>Ga0129333_10003643_pt1 | contig 14449 bp, 15 predicted proteins | sample CPB6_08_DNA_FD_94474 | JGI IMG/M metagenome (GOLD analysis project Ga0129333, IMG submission 94474) | Freshwater to marine salinity gradient microbial communities from Chesapeake Bay, USA - CPBay_Sum_0.6_0.8_DNA | ecosystem: Environmental > Aquatic > Marine > Coastal | place: USA: Chesapeake...
AAATAATCGCTCTGACCAGACGCCTGAAGACCGGAATTTGCCGCCTCGGTTGTCCATGCTGCATCGGTATAGACATAGGCTGTATAGTCAGCGCCGCTAGTCACGACCTTGATAGAGCCCCATGACTCCGTAGAGCTTGTGCTGTCATAAAGCGCAGCAGACGTGTAATGATTTGTTCGCGTGCCGGCTGCAACCCTATCAACCTTAAGCTTGTAACGATACTTATAGTTTGGCGTCGTTGTCAAGCAGGCGTCATAGCACTCGGCGCCAGATGTCGGCACGCAGGTTTCGCATGCGTTCGTAGTTCCGCCGCTCTTAGTGCAGGTGCACTCAATCGTATACTGCTTGCCAGTAGTGCCACACGATGTACATGTCTGGTTAGCGCTGGCGCAAGTGATATTTCCGCAGGCATATGTTCCAGATGTTGGCGAGCATGGTGAGGTTGTGCATGGCCCAGTTGTATAGTTTCCAGGTGAACAGTTGTAGACGGTTGTGTTCTTATTGCCGCCTTTCTGATTCCCTGGAACAATGGCGTTGTAGTTTGCAATCTTGCTGTTTCCTGGAGTGATTGAGTTGTAACCGCTGATAAATGATGTTCCTGGGGTTGTTGAGCTTTTTAGATTCCCAGGAACTGGAGAATACGAAACAATATTGCCGTTGTCCCTAAATGTATTCCCTTTGAACGAGTTGGCGTTGTAACTGTATGTGGTTTTTGGGGCATTGTAGGAATACTTAGCGTTGCCCCCGGTTGGGGCGTTGTAAGAGTAGTTTGCATTTCCGCCAGTGTCTGCATTGTATGAATATGCGTTGTAGTTGAAATAACTGACGCATGTCTCTGCATTGTTGCCGACAAGCTGTTCGCAGTTTGCATCACCGCAGATGTTTTGGGTCTCAATGACATTACCGCTTGATCGTGAGGCAACACCGTTTGCGCTGCACGAGCACGATCCGTGCGTTGTCGTTGAGCACCCACACCCGAGGGCCTGCACATAAGTATTCGTCTGACCCGATGTGTAGACAACTGGGTTGACATTTCCACCGCCACAGGCGGTGCATGACTGGCATGAATAGTATCCACCTACGCAGGTAGTTCCGTCTTGGTATCGCTCTCCATGCACATAGGCAATCCAGTAATTGCTGGCGTCTTCCACCCAGAAGGACGCCCCAACGCCATTTCCGTGTGTTGTAGATGCGCCAGTCTCAATGCCAATCTCGGCATCTGCGTTTGGGATGACCACCCAACAAACATCTCCAGACTGGGTATTCTTTGCTGCATTGCTATCAATCTGCCAGTTGGTTGTTCCCTGCCAAGCAAGACTACCCGTGTCGGTAGAGCCCATCGTGCCGAGCGATGTGTTTGACCTGTTAAAGGTATCTGCTGCAAGTGTCATTAGTATGAAGCCTCAATTGTCACAGAAAGATCAGCGCCAGATGTTCCAGCGTTAACAATCTCTACTTGCAGAACATCGCCAACAGCCAAAGAGGTAACTGTAGATAGGGTTGTAGTTACAACTGATTGACCGACGCTGGCGCTAGTATTAGAGTTTGTTGAACCGTTAAGTACGAGTCGGTATGTCACGCCAGACCCAGCATTTGCGTATGCTCGAGCGCTAGAAAGCGTACACGCTACTGGGGAGATAAATCTTGGGGCCTTTACGCCAGTGGATAGGGTTCCGGCAATGTGGAACGAGATTGGCATGCGAAGGGCATCAAGCTTGCTCTTATCGGCTGCGCTTAGAGTTCCGGCAGCAGAGGTCGTAGCAGCATCAATAGAAAGCGTATTTCCAGACTTCTGGAGTGGGGCGGTGGCTGTGATCTGAGCCGCACCGGTGAATTGGGTGTAGGTCACATTATCGGTGCCGATCTTGATTGCGCCAGTCGGGTTGGTTGATGTGCCTGTAGCAGTCATGACATATCCCATGTTGGCGTTCACCGTGCCGTTAAGAACAAAGACGAAGTCGCCTTGATTCAACTCGCCAGCTGGGCTGTTGTTTGCATCATCTGCTCGAGTTAGTACCCACGGCGTGCTGCCATCGCCAACAGTTGTAACTTTATACACACCATTCTCTGTAGCGGTAGTTTGATTCTTTACAAGAATACGGTCATTTAGGGCGGCTGAGTATGAGTCAATGCTGATCGCGCCGTTTGATGATGCTGTAAGAATTGCACCAATACCGAGGCCGCCAGACGCATCTGATGTTCCTGCCGTATAGGTTGCAGAGAGATTTGTGGTTGTCGCAGCCTTAACGGCTTCGTGGGCATGGATTCCGGCAGAGATGTTGTCCGCATATTGCTTAGTGACTGCATGCATGGCGTTGCTTGGGTCTGCGCCAAGAGTAACTTGATTGATCGCGGTATTTGAGCTGCTATCGCGGAGAACAATGGTGCTTGCGGTTGCGGATGCTGTAGCAGTGGTCTGGGCGTTCAGGACAGTCAGGGTGTTGTTGTTGCCATCAATTGTCTTGTTTGTAAGACTCTGCGCATCTGTGGTTCCAACAATTGCCCCAGTAACACCATGTGTTGCTGTAAGCGCAGCATGTGTGGAAATTTGTGATGCCGCATCTGCAGCGGCAGCAGTGATTGCATCAGACTCTGCGGTATCTGCCTTAGTTTGAGCCCCAGACGGCGTCTCTGTCACATACGCCAGAGAACTCCACGCGGTTGTTCCGTCGCCAATCTTAAACTGGTTTGTGGTCGTGTCAAAACCAATTTCACCAGACTGCAAGACAGGATTAGCCGACGCCCAATTAGCGGACGTATCGCGTCGTGGCTTAATCCTTGCCTGCGCTGGCATTACTTAAATTCCTTCTTTGACCAGAAGAACCTGCGGTACGTTGAGGCGATGTGCGCAATGAACGTCCGCTCTGCTCGATCAAGTTGCTCAAGGTCTTTCTCGGTCGGCTGGGTTTCCATCTTCCAAGATTCTCGCTTGAATGGGAAAACCTGAACAACTGGAGTTCCAGCAGGAATAATCGTCTGGATAGACTTTTCGTGGATAACAAATGGGAAGTTAATCACATTTGTATATGTATCCGTATCTACCACACCAGGCAGCGCCTCAAAGAAACCGTTTGGATTGTTCATGGGCGGCACAAAAAGGGTTGAATAGCCAGGCGGCGTTTGGATGTGCCAAGGGTTAATCCACTTGAATACATCGCGACCTGGGTATAACTTTGCCAGCGGATGGTTTGCCGCCTGCCCGAACCTATGACCTTCAACAACCTTTGAGCCGTCGGCAATTCCTGGGCGCCATGAAAACCGCAAGTTTGTCGGCTCGTTTGGGTCGTCGTGATCCTTTTTCTCGTTAATTTCAACATACATGTCTTGGTCTGTGTAAATAACATATCCAAGGCTTAGGCTGTCAAGAATAGGAACACAGCGCTTGATCGTAGAGTTGTAGTCACCAGCATTATTCATGACCTTCTTGTCTGGGGGGCTGTTCTCAAACCCGCCGTAAGACGGCATCTCTTTCCACCAATCAGGCATCTTGTAACTGATTGGCTTTGGCCAGTACTCCTCTAGTACCTTCCTACTTGCAATGAACTTGATGGTGTTATGCGACACAGATACATCTCCCCTTAAGCTGATCCACCATCAACGGTGATGGAGTCAAGAGAATACCACACGACATCTGAGCCATCCGTCTGGAGAACTTTGCCTGTTTGGCTTGTCTGGGACGGAAGGATTGCTGTTCTGGCCCCCTGGGCGGTTGTTGACCCGGTTCCGCCATAGGAGATGCCAACGGCTGTTCCTTGCCATGTTCCGGTTCCAATTGTGCCGACTGAGGTAAGAGACGAGCCCGTTACGCCAGACCCAAGGGTTGTAGACGACAGGACCGATGTCCCAGCAATTTTGAAGGATGCCCCGCTTGCAATATCAAGCGAGTTAGTTGAAATTGTTGCAGCGGTGGTATGGGATGTGGTGCCGGTGCCGATAAGAACAATTTCAACTTTACCCCCACCAGCGCTATCTGTAAAGTTTTCTGTGGCAACCCCGCGCAGGATGACCGATTCGGTAGCAAGGTATCCAGTCGCTCCTCGACCATAGATGGCAAACTCGCCCATCGTCTGACCAGACTGCGTGGCCGACGGGGAAGCTGACGTTCCGCCAGATGTTCGCGATACATAGCGGCCAAACTTGTTAGTCCCATGTGCGTCAAGGACAATGATTGAGGTTGCGCCATCTTCGTTGACTGCGTGAAGAACTACATCATCAGAGATGGCCCCAAGGGCAACTGGCGCACTTGTAGCATTATCAATCGTAATTGTTCCAACAATGGTTGGGTTTGCAGCGAGAGCCCACGGTGCGTCAATCCAGTCAAGACCGCCAGCCTCTGAAGACTTCGCAACCAGAACTTGATCATTTGTTCCGACCGCAAGCGTTACTGGAGTTTCTGATCCACTGGCCGTAACGATAGCGCCCTTTGCGCTAAGGAACGATTTTGGAATCGCTGCATCTGCAGTTGACTGGGCGGCAGTGGCGGCATCATAAGCTTGCTTTACTGCGGCAGCGGTTCCAGCCTTTGTTGTTGATGTTCCAGTAACGCTATTGTCAAAATCCACTTCAAGGATTGCTGGTGATCCAGAACCCCAAACCAAACCGGCACCTTTATTTACAGAAAATGTATCTCCAGAAATTGAGATACCGTTCCCAGCGACAACGCCAGCGAGACCAGTAAACTGAGTCCAGTATTGATTGTCTACTCCAACGGCGTGAACCGCATTAGCCATTGACCCTTCTGAGGTGAGAACAAATCCCTGACCGCCATTTTCAATGCCGCCACCGGGCAAGACAAAAACGGCATCGCCTCCAGATACTTGATTTGCAATGCTGTTATTTGAATCTGTTGCTCGAGTCAGTCTCCATTTGGTTGAAACTGAACCAGGCGCAGTAACAGTATAAATCCCGTTGTGTGCTGCATTTGATTGATTCTTTACAAGAATACGGTCGCCAGCATCAAACCCAAGGCCGTCAACAACAAGCACTGCGTTTGACCCTGCCTCAAGATATGCGCCAATGCCATATCCAGAAGACTGGTCTGCTGTACCAGCTGTATACGTTGGGCTATTTGGAAGCGCTAAGTCTGTTGCTGCCTGTACCGCCCCGTGCCAGTTCATGCCTGTAGTCAGGCTTTCTGCGTATGCGCGCGTGGCAATCGTAGTTGTGTCTACATCTAGGGTTGCAGATCCACTTGTGGCGCCACCGGTAAGGCCAGTTCCGGCAACAACTGCCGTGATATCTCCAGTTCCACTCCCACCAGAGGCAAGATCAAGCCATGCTGACCCGTCGTATACATAGACGGTGTCATCCGTCGTGTTGTAGTACATGTCTCCCTGGGCAGGGGACGACGGCGCAGACGCGTATTGCGGAAGATTGATCCTGCTTAGAAGTTTAGGCACGGGTTACCTCCTGATCGGAGTTTACCCGATTACGACAACCCTGTACTGGTTGCTGGTTGGTGCAGACGCGAAGTCCAGAACAACAGTTCCATTTGGGGTTCCCGTAGTCAGGCCAACTGTGATGTCTGGATATACCTGCTCACCGTTGGATACTTGGAATACCTGAGCGGTGACCCAGATGTTTCCAAGACCATGGGATACAGTGATGGTCGTGGCGCTTCCGTCTCCAACAGTGGCGGTGTACTTTGACGTTCCCCCAAGGGCCGCAAGGGCTGAGGAGGCTGTCGTCGCGCCAGTACCGCCGTTTGCAATTGGCAGTGCGCCCGTAACCGCAGCGCTCTGCGCAAGGTTGATTGCGCCGAATGCTGGCGCTCCACCAGCACCTGGGATACGGAAGACCTGATCGGCAGATCCAGCAGCGGTTTGGGTAATCCCGCTTGTGCCGTTACCAAGCAGTACGCCATTGCTGGTGAGCGTTGACTGACCAGTACCACCGTTTGCGACTGGCAATGTGCCAGTAACTTCGGTCGTCAGCGATACGGTGCTTGCAGTTGAGAGTGCATCGGTTCCGCCGGAAGACTTGACAAATCCTGCGGTGAATGTTGCAGCGCCAGTACCGCCACGGGCAACCCCAAGCGTGCCACTGGTGAGCTTATCGGTGCTGTGATTTGGAATATCGCCAGCAACAAGTGAGCGGAATGACGGGGCAGAAGGACCGCCAGTAGACGGACCAGCAAAGACTAGATTGTCGGCAACGCTGCTTGCACCAGTACCGCCATTTGCAATTGCCAGCGTCCCAGTAACGGTATCTGTGTTGAGTTCAACGGAGCCAGCGGCCATCTTTCCAGATGTGATGCCATTGTCCTTGACTTCAATCTGATTGCTGCCGTTGATGCCAATTGTGCTGTTGTCGTACTTGACATCAAACTCAGATCCCGTAAGCGAAAGCGCGTCGCCAGCGGTGAATGTTCCGCCACCGGAGAATTGCGTGAAAGTAAGCCCGGTCGTCCCAATGGTGATTGTCCCTGTAGTCGTAAGGACCCAACCAGTTCCACCATTGACAGTACCGTACTCAACAAAAGTGAATGCGCCAGTATCAACCGCAGGCGTCCCATCAAAGTCATCGGCTCGCGACCAAGAGCTTGAATCGGCTACATAGATACCGTTCTGAGAGGCGGTCGTCTGATTCTTGACGAGGACTCGTTGACCGGCTTCAATGGTGTGTCCGTCAATTGTGAGCAGACCGCTGAGGGAGGCAAGGTTTGCAGTCGTTGCAACATGCACTGATTCCTTGACATCAAGACCCTGGGCTACTGAATCAACATACGCCTTGGTCGCGGCATCAGTTGCATTTGTGGTTGTTCCGCTGAGGATGACCATGCGCGCATCAATATCTCGAGCGGCAAAGTCCCCATCTGCATCTCGCTTGACAAGCGTGCTGGCGGTATTGTTATCGGTTGCGCCATTGACAAGGTTGTAATGGGCGGACGACATTGAACCGGCGCTGTCGCTATCTGCGGCATCAATGCTAATCGTTGCAACGCCAGAAGAAATGCTGACATTGATTGGTGCCGTTCCCTGAAGTCCATCAATTGACCCAACAGCCTCCCATGCGGAGCCGTTGTAAACCATGATCCCAATTGGGCCATCGTTGATATCTGAGTTGTAGTAGATCTGACCCGTGACTGGTGACGAAGGGGCAGTGGCAAGCACCTGAATGGCGGCATTGCGCAACTCATTCTTCTGTAGGTCTAGGAAGCTGCTAAGCGTTAGACTCGTCAGGACCTTCACGGGCGTCTCCTCAGTTTAGGTAAGCATAGCCGCTAAATGCTGCGGCAAATGTGACTGTAACTTGATTGTCGGAATCGTACAATACCTCGCCGATCTGAACATTACCGCCACTATCTACAATCGTGACGGATGGCTTACACGCCAAATTGTGCACAATTGTCCATGTGCTTGCAGCAGAGGCTTGGCTATGGGTATAGGTATTGTGGGTTGCTGGGGCAACAGCCCCGCTTTGAATCGTAAGATCTGAAGCCGGGCTAGAGGTAACGGAGATATTTCGGTTAACCTGAGTGACCGTTACTGGGCTCATCGAGTGACCTCAGCCGCTACATCAAAATCTCCGCCAAGAAGCTTAGTCACAGCCCCTGCGCCGCTGACGATTTCAAGGTCGTATTTGTACGAGCCGGCTGGGACCGTTGCTAGGGCTGCGGCAGTAATTGTTACAGCAATCACACCAGTTGCGGCAGTAATTGCCATTCCATTACCGTTAGAAAGGGTAAGGACTGGGGTAGCGGCCCCAGCAGAGGTCCGCACCTGCATTTTGCATGTATAGCCAGCAAGGTTGACAGGCGACCCGTTGTCGTCCGTGTATGTCACGGTCGTGGCGTAGTCGCTGCCCTGCTCCGCTGCAATGTCGTAGGTGGAAAGTGCCATGGCGGTATTGTACCGCTATGGGCACAGGTCGGCTAGAACCGACTAATCTACGGTCTCCCGCCTCTTGGCATAAAACTTGCTGATAGATTGACGATGGGCTGTTTTCTGCTCATTTGAGAGCCCCGCCAAGGCTTCTCTAGTCCGTTGCGCCTGTCGGTCTCGGTTTTCCTTGTCGGCATAATACTTCTTGGACCATTCTGAGCGCTTTTGGCGCTCCTCATGAGTCCATGGTCGCCGATTTGTGGGGGTTTGCATGTTTGGCTCAGCAAAGGGAAGTGGTGTGAATGGCGCAAGATGGCAAGCAGAGTTCCGGCATGACCCAGACTCTCCAAATGGGCATTCTGTTCGGCAAAAGTCTGCTACAGCATTCATGACTGGAATTTCCTTGCGGGCTGGAACTCCGGCAGACTTTTTCTTCCTAGAACAGACTGAGCTGCAAGTCTTGCTGGCCCCATAACGAAGTTCTGTAATCACATAAGGCTTGCTGCAAAATTCACAGGTACGCTCGTATGCCTTATGTCCAAACCTGGCTATAGCCATTGACTCAAGCTCTTCGGCAAGTATGGAGATATTGCTGTAGGTTGGCATTGTCTTGCCATTTACCCAAAACCGAACTGCGGAGTGGCTGACATTCATCGCTTTTGCGAGGGCAGTTGATGTCACGCCGCGCTTGCGCATGGCTTCAACAAGGGCAATTCGGAACTGGTGCGTTGCTTGTGTTGGTCTCATATGCCCAGTCTAGACCCTGCGCAGAAATTCTGCAACTTGCCGTAAAGACCAGATTGTATGGTAGGATTGTTACATGGCACAAATCGGTCGTCGCACCAAGGAAGCGCAGGACGAACTGCGTACTAAAATTAAGCGTCTTATGCTACAGGGCGTTTCTTATGATGAGATTGCGCCCGTTGTTGACCTCAAGCCGGATACCGTCAGGAAGCATGTTAGTGCTATTCGGAAAGAGTGGCTTGAGGAGGGTATTAGCAAATCAGAGAGTAAAATTGAACTACTACAAAGAGCAAACATGGTTGCCAAGTTGGCTGCATCTGGTCATGCCGACGCCCGCAAAAACTCCTTTGGGGGGCAAGTTGCGTTCCTCAAGCTTCAGTTGGAAGTCCTTGACCGTATTGCCAAACTGACTGGGGCATATGAGCCAGAGCAGGTTGAATTGAAGGGGGCAAATGGCGGTCCGCTTGTGGTTCAGTTGGCAGATCACACTCTAGACAATCTTGATGCAGATGCGCTTGCCAAGCGGCTACGGAACTGGGCAGAAGCCTTAGAGGAGGTTGACGATGGACAGCAAACAGTACCGACTGTGGCTGAGGGAGCAAGCGAAAACATCTGACGCCGCTTTTGCGGAATACGTCAGCAATCTAGTCTTTCCAAAGCATCTCCGAGAGATGGAAAGGTTTCTAGATAAGAATGATCGTGCGCTTGTGCTTATGCCGCGCGGTCACGCAAAAACCACGCAGTTAATCCATCGTGTTGCCCGACTCATTGGCGTCAGCCAAGGAAAGATTCGCGTTGGCGTGCTCACATCCGTGCTCTCAGATGCACTGGCGCGCTCTCGTGCTATCAAGGCAATCATTGAGTCTCCATACTTTGCCGAAATCTTTGAATGGGCTCAAGATGGCGTAGTTGGTCCAAAGTGGACTGACGAGGTTTGGACAATCAAAGGCGCCAATATGGGCAAAGACGCCACCTGCTTTGCAGACGGTCTTGGCTCTATCAAGCCCGGTGCCCGCCTTGACATCCTGATCGGCGACGACATGGTCGGCATGAAAGAGAACGCGACCGCCGTACAGCGTCAAAAAGCTGCTGACACCTACTGGCAAGTCGTTGACCCGATGCTCGTCCCTGGGGCAAAGCGCTGGTACATCGGAACTCGATGGCACGAAGATGACTTCTACAACGACCTCAAGGAGAAAGGCACGCCAGTCATGCTTAGACGGGCGATTGAGGGAGACAAGATTCTATGGCCGGAGATGTACACGGTTGCCGACATGGACAAGAAGCGTGAGGAGCTCGGCACACCAATCTTCATGCTGCAATTCCAAAACGATGTGCAGGCAATGGGCGGGAACATCTTCCGCTATGACCGATTTAAGCATGTGGATAGCGTGCCGGCTGGGGCTCGGAGGGTTGGGATTGACCTTGCATCATCTGCCTCGGAGCGCAGTGACTACACCTCATGCGTTGAAGTCGTAGAGGATGCCGAGCACAATTTGTATGTTATCGGTGCATGGAAGGCGCGTCTGGTTGAGGGTCACCGCGACTGGCTAACTGGCGTAACTCGTGAGGGAGAGATGGTTGCAGAAAACGGACCGCGACTGCTCTGGCCGCAATATTTGATTCCCAACGCTCCAGAGATTACCGACAGCCCTCGGAGCCTAGAGTCTGTGAATATTGAAGCGGTTCAACATCAAAGTACATTTGTGCGAGAGATACTTGGCACGACTAATCTTCCGGCTCGTCCGGTTCGCCCAGATAAAGACAAAGTTACTCGTGCTCGAGCGCTTGCTGCTCGCTATGAAGCCGGAAAGGTTTATCACCTGAAAGGCGGACCAGGTATCAGAGACCTAGAGTCAGAAATGGCTGGCTTCCCAAATGGAGAACATGACGACCTTGTGGATGCTCTTGTGTACGCGGCAGATCTATCTGGGAGCCAGTTTTACTTCACCGGAGCTAAAACTGGAGCTCGTTTCTAGTCTCTAATCCACACTGCATACGCTGCCTTTCCATTAAGGCGAGCATCAAGGAAATATGGGCGCGACGCTTGTAATTGAAGTGTTTGCGCAGCCTCAAGCGTTGTTGTTTTATCTCTATCCGCAATGTATGCAATAGACCCGCTTACCAAAGCGGCAGCCATACTCGTCCCACTCCATTGAACCCGCTTGCCGCTCATGTCAATGCCATCAATGGCAGAGCCTGGTGCCCAGATGTCTACGCAAGAACCGAAATTACTAAAGATAGACCGTGAATTGTATTGGTCAAACGCTGCCACTGTTATTGCTGCCGGGACTCTGGCTGGCGACATATTGCACGCGCTTGTGGAAGAGTTTCCTGCTGCAGCAACAACTGGCATCAATGCGGCAAGACGAGAAACAGCAGTATCAACAACCGTAGATACCGGCCCACCAAGACTCATGTTGACCACAGATGTGTCTGGATCTGCATTTAGTCGCACCCAGTTAACCGCATCAGCAACCGCCTGCTCTGTTCCATATCCATTGCAATCAAGAGCCTTGACAGATACAACTTCTGCCGCGTCTGCAATACCGTACTGTTGACCAGCAATCATGCTTGCAACAACGGTCCCGTGACCATAGCAATCATCTTGACCAACGCCGCTATCAATTACATATACAGTGATTCCATTGCCGCGAGATGCAGATAGGATTGTTATCCCGTCAAGCGTTGTTGACTTTTGATTAATTCTATCAAGTGCCCATCCGGATAGTCCTGATTGCTGCCAAGTTTTAACAGCCCTAAAAGTTTTCTTTTGAGCCGCTTCTACTGTTGGGGCAAAAATAAGCAGAATTGCAAAAGCAAGCGAGAAAATCCTCATCATGTTTGGCTCCAGAATTTGAAGACTTTTACCTTTTTGCATTTGTGGCAAAGGATGTTTCTGTATTTTGGGGAAAGACTTGCTGGGTACCCGTCTGCAACCTTGTCTTCTACCTTGGTATCGCAGTGCGTGCAGTACCAGCCGTTGAGTGGTCGGCCCCTAGCGTCAACGACTATCTTTTTCTCGTCGCTCATAATCCTGCTCCTTTTCGTACTCCTCAACAATTTCAAGAGCACGCTTTATTCCAGCAATGTATGCAAGTCTAGAGAACAGCTCTACCTTGCCGCGCTGGCTTATGCCAATTCCACGAAGCATTGGCGTCACATCCTCTTTCAACGCCACGTCTAAAAGCGCCTGCAGTCTTTTCTTGGCGCTCACCGTGTCACCTGCTGATTAATCCAGCCAACAGATATTTGCATCATTTCATTTGCATCAAGTGACTGAACAAATGTTTCCCTAAGCGTTCCGTCAACAACCATGCTCATATCATTTTCCCAGTATGGGCTTCCTGCAGACGGTCCAGAGATAAGGACATCGCAAGATCCGGCATCGCTCACCGCTGATCCGAGCATTTTCATTGTGCTTTGCATGTCTTCGGTTACCTTATCAACCCCAACAACAAAGCTGCTTGTGTTACTCATAACAAATGATCCGTTTAAGAATTTTTTATGCACTACTTGCTGAATATTTGCATTCGGGAAACGTCCGTCAGGAAGCCAAGCCAGAAGGTCGCGCTTTTTGCCGCTTCGTCGGCGCTTACTGCTAAGCCGCTTTTTACGACCACTTGGCTCTCGTTGTCCCATATCGCCCATCGGTAACCTATCCCTTCTTCTGCTCGCTCGAGTTTCCAGACTTCATACCGCGTTGTGTTTCCCATCGGTTATACCCCACTGCCTCCATTGCCAATACGAGCCCATCTCGGAGCCCACGATAATATTCTGTGTCGCCCTCTTGGGCTGCCGACCATGCTTTTGCCGAATGAAGCGCACGCATGCACTCTCGGATCGCGTCAATGCGAGCCTCCTTGCGTGCGGCCTTGATTGCCTCAACAAGCGCTCCGTTCACTTAGTGGGTCGCTCCGGAAGATCTCGCTCCATTGGCGCTCCCCACAGACCACGCTGCAGCGCAACGGCAATCAAGGCGTAGTTTGCAATGTCAAGAAGCGTGTCGGCGAGTGACTCATAGGTTCCTTCGTCAAGCGGATCAAGAATGACCTGACCGTCAACGATCTTTCCCTGCATGAACTTGCGCGCCCGGGCAATCTTGTCGTTGCCGATACGGCTAATAACTCCATGCAAACCAAGCTGCTCAATGTTGGAATCACCATACCGTGCTTGCTTTTCGCACAGCAACTCATATGCCTCGTTGTAAATCTTGGCAAACGTCTTCTCAAACGTCTGCTCGTCATCCTTGTAAATCGGATACTCCAAAGGCTTCATAAGGCCCCCCTTTCTAGGAGCATGCTAGTCGGTTCTTGTCAGCGTGTCAAAAGCGCCCTGTGGATTCCCTCTTCAAGAGTAATTCGTGGCTTCCAAATGTCAAATGACACTGCTGGGTCGGCGACTCTCCAGAAGACACCAACTGGCTTCTCTGGGTGGGTTTGGATTTCTGGCACATAGCCAGCCTCAGCGCACACCAAATCAGCAAGGGCGAGGAACGATGTTGGGCGACCGGTTCCAATATTTAGCGGATCAGTGTAATCCTGCTGGATCGCCGCATTGACTGTCTCAACGATATCGCTGATGTGAACAAAATCCCTTGTCTGATGACCATCTCCCCAGATCTCAAATGGGTCGGCTTTGCGTCGTGCGCGGTCAATGAATGACGGGAATGGGTAATCAAGCGCCTGATCCTCGCCGTATCCAGAGAACGGACGGAAGATGTGCGTCTTGACGCCTTCTGCCGCAGCAAACTGCGCTAGATACTCACCAGTCAATTTTGACCACCCGTAGGTGAAGTCTGGGCTCCTGACATCATTCAGATTGATCATGTGTTCGGCAAGCGAAACATGGTTCTCCCTAGTCTGGAGCTCAATTGGATAGGCTGCCGACGAGGAGAAGTACACCACGCGCTTCTGCTTGGTACGGATCGCCCACTGCCACATTTCCGCATCAATGGATAGATCAACGGCTACAGAGAGTGGCGCTCCCTCAATCGTTGCTCGCCCACCAACAACAGCGGCAAGGTGGATAACAAGATCCCATTGGATATCGTCCTTGCGGAAGAAATCTCTGGCTTCCCGTGGCGTCTCTGCGGCAATATCCACGCCAAAGACATCGTGCCCCTGATCTCGGTAGTACTTCGTGAAGTGGCGACCGACAAATCCTTTGTGGCCGGTGATAAGGATCTTCATGCCAACACCTTGGCGACATCCTGCGCCATCTTTGCTGAAACGTACAGCTCGTATGCTACTCGATCATTCTCATAAACATGCGGAGCATTGACCTCTTGATACTGGAGGTCGTTGACTGCCTTGCCAGCAAGGTAGTGGAGATGCTCCACGATCACATCGTCTCGGTATTGCAGGTTGCCGATGGCATCGCCAAAGTCGCGCCAGAAGTTGTCCATGTACATGTGGACCAGTGTTGGTGGAACCATGTAGCCGATCTTGCGCACAATGCTTGAAGATAGAACAACTGCTGTTGGCAGATTCCTGCCCTGCAGCAAGTCATTCCCGTATGCAACGCCTGGCTTGTCGCCAATAGCGTCACAGAGCTGTTGATCCCAACCTTGCGTGCGCGGTCGGTGGTCATCGCCAATAAACCCAAGGAAGTCGTACTGGTCGGCGTACTTCTTTGCCAAGAAGTTAAGTGTCCCACCCATGCGCATACGCGGGTTGATCTCTGCTTTTGCAAGCACTTCTGGCGAATAGACGCTCTTGTCATCATCGTCTAGACCAAAGAGAATATCCGAGCAAACGGACTTTTCGGTGAACTCTTTCAGCACTTCATCGCATGACTTTGGGCGCTTACGGCTTGGAACGATCAATAGCATACGGCTCATGAGATCCCTACTTTCTTGGCAAGAAGCCAACTTACCTCTT
>Ga0129333_10003645_pt1 | contig 14447 bp, 13 predicted proteins | sample CPB6_08_DNA_FD_94474 | JGI IMG/M metagenome (GOLD analysis project Ga0129333, IMG submission 94474) | Freshwater to marine salinity gradient microbial communities from Chesapeake Bay, USA - CPBay_Sum_0.6_0.8_DNA | ecosystem: Environmental > Aquatic > Marine > Coastal | place: USA: Chesapeake...
AGTGCGGAAGAAAAGATTCTTGGCGAGCCGGTGCAGGTCTATGGCCTCCGCGATCATGTCACCTATCGCGAGAACTGGCCGCTGCTCGCTGCTGCCCCCGATGCCTGGGACAGGCTCGAGGCAGGCATGGGCATTCTCGTCAATGAGCAGATGGCGCGGCGGAAGCATCTGACGCTGGGCGACGAGCTCACGCTGTCCGGAGGACGCAGCCTGACCATTGCCGGCATCTACTCCGACTATGGCAACCCCAATGCCCAGGCGATGATCGGCATTGATCTGCTGCTGGCGTTGCATCCCGATGTGAACCGTCAGCGCTTTGCCGTTCGCATCGCTCCGGACCGGGCCGCCGGGCTTGCGGCGCAGTTGCGCGATGCCTTCGCGCTTCCTGCGGACAACGTGATAGACCAGGCCAGCGTCAAGGCCTTTTCCCTGCGCATCTTCGAGCGCACATTCGCGGTCACCGCCGCCCTCAATGTGCTGACGCTGGGCGTTGCGGCACTGGCCATATTTGCCAGCCTGCTGACGCTTGCTGACATGCGGTTGGCGCAGCTCGCGCCCGTCTGGGCCATGGGTCTCACCCTGCGGCGGCTTGCGCTGCTCGAGGTCCTGCGCAGTATGGCGCTCGCCAGCTTCACCATGCTGGCGGCCGTGCCGGTTGGCCTCGCCCTCGCGTGGCTGCTTCTGGCCGTTGTCAATGTCGAGGCCTTTGGCTGGCAGTTGCCCATGCATGTCTTCCCGCTGGACTGGCTGAGGCTGGGGTCGCTCAGCCTCATCAGCGCAGCACTCGCGGCCGCACTGCCGGCCCTGCAGCTGGTGCGGCGTCAGCCGTCGGCTCTCGTCAAGGTCTTTGCCAATGAACGTTAGATGGGTCCTGCTGTTTCTGCTCGCCATGGCGGCGCCCGCGCTTGCCCAGGGCTTCGCGGGGCTCGGCACCTCGGCGGAGGGCTTTGCCATGCCGCAGAAGGCAAATCCTCCGGTTTTCCCGGGCGATCATGGCGCTCATCCCGATTACCGCGTCGAGTGGTGGTATCTCACCGCCAATCTCACGGGTGAGGACGGCCGGGACTATGGCGCGCAATGGACGCTGTTCCGCTTTGCGCTCGCCCCGGGCACGGGCGAAAGCTGGCAGACGCCGCAGCTCTGGATGGGCCACGCCGCCGTCACCACGCCGGATCAGCATGTCTCGGCGGAACGGCTGGCGCGGGGCGGCATCGGGCAGGCCGGCGTGGTCCTGACACCCTTTTCGGCGAACATCGACTCTTGGCGCATGGACAGCCGGGCCGGGCCGGACTTGGATCCCATGTCGGCGCTTGACGTCTCGGCCGCAGGCGCTGGTTTTGCCTATCGTCTGGGCCTCACCGCCACAGGGCCGCTCGTCCTCCACGGCGACAGGGGTTACTCCGTGAAGTCTGCGCAGGGCCAGGCCAGCTACTACTATTCCCAGCCCTTCTACGCGGTGAAGGGCACGCTCACGCTGGACGGACGTGACATCGCCGTGACCGGCCAAGCCTGGTTCGACCATGAATGGTCATCCCAGCCCCTCGGCGCCGATCAATCGGGATGGGACTGGTTCTCCTTCCATTTCGATACGGGCGAGAAACTGATGGGTTTTCGCCTCCGCGACAAGGGTGCGGGCTTCACCTCCGGAACCTGGATCGGCGCCGACGGACAGGCCGAACCACTGCCGCCCGGTGCGCTCACCGCCGAGCCACTTGAGTGGGCCGAGGTCAGAGGCCGCACTGTGCCGGTGCGCTGGAAGCTCTCACTCCCCTCCAGGGGGCTCGATGTCACCACCCGCGCCCTGAACGATGCCGCCTGGATGGATACCCAGGTCAGCTACTGGGAGGGACCTGTCCGCATCGAGGGTTCGCATCCGGGTCGCGGCTATGTCGAGATGACGGGCTACTGACGTGGCTCCGCAAAAGCCGTTTCCACTTTGGGCCGACCTGCTCTAGTATCCGCAGGACATGGACCGGAAGACGATGAGCGAACCGCCCGCCAGCACAGATCAAGGCAAGTCAGGCCCAGTTTCGGCCCGCATCCGCGCGCGGCTTGAAGAGGCCCGCAAGCGCTATCATGCCAATGACAACATCTCGGCCTTCATCGAGCCGGGCGAGCTGGAATCCCTGCTCGAGGAAGTCGCCGGCAAGATGCAGGGCGTCCTCGAAAGCCTGGTCATCGACGTGCACCATGATCACAACACGCAGGACACCGCCCGCCGCGTCGCCAAGATGTATCTGAACGAGGTGTTCCGCGGCCGCTATGTCGCACAGCCGCCGGTCACCGAGTTTCCCAACGCCGAATATCTGAACGAGCTGATGATCGTCGGCCCGATCACCGTGCGCAGCGCCTGCAGCCACCATTTCTGCCCGATCATGGGGCGGCTGTGGATCGGCCTTCTGCCCAACGAGCATTCCAATCTCATCGGCCTGTCCAAATATGCCCGGCTTGCCGAATGGGTCATGTCGCGGCCGCAGATCCAGGAGGAGGCGATCGCCCAGGTGGCCGATCTCCTCATGAACAAGGTTGCGCCCGACGGCCTCGCCGTCGTCATGGAGGCGGATCACTTCTGCATGCACTGGCGCGGCGTCAAGGACAGCGGCGCCAAGATGATCAACAGCGTGATGCGCGGGGCCTTCCTCAAGAACGCCACGCTGCGCCGCGAATTCCTATCCCTTGTCAATCTGAAGGACTGAGTTTCACGCATGTTGGTCCGTTGTGTCTACGCCAGCCGCGCCGCCACCGATCTCTCGCCCGCCATGATCGAGGACATTCTGGAACGCTCGCGGGTCAACAACCCCGCACAGGGCATCACCGGCATCCTCTGCCACAGCGGTGACGTCTTCATCCAGGTTCTCGAAGGCGGCCGCGACGAGGTCTGCGAACTCTACAACTCTATCGTTCGCGACCAGCGCCACGCCCATGTGCGGCTCCTCGCCTTCGAGGAGATCCGTGAACGCAAGTTCTCGAACTGGACCATGGGGCATGTCGATCTCGCCCGCGTGAACCCCGGCCTTCTCCTCAAGTATCATGCGCGTGCGGTGCTCGATCCCTTCGTCATGTCGGGAATGGTCGTGACGGCACTGCTTGACGAACTGGTAGACACCGCGGCGGTTCACACGCGGCTGGGCTGAGGCTCAGAGCCGCTCCATCCACGACAGGCCCGGCGCCGTACCCGCCGCCGGGCGATACTCGCAGCCCACAAATCCCCGATAGCCGATCCGGTCGAGATGCCGGAACACCGCGAAATCGTCGAGTTCGCCGCTGCCCGGCTCGTGGCGTCCGGGCACGGAAGCCGTCTGCACATGACCGATCACCGGCAGCAGCGCCTCGAGGCTGCGCATCACGTCGCCATGCAGGATCTGCCGGTGATAGATGTCATACTGGAGCTTCAGGTTCGGCAGTCCGAGGCTCGCGATCAGCTCCGCCGCGAATTCGAAATCATTGAGGAAATAGCCCGGCATGTCGCGCCCGTTGAGCGGCTCGATCAGGATGTCGATGCCGAGCGGGGCAACAAGCGCGCAGGCATGGCGGATCGCCCCCACATAGGTCGCGCGCGCCTCATCGGACCCGCGCGCTGCCAGTCCGCTCATCAGATGCAGCCGCTTCACGCCGGTGGCCTGCGCATAGGGAAGAGCCGTCTCCAGCGCCGCGCGGAACTCCGCCGCGCGCCCGGGGATTGCTGCCAGCCCGCGCTCGCCTGCCTCCCAGTTGCCGGGCGGCAGGTTGAACAGCGCCAGCTCCAGCCGGCTGGCCTGCAGCCGTTCGGCGATGGCGTCGGGCGCATGGGCGTAGGGAAACAGGAATTCCACCGCCCGGAATCCATGGTCGGCAGCCGCGGCGAAGCGGTCCAGGAAGTCCCATTCGGTAAACATCATCGTCAGGTTGGCGGCGAAGCTTGGCATGGCAGTCCTCCATATGCCTCGCATTTCGGCGCAGGGGAAGGGCATGGCCGGGTTCCCTCAGACCGGCTCTTGTTCTATGAACCGGGTCCATGACCACGCCCTGCATCATCACGGTCGCGATCACCGGCTCCGTGCCCCGCAAGGAACATAACCCGGCGGTGCCCATCAGCATCGCCGAACAGGTGGAATCGACCCAGGCCGCTTTCGAGGCCGGGGCAGCACTCGCCCATGTGCATGTCCGCAGGGAGGACCAGACCCCCACCTCGGACCCCGAGCGGTTCGCCCGTCTGCTGGAAGGCCTGCGGCGTCACTGTCCGGGCATGATCGTGCAGTTTTCGACCGGCGGCCGGTCCGGCAAGGGCGCCGAGCGCGGCGGCATGCTGCATCTGGGCTGTGACATGGCCTCCCTGTCCACGGGCTCCTGCAACTTTCCCAGCATCATCTATGAGAACCCGCCGGAGCTGATCCGCGAACTGGCGCAGAAGATGCTCGCGTTCAGCGTCAAGCCCGAGATCGAGGTCTTCGATCTCTCCATGCTCTACCAGGCGCTGCGCCTCGCGGAGGAAGGGCTGCTGCGTCCGCCGCTGCATGTGCAGTTCGTCATGGGTGTCAGGAACGCCATGCCCGCCATCCGCCAGGCCTTCGATTTCATGGTCGACGAGCTCACCCGCCTTGCCCCCGAGGCGACCTGGGTCGCCGCCGGCATCGGCCGCCATCAGCTGGAGGTGAACCGCTGGTGTCTTGAACGCGGCGGCCATTGCCGCACGGGGCTTGAAGACAACATCCGCTGGGATGAGTCCCGTCTTGCCGCGTCGAATGCCGAACTGGTCGGCCGCCTCGCCGGACTCTGCGCTCGCCATGGCCGTCATCCCGCAACTGCCGCCGAAGCCCGCGCCATTCTCGGCCTCGCACCCGTTTGACTGCGGTCCCAGCGCCGCAAGGAAGGAAACACCCATGCCCCGTTTCGAACGCAAGGCCCTGATGGAGAAGTTCCAGGACATGAAGCGCCGCCGCATTCCCATCGTGGGCGGCGGGGCAGGCACCGGCCTTTCCGCCAAATGCGAGGAGGAGGGCGGCATCGACCTGATCGTCATCTACAATTCCGGGCGTTACCGCATGGCGGGCCGTGGCTCGCTCTCCGGCATCCTCGCCTATGGCAATGCCAATGACATCGTGCTCGACATGGCGCGCGAAGTGCTGCCGGTCACGCGGCGCACGCCGGTGCTTGCGGGCGTCAATGGCACCGACCCCTTCTGCATCTTCGACAAGTTCCTCGACGATCTGAAGGCGCTGGGCTTTTCAGGCGTGCAGAACTTCCCCACCGTCGGCCTGATCGACGGCATCCTGCGCGCAAATCTCGAGGAGACCGGGATGTCCTATGGCCTCGAGGTTGACATGATCCGGCTGGCCCGGTCGAAGGACATGCTGACCACGCCCTATGTGTTCAATGCCGGCGAGGCCGAAGCCATGGCCCGGGCCGGAGCGGACATCATCGTCTGCCATCTGGGCCTCACCACCGGCGGCAGCATCGGCTCGAAGACCGCGCTGAAGCTCGCCGACTGCCCGGCACTCGTGGATGAATGGGCCGAGGCCGCCCTGAGGGTCAACAGGGATGCGATCATCATCGTTCATGGCGGGCCCGTCTCGATGCCTGATGATGCCCAGTTCATTCTCCGCAACACGCGCAACTGCCACGGCTTCTATGGCGCCTCCTCCATGGAGCGCCTGCCGACCGAGGTCGCGCTGGTCGAGCAGACCCGCGCCTTCAAGGCCATCTCCTTCAGCTGACCAGCTTCCGCAGCCAGCTCATGTTGGGGTAGGCGATCGGCTCCTTCGCGCGGAACAGGAATCGCGAGAAGATCTCGCCATAGCCCTTCATCAGATAGCCGTTGTTGCGCGCGATCAGCGCCTCGCGCTCCGCACGATAGAAAGCCGGCAGCTTGTACCACGCGAGAGCTGGCCGCGCGTGGTGTGCGACATGCAGGTTGTTGTTGAGGAACAGCAGCGACCAGACGGGCGAGGCCTCGACGATGATCGTCCGGTGCTCCACCTTCTCGGCCGCCTGGTGTTCGCAGAACGAGCGTACCAGGGCGAGTGAGATGCCCGGATAGGCGATGAGCAGGTAGTACTGCCAGAACGGCATGCCGGCGACAAACACCACATACCACACCGTCACCGCTCCGGCGGGCACGAACCACGCCCACGCCTTGAGGGTCTCGCGGTTGCCCTGCGCAATGTCGCGGAACTCGGATGACCAGAACCGCACGATGCTGATTGCCGGTCCGATCAGCATCCGGCCGCCGAGTGTCTGGTTGATGTCGAACAGCACGCGCCTGATCCCGGTCACGCCGGCCCAATGCTCGGGCAGCAGGTAGTAGGACTCGGGGTCGAGCCGCGGGTCTGTCAGGTCGGCGTCATTGTGGTGCGTCAGGTGGGTGGCCTTGTAGCGCAGATAGGGCAGCCACAGCGTGGGGGTCACGAAAACCAGGGCCTCGTTGAGAAGCCGTTTGCCCGTTGGGTGGCCATGCAGCACCTCATGCTGGAGTGAGGAGTGGAGTGCGGCACAATAGGCACCGACAGGCAGGATCAGCCACCACGGCAGGGCGGCATGGAACCACACCAGTCCGGCCAGCACGGCATAGACGGCGGCGATGAGCGCCACCGTCGGCCATTCGATCTCGCGCGGACGTCTGTCAGCCATGTGCCGGACCTGCTTCCATGCTGCATTGTAGCATGTCCTGCGGTCGCTTTTGAAGCCTTGGGCCACCTCAGCCCAGCCTTGATTCCCGGGCTCCATTGGTGCAATCGGGGGTCAGTCCAAGTCCTGTCCAAGCCCTGTCCCGAGGTCATCATGCCCCAATACCGCTCCCGCACCACAACCCATGGCCGCAACATGGCGGGCGCCCGCGGACTGTGGCGCGCCACCGGCATGAAGGACGAGGATTTCGGCAAGCCGATCATCGCAATCGCCAATTCCTTCACGCAATTCGTGCCGGGCCATGTCCACCTCAAGGATCTGGGCCAGCTCGTCGCGCGCGAGGTCGAGAAGGCAGGTGGCGTCGCCAAGGAATTCAACACCATCGCGGTGGACGACGGCATCGCCATGGGCCATGACGGCATGCTCTATTCGCTGCCCTCGCGCGAGATCATCGCGGACTCGGTCGAATACATGGTCAACGCCCATTGTGCCGACGCCATGGTCTGCATCTCGAACTGCGACAAGATCACCCCCGGAATGCTGATGGCGGCGCTCCGTCTCAACATTCCCTGCGTCTTCGTCTCCGGCGGGCCGATGGAGGCCGGCAAGGTCGTGCTCTCCGGCGTCACCCGCGCACTCGATCTCGTTGACGCCATGGTCGCCGCCGCGGATGACAAATATTCCGATGCCGAGGTTCAGGCCATTGAGCGTTCGGCCTGCCCCACCTGTGGCTCGTGCTCTGGCATGTTCACGGCCAATTCCATGAACTGTCTCACCGAGGCGCTCGGCCTGTCGCTTCCGGGCAACGGCTCGGTGCTCGCCACCCATGCCGACCGCAAGCGGCTCTTCGTCGAGGCGGGTCATCTCGTGGTCGATCTGGCGCGACGCTATTACGAGCAGGATGACGAGACCGCCCTGCCACGCAGCATTGCGGGCTTCGGCGCCTTCGAGAACGCCATGACGCTCGACATCGCCATGGGCGGCTCCACCAACACGGTGCTCCATATTCTCGCCGCTGCCCATGAGGCCGGCCTCAACTTCACCATGAAGGACATCGACCGCCTGTCGCGCCGCGTCCCCGTGCTCTCCAAGGTGGCTCCGGCCAAGTCGGATGTGCACATGGAGGATGTGCACCGCGCCGGCGGCATCATGGCCATTCTCGGTGAGCTGGACCGTGGCGGTCTCATCAACCGTGACCTGCCCACCATCCACGCCCGCACGCTGGGCGAGGCGCTGGACCGCTGGGATATTGGCCGCACCAATTCCGAGGCCGTGCGCGAATTCTTCCGCGCCGCGCCCGGCGGCGTGCCGACCCAGGTGGCCTTCAGCCAGGCAAGCCGCTGGGATGACCTCGACCTTGACCGCAAGACCGGCGTCATCCGCGATGTCGAGAACCCCTTCTCGAAGGATGGCGGCCTCGCCGTTCTCTATGGCAACATCGCCGAGGACGGCTGCATCGTGAAGACGGCGGGTGTTGATGACTCCATTCTCAAGTTCACCGGCAAGGCGAAGGTCTTCGAGAGCCAGGATTCTGCCGTCCACGGAATATTGAACCGTGGCGTCGAGGCGGGCGATGTCGTCGTCATCCGGTATGAAGGTCCGCGCGGCGGGCCGGGCATGCAGGAAATGCTCTATCCGACGAGCTATCTGAAGTCGAAGGGACTGGGCAAGGCCTGCGCGCTCATCACCGATGGCCGCTTCTCGGGCGGCACCTCGGGGCTCTCCATCGGCCATGTCTCGCCGGAGGCTGCGGAAGGCGGCCTCATCGCGCTGGTCGAGGAGGGCGACACGATCGAGATCGACATTCCCAACCGCTCGATCCGTCTCGCGGTGTCCGACGAGGTGATCGCGCGCCGCCGCGCCGCCATGCTGGCCCGCGGCGACAAGGCGTGGAAGCCCACCGAGCAGCGCAAGCGCAAGATCACCACGGCGCTCAAGGCCTATGCCGCGCTCACCACCTCCGCTGCCACCGGCGCGGTTCGGGTGGTGGACTGAGGCGCTGGCGATGTCACTGCCTGGAAAACTGCTCGAAGGCTATTCCAATTTCCGGTCCGGCCGCTACACGGCCGAGGCCGAGCGCTACCGCAGGCTCGGGGAGGGCGCGCAGAAGCCCCGCGTGATGATCATCGCCTGCTGCGATTCCCGTGCGGCGCCCGAGACCATATTCGACGCCGGGCCTGGCGAGATGTTCGTTGTGCGCAATGTCGCCAATCTGGTGCCGCCCTATACGCCGGATGGCGGCCACCACAGCACCTCGGCGGCGCTCGAGTTCGCCGTCATGTCCCTCAAGGTCGAGCACATCGTCGTCATGGGCCATGGCCGTTGCGGCGGCATCCGGGCGGCGGTGCTCGATTCATCGCCCCTCACGCACACCGATTTCATCGGCAGCTGGATGCGCGCCATCAAGGACGTGACGCGCATCGTGCCGCGCGAGCAGGGCTGCGACGATGCCCTGCACGAGCGCCACATCGAACGCGCCTCGATCGAGCATTCGCTGGCCAATCTCCGCACCTTCCCGTGGATCCGGATGAAGGAGAACCGGCGAGAGCTGTCGCTCCACGGTGTCTGGTTCGACATTTCGATGGGCGAGCTCCACGCCTATGACGAGGGCGAGGCGCGGTGGTCAGCGGTGGGAGGTGATGTGGCATGAGCTATGTGATTGGCGTCGATGGCGGAACCGAGTCGATCCGTGCATTCGTTTTTGATCTCGACGGCCGGCCGCTGGCCTCCGTCGCCACGCCCTACAAGACGGAGTTCCCGCAGCCCTCCTGGGCCGAGCAGAATCCGCAGGACTGGTGGTCCTGCATGGGTCAGTCCGTCAGGGGTGCTGTCGCCAGGGCCGGCGTGTCGCCGGCCGACATCATCGCGATGAGCGTCGATACCACCTGCTGCTCCGTGGTGGCGCTCGACGCGGCGGGTGAACCCCTGCGGCCCTGCATGATCTGGATGGATGTGCGTTCATCCGCCGAGGCTGACGAGATTGCCGCCACCCGGGATCCCTTTCTGCGCGTCAATGGGGGCGGGGCAGGACCCGTCTCGGCCGAATGGATGATCCCCAAGTCGCTGTGGATGAAGCGTCATCAGCCCGAGATGTTCGCGCGCGCGGCGAAGGTCGGCGAGTATCAGGACTACATCAACTTCCGCCTCACGGGACGCTGGGTGGGGTCGCTCGGCAATGCCGCAATCCGCTGGCATTATCAGACCCAGCACGGTGGCGTGCCGCGTTCGCTGCTGGCGGCGGTGGGCCTCTCCGAGCTTGCGGACAAGTGGCCCGATCCCATCCTGGCGCCCGGAACACCCATCGGGCCGCTGACCGCAGAGGCGGCGGCGCATCTGGGCCTGAACCCCGGCATGCTCGTCGTGCAGGGTGGCTCTGACGCCTTCATCGGCGTGATCGGCCTTGGCGTCACCGAGCCCGGCGAGATGGCGCTCATCACCGGTTCCTCGCATCTTCACATCGGTGTTGCCGACCGCGTCGTCCACAAGCCCGGCGTCTGGGGCACCTACATGGATGGCGTCTATCCCGGAAAGCCCATCATCGAGGGCGGCCAGACGTCGACGGGTTCGGTGATTGCCTGGTTCAAGCGCCATTTCGCCGAGCAGACCAGCTGGGAAACGCTCAATGCCGGCGCCGCCGCCATTCCGCCGGGCGCGGAGGGGCTTCTGGTTCTCGATCATTTCCAGGGCAACCGCACGCCCTATACGGATGCCCTCTCGCGCGGCGCCATCACCGGCCTGACCCTGAAGCACACGCCTGCCCATGTCTTTCGCGGCATCATCGAGGGCATCTGCCTCGGCACGCGCCTCATCACCGACAGCTTCGGCGAGGCCTTTACCCCGAAGCGCATCGTGCTGGCGGGCGGGGCGTCCAATTCGCCGCTGTGGCTGCAGATCCATGCCGACACCATCGGCGCGCCCATCGAGCTGACGGAGGTTGCCGATGCTCCGGCGCTGGGCTGTGCCATCCTCGCTGCCCATGGCGCGGGCCGCTTCAAGACCATCGAGGAGGGCTGCCGGGCCATGGTGCGCTCGAAATCGGTGATCGAGCCCAACCTCGCCAACACCCGCTTCTACGAGAACGAGATGCTGCCGCGCTACGCGAAGCTCTACGCCGCGCTGAAGGGCGTCCGGGGGTAGGACATATTCACGATGTCAATCAGCCGCCTCCGGAGAGGGTGCGGCCCTTATGACAGATCATAGGAATAAAGTCAAGAAGGAAAACAATCCTTCTAGAGCTTTTTCAGTCCGGCCTCGATCTCGGCGCGGCGTGCCTCGAGGAAGGGCGGAAGCGACAGGGTGGTGCCGAGCCTGTCCATCGGCTCGTCGGTTGCAAAGCCTGGTGCGTCGGTGGCCAGCTCGAACAGCACGCCGTTGGGCTCGCGGAAATAGAGGCTCTTGAACCAGAACCGGTCGACCGGTCCTGAATTTGGCACCCGCATGGTCTTCAGCCGTGCAGCCCAGGCGTCGTAGTCGGCATACGGGATGTTGAAGGCCACGTGATGCACGCCGCCGGCCCCCTGCTGGGCGGGTGGCAGCCCGGGATCGACCGTGACATGCAGTTCGCCCACCGCGCCGGCCTGCTCCATGCGATAGACCAGCGTGTCCCCGAACCGTCCGGCCGCGGTCATGTTCATCAGCTTCGTGAGAACGATGTCGGTGGGACCCGGGTCGGCGACGCTCATGGTGATCGGACCCAGACCCCGGATCTGGTGTTCGGCGGGCACCGGGCTCTGGTCCCAGGGATGGGCTGCGCCGCTGCCGTCGGCGACCAGCGCCAGCCGCTGGCCTTCATGGTCCTCGAACGCCAGTGTCGGGCGTCCGGCTTCCTCGATGATCTTCTCATGCCTGACGCCGAGATCCGCGAACCGCGTCCGCCACCATGCAAGTGCAGCTTCGCCCGCAACGCGCAGGCCCGTCCGCGTCACCGAATGGCTACCGCGCCGCTCGCGTCCGACCGGCCAGTCGAAGAAGGTGATGTCGGTGCCGGGGGAGCCCGCGCCGTCGGCGTAGAACAGGTGGTAGGCCGAGGTGTCGTCCTGGTTCACCGTCTTCTTGACGAGGCGGAGACCGAGCGTCTGGGTGTAGAATTTGTGGTTGCCCGGCGCGTCGGCGGTCACGGCGGTCAGGTGGTGAAAGCCTTTGAGATACATGGTGTTTCCCGGTTCAGCCGCCCTGGATGCGCGGCAGGAGATAGATTTCGGCGCCGTCGGGAAGCATGGTTTCCCAGCTGTCGCGATAGATGCGGCCGTCGATGGACACCGCCACGCCGCGCGCAAGGTGCGGCGTCATGCCGGGATAGGCGTCCTCGAGCTTGCGGAAGAGCTCGCGGATGGTCTTTGCCTCAACCTGAACGACGGACGCTCCGCCCGCTGCCGGACGGAGCGCCCCCCAGAGGTGAATGTCGGCCAAATCAGGCCTTCTTGGTCTTCTTCGCAGCCTCGAGCGCCTTGAGCACGCGCGGCGGCGACATCGGCACATGGGTCATGCGCACGCCGAAGGCGTTCGAAACGGCGTTGGCGATGGCGGCGATCGGCGGCACGATCGAGGTTTCACCCACGCCGCGCACGCCATAGGGGTGGTTGGGGTTGGGGATCTCGAGGATCTGCGTGTCGATCATCGGAAGGTCAGAGCACACCGGAATGCGGTAGTCGAGGAAGCCCGGATTCTGGAGCCGCCCGTCCTTGCCGTAGATGTACTCTTCGTTCAGCGCCCAGCCGATGCCCTGCGCGGCGCCACCCTGATACTGGCCCTCGACATAGGTCGGATGGACCGCCTTGCCGGCATCCTGGATGACGGTGTAGCGCACCACGCGGGAGCGGCCGGTTTCGGGATCAACCTCGACGTCGCAGATGTGCGTCGCAAACGACACGCCTGCGCCATCCGCCACGATCTCGGCATGGCCCGCCACCGGGCCGCCGGTGTTGCCGGCCGCCGCGGCGATCTCCTTGAGGGAGAGCGGCGCGAGGTTGCCGTACTTCGAGCCCACGGCCTTGGCGTGGCCGTTCTCCCAGGCCACGTCGGAGACGGGGATTTCCCACATCTTGGCGGCGCGTTCCTTCAGCACCTCGATGGTGTTGCGGGCGGCGAAGATGCCCGCCATCGAGGAGGAGAAGGTGCCGCGGCTGCCATCGGTCATGTCATTGTGACCGAGCGCGCCGGTGTCGGCGACGGTGCACTTCACCTGATCATAGGGAATGCCCAGTTCCTCCGCCACGCAGAGCGCGAGGGAGGCGCGCGAGCCGCCGACGTCGACGGTGCCGACGGTGAGCGTCACGGTGCCGTCGGGCCCCACATTCACGTCGGTGCAGGTCTGGCCTCCGAAGTTGAACCAGAAGCCGCAGGCATAGCCGCGTCCCTGGTTCTTGCCGAGCGGCGCCTTCATGTGCGGATGCTTGCGCGCCGCCTCCAGCGTCGGGCCGATGCCGATGGGTCCGTAGACCGGGCCATAGGACGACTTGGTGCCCTGCTTGGCGGCGTTCTGGATGCGCACCTCGAGCGGATCCTTGCCGATCTTCTTGGCGAGTTCGTCGATGACGCTCTCGACCGCAAAGGCCGCCATCGGTGCCGACGGGGCGCGATAGGCGGCTGATTTCGGGCGGTTGACCAGCACTTCATAGCCGCGGGTCTTGACGTTCTTGAGGTCGTAGCAGGCAAAGGACGTCATCGCCCCGAGCTCGCCCCACATCGAGAGATAGGGACCCGAGGCATAGCGGAGCTCCGCCTTGCCGGCGGTGATGGTGCCATCCTTCCTGATGCCGATCTTGACGTCGATCGAGGTGGCGCTGGTCGGGCCGGACGCGCGGAACACCTCCTCGCGGGTCATGACGATCTTGACCGGGCGGTTGGACTTGCGCGACAGCGCGAGCGCCACCGGTTCCATCCACACATGCGTCTTGCCGCCGAAGCCGCCGCCGATCTCGGAGGAGGTGACGCGCAGCTTCGAGACATCCATGCCCAGCAGCATGGCGCAATGGTTGCGGTAGACGAAATGGCCCTGGGTGCAGACCCAGAGCTCGCCCGTGCCATCCGGGCTGACGCTCGCCACGCAGGCGTGCGGCTCGATGTAGCCCTGATGGGTCTGCTCGGTCTTGAAGTTGCGCTCGATGACAATGTCAGCCTCGGCGAAACCCTTTTCGACGTCGCCATGGCCGAACTCGGTGATCTTGGCCACGTTGGAGGGGTTCTTGGGCTTGCTCTCGCCGCCCTCGGTGAAGCATTTCTCATGCAGGAGCGGCGCCTTGGGCTTCACGGCCTCATCGACGTCGGTGACATGCGGAAGCACCTGGTAATCGACCTTGATGAGCTTCAGCGCCTGCTTGGCGGTCGCCATGTCCACGGCCGCGACGGCGGCCACGGCGTGACCGTCGTAGAAGACCTTGGTGCGGGCCATGCAATTGTCGAGGATGTCGAACATGCCCTGGTCGCCATTGGTCAGATCCGGAAGATCCGCCGCCGTCAGAACGGCCTTGACCCCGGCGAGCTTCTCCGCCTTCGAGATGTCGATCCGCTTGATCTTGGCATGAGCGTGGGGCGAGCGCAGGATCAACCCCACGAGCTGCCCCGGCATGTTGTGGTCGGCGCCATATTTGGCGCGGCCGGTGACCTTGTCGATGCCGTCGGGGCGCAACGGCCTGGTTCCGACGGACTTGAAGGACTTGGCGTGATAGGAGGCGTCAAGCGGCATGGGTCAGGCTCCTCTCATAACTTTGGCGGCGTCCTGGACGGCGCGCACGATCTTGTCATAGCCGGTGCAGCGGCAGAGATTGCCAGCAAGACCGAAGCGGATTTCTTCCTCAGACGGGTCCGGGTTCTTTTCCAGAAGGGCCTTGGCGGCCATCAGGAAG
>Ga0129333_10003646_pt1 | contig 14446 bp, 4 predicted proteins | sample CPB6_08_DNA_FD_94474 | JGI IMG/M metagenome (GOLD analysis project Ga0129333, IMG submission 94474) | Freshwater to marine salinity gradient microbial communities from Chesapeake Bay, USA - CPBay_Sum_0.6_0.8_DNA | ecosystem: Environmental > Aquatic > Marine > Coastal | place: USA: Chesapeake Bay...
CCGTTGGTTGTTGTTGTAGATTCTTCGGTACTGTTGGCAGAAATCATACCTCCTGCCACAATGTTCAGCTCAACACCAAGGCCGCCCGCTGTAAGCACAAATGCACCTGTGTCTTTGCTGGTTGAATTGGTTGATGATGTTAATCCAAAGGTTCCACCAACGTTAAGATCGCCGCCGATCCCCACTCCGCCTGCTACTACCAATGCACCTGTGCTGCTGCTTGAACTTGCTGCTGAATTGGCCACAGCAAATGACTTGTTGCTGATCCAACGATCGCCGCCGCCATAGGTACTAACAGCAGGACTGGATGTCGGGCCATGATACTCAATGTTGGCAAACACAGTGTCAACAGCAATACCAGATCCATTGGCAGCGGTAGCACTTGCAACACCAGATGCTACAATAATGTTTTTATCGTCAACTGTGAGCACAGTTGAATTAATAGTGGTAGTACTGCCATCCACTGTTAAGTTGCCAGCAATTCTAACATTCTGTCCATTGTCAATAATCATAGCCGGAGTAAGACTACCGCCATCGGCTTTTGTAGCAATAACAATATTACCACCAATACTGTCCTGTGAACCTTTGGCATAAATTTGCATTGACGCCAATTGAAGGAATGGATTGGTACTACCTACAATGGCTTGAGTTACACCCATACCATTGAAGTATCCAACTAGATCACCGTCTTGCACACGTGATGCACTATTAATTGTAACTGCCGTGCCTGCTGGCGGGGTGTCTGCTCTTGATCTTGCTACAGTGAAGCCAGCTGATTTCATTAGTTCGGCATTATTGCTGCCTTCTGAAGCATTTAATCCAAAGTAACTGGTAATACCACCCTTGACACTTAGAGCATCTGTGTTGTCTTTGGTAGTGTCAATATTACCAGAAATGGTTAATACATTGCCATAATTGATTTTGAGAGTAACTGGTTCGTAACCGCTAGGATGTGAACCACCGCTTGCGCCTGAACCAATATCAGTGAAGAAAAAGTTTGGATCACGAAATAGATGGCTAGCTCTTGAAAGTTCTCTTACAAAAACCGTGGTACCGCTGTCCGGACTAGCAAACTCATAAACAAATGTACCAGTTTCAGGAAAAGTGATCAAGTAGTTACTGCCAATAAATCTCAGACCGGGCAGCCCCTCAAGGCTAGTTGTAATGTTGTTAGGCAATGTAAGTGTGTGTGCCGAATTGCTTATGGTGATATAAAGCAACAGTCTTGAGTACTGTAGACTTGAAGGCCAGTTTTTGATCACACTATTAATACTGATTGAACCGTCAGTATAAACCTTGTGTGCATTACCTAAAGCTAGATCCAACTGGATTTCGCCTGAAGTGTTACCCCAGTCATAAAGAGTTTCACTGAAGTTTTTAAGCTGAGTGTTTTTCAGCTGACTGCCTAAGAAGTTATTATCAAGAGTAGAACCAATCAGTGCAGATTTCAGCACAGCCTTGGCTTGTAGATCTTCTACTTCAGCTTTGATAAAAGTAAAATTATTACGTATATTTGTAAAATTATCACGAAATCCTTGCGAGTCATTGTCCTGACCTGCGATCGGAAAATTTCCGTTAATATTTGATGGGTTAACTAAACTAGCCATTCTGTATAAACTCCAGTATTTTCTTTATTTATCTGCAAAAAGTATTGCATTTCAATGTCATAAGCGTATTTAGTTAATTATCGCGGTTGACGGAAACTTCAAGTAACGGTCATGTTGATTTGGATCTGCAAGATATTGATCTCTAGGCTCACTAAATCTGGTGCTATTTGTATCAAAACTAGTTCTTGTAGTGACGTTGTTGACCAGTCTGTTTAAGGGTCTAAACGCAGGCACACTGTTTCCAGGTTGCACAGCAGGGTCATAAACCAGTTTGGTATTTTCAAACTTTACCGTGACAATTTGATCAAACTGCACCTGTCTTACAAATTGTAAGATTACAATGTCATTAGCATTTAGTGTGACTCTCCAGATACCTGCACGTTCATTACTCACAGTAGGGTCAAGTAAATTGGCCACATAGCCCGGAACTGTAGAGTAGTTGTCGTAGCCACTTGAATCGTAGGCAAGTTCTGCACTTTCATCATCCCAGATTTCATTGTAAATGTTCCATCCTTCGTTTGTGTACTGATTGCCACGGTACTGTAAAGGATCAAAGTTTTCCTGTTGAGCAAATATCAATGTGTCTCCTTCTTGCACAGGATACCCTAAGGCTCTTAACTGTGCCAAGGTGTTATAGTTGAACATTTCAAAACTTACATTTCTAATGGCAAAATCAACAACAAAATTAGCACTTTCCACGATTACTGTGCCATTTGATCCTACTACCACAGGATATCTAGAGGCGTTAGAAATACTCAAAATATCATTTAGTTGATTGCTTAACCTTGTGCTCCACACTGTGCCATCAAGACTTTCTAAAATTATGCCTTTGTCACCCACAGCAAAATACTGGTTTCTTATGAAAGTCACATCACGCAAGGTAAATGTCACCCCAGCACTGTACACACTCCATGCTACTGCGTCACTGCTGATAAGCACTAGACCTTTTTCTCCAACTGCTATCCAGTTATTGTTTAGATATTTGATACTGTAGATATTCTTGGTGGTTTGAGTATTATCAATGGTCCAGGAAATTCCATTATCTAGAGATGTTAAAATAGTGCCACGATTACCTACAGCTACAAAAATGGTATTATTATATTCAATACTGTTAATATCAACCAATACACCTAGTATCACTCTTGACCAATTTATAAAATCAGTGGAGCGAGCTATCAGACCTTCATTACCAACTGCGATATAGATATTGGTAGAAGCAGCTATAGCATAAAAGTCTCCATAAGGAACTGCAAACTGTTGACTCCATACTCCATCACTATCTCTATCTAGCACAGTGCCTCTTGATCCAACTGCTAACCAGTTTGTTCCGTTATAGATTATTGAATTTATGTCAATTTCGCCAAGTTCAAAATTCAATAAATTATCCTCGCCTATGTTTACATTTGCCTTAAGAGGATTACTCAAAGTCACACTGGTAGAAGTCTTGGCTGTGACCACAGTACCGTCTGGTACAATGCTGTCTGTGCTGAATTGCAGTGCAGTTGGTTTTAAAAAACGTATGGTTTCGCCCGTGGTGATCAAGATATTGCTATCAGTATTATTAATGATAATGTTGCCGTTGGCCAACAGGCCTGTTACCCTTATGTTGTTTGCAATATTGATGTTAGAAGAAATTACGTAATCATTCACTGATATATTTGTGTTTGATGACACAGCAACAAATGTTTGTTTGGTAGCAATAGTTGCAGATGTATTTGCGGTCACACTGTTGGCAGTAACAGACTTTGAGATTGGATTTCCTGTGACTGTGGAACTGCTAAAACTCACATTAATTATGGTGTTGGATAACAAAGTAGTCACACTGATTATTCTGCTATCTGCTGGTAATCCTGGGGCTGTAACAGTTTTTCCGGTGTATGGGCTAGTGCCATTTAAATCAGCGGTAGGTACATAGATATTCATATAAGTACCTGGACTAGACAGTGTGGGCCAAATTACCGAAGTGATCAGTGTTTCCTCAAACACCTGTGGACCAGATACCGCAGTGCCTATACCAATTCTATCTGTTGAAGATAAATTAATTGTGGCATCTCCTGCTGCCACATTGGCAGTGATCACACTGGTGAAAAACATCTGTGAACCCAGCGGAATGGTGCTGAGAGTGGCTTCTGAGACCGTGACATTGGTATTTAGAGCTTGAATCACAGTGCCTTGTGCTACATTACTAATCTTGGCAAACGATCCAATTTTAACATTTGTTGTGGTGGTAGTAAAACTTATATTGCTGGTATTGTTGGCAGCAGTTATACTTGTTATTAATGTAGATACATTACCGTTTAAATCGTCAAAAGTGATTCTTGTACCTGCAGGAATAAGATTGGTGAGTGGTACACTGAGCTGTACTTCAGTGTTAGCTGAATTTTTTATTATCACATTAGCAAAACGTTCTACATCAATGCCGGCAATTCTAAATGCATATCCCCTGTCAAGAGTGCTGATATCACTAAAATATATATTATTGGCTGCGTTGGCGGCAAAACTTACAGTGTTAAGTCTTTGCACAACACCATTGAAATTAATAATTTCCAATGTGGTACCTGCTGGAATTGATCCGCTTAGGGGCACTGAGGTTCTTGTATAATAATCAATATCTGTGATATAAGATCTTTGACTTGATGCATAATCTCCTTGATTGAGTATTTCATCGCCTAACGAAAAATTAGCACCATAGATAAAGTTAAATTCATTTGCTCCTACATTTGCTTGACTTATTATACCAGCGGTATAACTAAAATCTATGCTTTTTGGAATTTGAGTCCAGCTTTCTCCATTACGACTGCTGATGATTGTGGCATTTGCACCAACTGCTATGAACTCGCCATCGCCAAAGTCAATGGCCTTAAGGTCGGCACTCACTCCAGATGGTTTTTCTTCCCACGGCCCTGTATCTACTACTCCTACACTTGGTATGATATCAAAAGTGGTTGTTCTGGCTTTGGTAAACTGCTCTTGAACCGGATCATAGTTAATTGTGAGTGCGCGATCCAGTAGATATCTATCTACTTCAAACGCATACTGATTCATAAGTGCGGTGATTCCAAATCCAGATGCTTCTAGTTCTGCGACATATCTAAAAAGTGCTTTGTTTCCTTGGCCAGGATTCAAGTAGGCCAGTACCACTGCTCTAATGAATCCTAAGGGTTGTCCGGTATCAGGTTGAATAGCTGTCATCCATTCTGGAATAGCACCTTGATATTCGTAACCAATGTTGTCAATCAATTCACCGGTCATGTTGCCAAAACTATTACTGAAAGATATATTTTGATTGGTATTGTTTACCTCGGCTGTGACTTCGCCAAAATCGCTGGCTGTACTAAGTCCTGTAAACAATGAACCATAATCATCTAAGCCTGTTTCTTCAGCGGTCAACACGCCACCATCTAACACTCTAGACACGGCTGGAGTTCTAGTGAAATTCACTGACTTGGTAGTTTGTGCTTTTTGATTATAGTCAAACACTTCAAGATATATCACTTCGTATTTCACATTAAGATTGCTATCTCTAGCTACCGCCAGTTTCAGTGTGCCAAATTTGATCTGTTTGTTTCTATGATACAGATCCATGGCTTCTATGTAATCTAAAAATCTACTGGCCTTGATACCAGGTACTGCTAGAAACTTTAGATCTTTTGCCAGCCCAAAATGTGGATCATCTGATCTGTATATCATGTCCGCAGTGATTAGATTAGGGTTATTAACTGTGGTTCTAAATCTTTCTCTAAGATCTTTTGACAACAGTGCTTTCATATATAGATTTTCATAAGGTTTAACATTTACGTTTCTTATGATTAAAGTAAATTCTTTGGTATCAAACACTGTGCCTGTGCTGTCTTGCGCTATCACTGTGAAAGTATATTTTGAGTCCCATGAAGTGGTTCCGTCATCCATGACTATTTGATAACTGGATCTATCCATGCTGAAAAAATCAAAACTGGTTCTACCAGATATGTTACCGCTGGACAGCAATTTTAATCCCTGCGGCATTCTGCTGTAAATTCCAGATTTAATACTATAAAACAGTTCATTGGCTCTGGTAGAACTGGCTTCAATTGACAAGGTGCTTAGTGCACCATTGTCAAGAATTCCAAGATCAGAATCTGTGCTCCAGGTAATTAAGTTGTCAATGTCAGCTAGAATGTTTAAGGTATATTGAATTGGTTGACTGGCTCTGATGCTGACATCAGTTTCTGATAATGGAATTTCAACATAAGCTTCAACAATAAAGGTATATGTGGATCTGCTCACTGGTACTATGCCTATACCTCCTGATAGCCACCCGGTTTCTTTGTCAAGTGTTAAACCTGGAGGTAATGATAGGTTACTTTGATCAAATGATTTATCATCAAATGGCGCAAGAGTAAAGGTGTTGCCTTGATCATCTGGAACAGGTGGGGCTCCTTGATCAAACACAGCAGGCCCACTGCCTCGTATTCTCCAGTATACCGGTGTGTTAGGATTTGGGTAATATGCTTTAAACTGAAACGCATAATTTCTGTCAGCCCTAACATCTACCAACTCTTCAGGCAAGGTCAAAATAGTGGGATACTGATTGCCATCTTGGTCTGCAAAAAATGCAGCTGAGTCAGCAGTGATCAAAATGTTATCTGCACGAAAGAAACTTTTTGCTAGTATCTTGATGGTATAATTTCTTTCCGCAGATAATATACCATCAAAAATTCTTATTCCAAATTGATAGGTTCTACTTATAGCCGCGCCTTCAAAGTCCCAGACATATTCATCGTACCTGCCTACATCATATGCCGCTGTACCTGCAGGACCTCCTGCTGCTGGAGCTAGTGCAAACCCAGTGATTTTACCTGTTTGCGAAAGTGTAAGTCCTGGCGGTAAACTTCCACTGGTCACACTCCATGCTAGTGCAGTACCTGGGTTGGTTTCAGTATAATCTAAGGTGAGATTTATATAATCGCTGTCAAAAAAAGTACCTAGACTTTCTGTGACTGTGTTCAGTGTTGGAGGAATAATACCGTTGACAGCTATTACAAAACTTCTGTCTGCTATTTGATTATTGGCATTTCTAGCACGAACGGTGAACTTAAACTTCCTTGCCACAGGCTCACCTGGTTCGAGCACATTAGGAAATCCGTATATCAATCCTGATGTAAGCAGTTGTGTTCCAGGAGGCAGATTACCAGATATTATACTGTAACTTAATGCGCTGGCAAGAGGGTTTTCAGCTTCCAGTTGAAAGCTGAATTCTCTTTGTTCAGGATATGTACCAAGATCGCCTGCGGGCGTGATCCATGCAATTTGAGCCATGTTTGTCCACTTTTATTACATATTTAGTGGACTTGAACCGTTTAGGCCTGACCCTCAGCCCATTGCAGTGTAACATGCACGTTACTCACAAAGGTTTGCGCTGTGGTTGCTCCTGTTATACTGGTGGCTGTGCCGTCTGTTTTTATAGTAGTAGCTCCTGGCAACGAGCGTAAATTAATGTACAAAGTGTCTGCTCCATTAGGGAAAGTACCGCGCCCGCCCACAGCACTTTGACTCAACTCTTTTACTCCGTTTAGATTAAGATCTTGTTTGGTTTTTGGGTCATAAACAAATTCAAACACTTTTTCGCCCGGTGATGCGATCTTTCCGGGTTCGCCTACATAGGTCTGAGTCAGAAAGAAACAGTTTGCAGTTACCTGTGAAAAACTAGGCTGATTACCTCCACCAAGATTGTTTAAGGTTTCCCAGGTTTGACTTAGTTCACTATAATTACTAGGATTTAGAATTCCTGTGACCAGAATTTGTACATTACCACCTGTGCGTTGGTCCGAACAGCTTACTTCAAGACTATCCAACAAAATTTGTGCTCGGTTTAAAAGTTCTCGTTCACCAAGATCTCCAATGGTGCTATTACTTGCACTTGGACTGAGTCTGAGTGCCATGATAGTGTTGCCCGCTGCGGTTATGTTTGCATCTATAACTGTGTAGCTGAATATGTATCCTCGATCAAGGTCAAACCCGCCATCCATGATATAAGAACTTCCCCAGTGTGTCATGTTTGGTGTGGCTGTTAAGCTGATAAGTTCTACACCGGTTCTTGGACCATGCGAGGCAGCAGCCACACCTGTGAAACTTCTGTTTGCACCACTTACAAATTGAGTATAGGTATGAGCTCTTGTTAGGCTGTTGAGTGTATGAGGATTAGTGGTTATGGTTTTACTGGCATACGCAATGATTTCGTTTTCAACTAGTACAACTCCACTTTCTGGGAAGAATGTAGCATCATCAACGCCCATTTGAGTATCGTTATCGTCAATACCAGGAGTTAGCGCACTGATTCCAGTAACACCAGACCCTGCCTCATTGATCACCTCATATCGTACTGGCAGGTTAGCAGTTCTCATGCTTGCAGCGATGTTGATGTTGTTCTGTTTGAATCTGTGCAAGATGATAAAGTTACCATCAATGCCTCGCACCATGTAGTCCATAAAACCAGCACCATACCAGCTGAATTGAATACCAACCATCTGCATATGGTTTGGATCCATCTTGTAACCACTAGGATTGAAAATACTACCAGAGCCATCCACAGTGTCTCTATTGAAGTTGGGCTGATCTATTCGTGTTTCTTCAACTTTATAGATGTAATTTCCTGCGCTAGAACTTACACCGCGAAAATCTGGAGCCATGGAAACCAAGGTATCACTGGTGATACTAGTGATTCTATGTACCATGCCTTTAACCACAACCTTATCACCAATTTTCAATTGTTGTGTCCATAAACTGTTGGTACCAACTAATTTGTTACTGTTATTAGTAATGGTAACAGTACCCGCCAGTTGTAGAGTACTGGTTCGTTTGATCACGTTGAAAAACTTACCATCGTATTCAAAAAACATGCCGTTACCATCATCATGTGGACCTGTGCGCAGACAGGCTCCGTGAAACTGGAAAATGTAAAGTTTTGGTACGCTGGCCACTGCACCGGTGGTGTTTCCTAGGTTTTGATTGGGTATACTATCCACAGTACACACATACTCGCTGCTTACTCCTTTGACGGTATATGTGCCATCGTAACCAGCGGTGGCTACTCCACGCACACGAACCACTGCACCTATTTGTAAACCATGAGGCACAGCAGTTGTAATTGTTATTGTTTGGAAAGGCGGAACGCCGGGGCTTACTGTGCCGGTACTGCTGATTGCTATGATATCATAGTTTGGTGCAAATAGTACACCGGTGGTGTATAAAAATCCTTTACCAGACTGATAACGAAAATACTTTTTGCTCTGTCTAGTAGAACTGGCTCCGTGTATGGGACTGTTTGTGCCAAGAATCACACCGCCATCTCCTGGGCGGTGGGTGAAAAATCCGTCTGGTCTTACATATACTTTAATACCAGCTGTGTTAGAAACCTGTAGATTGCCAATGTTTCCAGCACCCCAGTTTTGCGTTCCACTAGGATAGTCTGCTCCCGGTGAACTTGTTCCTGGATTAACAACGCCTCTAGCAGTAAACGTAACTTCATTTGGATTGCTGATACCACTTACAAAATATGAACCAGCAAGGTTTTGCAAACTGGTATTGCTACCCCAGCTGGGATTAGCATTAATAACAATTGGCATGCCAGGTACAAAACCATGAGGACCAGTGAAACTCAGTTTAATCACACTTGGTGTTGCCAGATCAGTAAGCATGTGACTCAGCGGCAGATCTGCTCCAGAGTATATGCCACCTCTACGAATCTGTGTTCTAGGATCCTTTAGACTCTGGCTGGCTGTACCCACTATGCCTTTGGCATAAAAGCTGAAATCATTTGTGTTTTTTGAGTAAATCAAAAATGCGCCTTCTGCTTTACCAAATCCGTCAATGGTAACCAAGAGCTGACTCACGGTTACAGGATCACCAATTTCTAGGCCGTGTGACGCACAACTCACTGTGATTAGACTGGGATCAGCACCGTCTGTGACTACGTCCGTTACCACGAGATCAGGTGCCACAGCTTCGTAAATGCTAGGATAATTGGTTATGGTCTGAAAACCTTGCCATTTGGTATTTTGCAGTCCGTATTCAAAGTCCGCGTCAATCTGTGACTGTGGTGCTGCCACACGAGTACGTTCAATGGCGTCTGTACCAAAGTCTGACCACATTCTAACCATTTGATATGGTTCTTCTACCAGCACACTAATACGATCTGAAGTTGAGTGTGTAAAGGTGTTTGCTCCAGTAAAGGTTATAGTAGTTTCGCCATGTCCTGATTCAACTCTCTGAATATTGGCAGAACCAGGATTACCAAATAGATCTCGCCCATAGGTGACCACAGATTCATCAGCATTTGAAGTCTTAATACCACCTGGTCTAAAGGTTACTGTGGCACCAACATTTTGTGTGTCTGCAAAGTTGTACAAAATTACACCACGTGTGACATTGGTTATTAAAAGAATTTTATCCGTATTATAGTTACCCGGAATAATAACATTTCCTGTTCCAATCACGCCAGGAGTAAACTTATATTTTGAAATCTGTTTTTTTGCCATCTTTGCTTTCCTAAACTTTTTATGATCCTAGCCCAATTGCAAACGCTACCACTAGACTATTTACATAGCCTTTGGTAGTCACATGGAAATTTGAGGGTATGTCCTGCACAGTCAAGTTACTGTATGTCCCAATCTGAGCCACCACATTGCTGGCTGAGACATTGCCTCCTGCAACAACAGTGTTTGCTACCTGAATATTTCCTGTGATAATTCTTCCGCCTATAGTGGCATTTGATGCAATTATGTTGCCCCAACCTGTAAGAGATATATTAGCTGCGATCAAATTGCCGGTGGTGGTTAATGCAACCAGAGTACCTAGAGAAGTGATATTTGGTTGCGCAGCAGTTTGTAGTGTTCCATTTACTTCTTGGAAATATCCAAAGAAGGATGCAACATTTCTTTTGGTAGTGTTTGAACTAGCAGCACTGGCATTACCCACACTCAAGTTTCCTGTGGTACTAGCTGTGCCTGTGACTGTGAGAGCGCCTGTGCCAACTGCTCCTGTGAAACTGGCTGATCCAGAATTTAATGTTGCTGATCCAATTTGTCCAGCAGCAGTAAGATTATATGTTGTGGTATTACCAATAAAGGCATTGCCAACCACACCTATGCCACCGCGCACGATTACAGCACCTGTTGTGGTACTGGAGCTATCAGTGGTCAGTTGGAAGTCAGTGGTACCACCAGCGCCTGATACAAGTCCGCCAGTAAAAATAGTTCCCACTGTGGCAATAGGAATACCATTTAGGTACACATTACCTTCCCAGTAACTGTTGGCTGTGAATTCTAAGCTGATGTTTCCAACTGCTGTGAGATTGCCGGTGGTTAAATTCTGTGTTAAACTGTCAAGGTACGAAAAGTTATTGTTAGTTTTACGAAATGCATCTCGTATGGAATCACCTGTTCCGTCATTTGCTGTTGTGCCAATTCCAATGTTTTCAATACTCATTGCAGTTTCTCTTTATGTACATATTTATTGATAATCAAAAGCCAAAAATTACTAATTGACTGTCAAGATACCCTCTTGTGATCACTGAGTTTGCATCGCTGCTAAGTGTTGCTGTATTACAAAAAATGTTACCTTGTGCAATAATTAATGACTGCACACTGATATTACCTGTGCCAGTCACATTAATATTACTTGATGTGGAAATATTTCCTGTGTTAACATTTATATTACCTGAGGTATTGATATTACCGTTGGTCAAAAGTAGGTTACCACCAGCTATGATGTTGCCATTGGTAACAATTAAATTACCGCCTGTGTTTATGTTACCGCCTGTGTTTATGTTACCGCCTGTGGTTATGTTACCGCCTGTGGTTATGTTACCACTGGACATGTGTATATTTCCAGTGGTCATAACAAGATTAGCACCACCAGACAAAATTACATTTGCTGTGGCACTGGACAGTATTAAATTGCCCACCACGGTGTTGTTACCAGTTATGGTGGTATTATAATCAACTGTGATATTGCCCACTCGTACCCAATAGGTATCCTGATAGGCCATTTCTCCCAGGTCAGCATTTGTGGGTACTTGGTTTGGTGCATTACCTATTAGATTCTTACTCATTGCTGATCCTTATTGCCTTGTTAAAATTTGTAATTCGTCTGTGGTAACCACAGTTGGATAGAATTGTATCTTGCTCACACAGCCATTCAGGTGGTTACCACCTGTGCCTTTACCAATATACATGGTAATAACACTACCAAGTGTACCTGATATATCTGTAATCACAGTGTTGGCGTTTAGACTCAAGCCAAACAAATTAGGTTTAAACAAAGCAGACACACGACCTGATGATGTGGTTAACAAGTTTCCTTGCCCGCCAATGTTGGCCTGGAGCGATCCGCCACTTACTACCACTAGGTTGGCAAAACGCACCGGAATTGGTGATGAGCGTGTTTCTGCTATAACCTGTATACGATTGCTTGTGGTACCATCTTCTAAACTAAAAAATACCCCGCGAGTGTTTTGTATGACTAAATCAGTTGGTCTATAACTGATGCTGCCATCAACGTACACTGTGCCGTTGTTACCTTCCATCCAGCTGTCTTTGTAAATACCAGGAATCTGTAATTCATCTGCCATTCTTGTGCGCTGTGTGGCAACTGTAGGGATATAACTAGTAGCAAAAGTACCTTCTTCTAGTTGTGCTCCAAAAATTTCCATTGTGCTTGCGCCATCGCCGGTGTAGGTTGTACTTCCGCCGCTGGCCATGGCAATGGTGATATTACCACTGGTATTGGTTTTACTCACAGTGCTGAAGCAACGGTACCAACCATTAGCATAAGTCTCTATACTGCTTCTATAGGTAGTGCCTTCTGCTGTGATATTACCAAAGTTCAAATCAAACACAGTTGGTGTGCCTTCACCGTCAAAGATAATGGCCACTTGATCTCTTGTGCCTTTTTTAGCAAACACACTGGCTGTGTATACTGTGGCCAAGGTAGCAGTTGTTAAGGCTGCGGTGTCAATAGCAACACCATGAATACCAGTTGACGAATCTTCTTGAACATAGGTAACACCAGTGGTAGTTCCTCTTGGACCAATATTGCCAGAAGTTGCTCCATCTACCACACTGGAATTTACAGTTACCCAATATAGAGTGTTGGCTTGTTCAAAACTTTCGCTGCCAAATATAAGATTTGTTCTTTCTTCTTCAATCAACACACCCTGACATTCGCCACTGCTGTTATGATGGAATCTTGCTATTTTTCCAGCGTTCAGCCCAGTCTCAATTACATCTTGCAAGAAACCTTGCTTGTTTACATAAGTGCCATAGATAGGGCCGTTGTAGTTTAGTCTACCGTCCAATCTTCTACCGTTTGCAAAATCTAACAACAAACTGGGTTTGCTTCTTGGACGCATGAAATCTTCGTCCAATCCAAGAGTGGTAAACACTCCGGAACTTGGTATCGCATTACCAACTGGCGTGTCATTCAAACTTGAAATAGAGATTGTAGGCAATGTAACTGTGCCTGTTACGAAAAAGTCTCCGTCTATTTCAACGTTACCGCCAACACGTAGATTACCTCCAATACCTGCGCCCCCGGTGACTCTTAGTGCACCAGTGGTACTGCTTACTGCGGGATTGGTATTGGTAATATGCACAATACCGCCAACATAGGTATTAGCACCTATAGCAGCACCCCCACGCACCTGGAACGCTCCGGATGTGGTACTGGTGCTGGTGGTTGTGCCATATACAATAATATTACTGTTTGGAGTGTCAGGAATACCAACACTGATATTTTTTATTACTCCAATGCCACCTGCCACGGTAAGTGCACCAGATAGACTGTTCAAGCTGGCTGCTGTACTGTCAATTGACAGTTTTGTTGTTATGTTGGCATTTGATGTAATGGCATTATTGGCTATAGCAAACCCACGTACAGTCAGATTAGTACCAACAAAGATATTGCTATCTGGGCTGGCATTGCCTAGGTTACCTCTAATGTTACCTAGTACAATAACATCATGATTGATTTGAGTATTACCAGTTAGTGCACCAATTTCTATGTCTTGTGCTGCTAGACCAAATTCAATCTGATTTATTGTTGTGGTGAATATGGCAATGTTGGTGTTATCAGACTCAATAGTGGTACCTTTGAAATTGGTTACCCCAAACACAAAGTTTGTACCATCAGGATTGCCAATATTGGCATTACCCGAAGTGAAATCACCTGCTACAACAAGATTAGTACCAATTCTAGCATTGGCTGATACATTGAGATTTCCGCCTATGGTAGCATTTGCACCTATACCTGTGCCGCCGGCTACTATCAATGCACCTGTGGTGGTTGATGTACTCTGGGTAGTTGCAATTAATTCAACGTTGCCAGCAAATAAATTGCCAATTAATTGACCAGCTGTGAGTGTGCCAGTACCTAGATTGATTGTGCCTGATCCGCCTGTGATGTTTATACCAGCTGCATACACAGTTCCAGATACATTTACGTTCCCACCATCAATATTACCAGTAATAGATACATTTCCTGATGAAGTGATATTGCCAGAGGCCGTGATATTACCTGTAGTTATATTAGCAGTTGAGGCATTGCCGTTAAGAGTGAAACCACCTGTGAGTATAACGTTATTCGCATATACGTCCTGTGTTGCAACAAGATTAGCAGCAGTCTGAATGTTTCCTGTGCTGGTTAGCACAGCATTGACCTGTAGATTTCCTGCAGTCACATTGCTGGTCACACTCAGATTTCCTAGTGTGCCAACTGTGGTAATGTAAGGTTGATTGTTTGTAAGAACTGAGCCCACAACTTCAACAAATGTTGCTGTGTTGCCGCTCACATTACCAGTGATC
>Ga0129333_10003647_pt1 | contig 14441 bp, 18 predicted proteins | sample CPB6_08_DNA_FD_94474 | JGI IMG/M metagenome (GOLD analysis project Ga0129333, IMG submission 94474) | Freshwater to marine salinity gradient microbial communities from Chesapeake Bay, USA - CPBay_Sum_0.6_0.8_DNA | ecosystem: Environmental > Aquatic > Marine > Coastal | place: USA: Chesapeake...
CGATGGGGGGGGCTAGGCTTCTTTAATTTTAAACCGTAACAACGGCTTGAGATTTGGAAAATCAAGCCACACATAGAGGCATGTGTTTAACTTACATTTTTTATTTGATGCCATAAAGTGGCGACCTAAAAAATAAACATTTGTATTTCTTTTCATAATCGTAACTCCTTTTAATCGTAACTCATAAGGCGTTCAATCAACCTTATGTATACATATTAACAGATTGTATCCAAGTTGCCAATACTTTATTTTTAATTCATTCAAATAGTTTACAAAACTTAACATAGCGATATTGACGAAAAAACTTAAATGTGTCAATATGCAGGTGTGTAGTAACGGCAGAACATAGGGAGGGGTTCCAATGCCTTATAAGCCAATCAAGGGGCAAGATACTCCACCACACGTTCCTTGCGAGCTTACACAGCGTTTAGTAGTTGCAGGTAAAGAAAACGGCTTTACCAATCAGCAAATAGCTAACGTGCTTGATATACACGTTGATACACTTAGGAAGCACTACCCAAAAGAGCTAGAATCAGGCAAGGAGCTTTCTATTATGAAAGCCACTGATAGGTTTAAGCAGGCGTTTTTATTTAACGATGATATGCTTGAAAAAGATCCTAAAGTGGTTGCTACGTCAATTCAGTTTTATCTCAACGCTAAAGGTGGCTGGAAGCAACAAGCACAGGTAGACCAAAACACCACTCTTACTGTTGATGAAGCCCTTGTCGACCAAATCAAAAACATGGACTTTGACAACATCATCGCACTAGGTAAGGGGCTTGATAAGCTGGAGGGTCAATAATGCCGATTCGTGACGATGTTCTGTTTAGCAGGCTGGTTAATTCCTTAAACCATTTAAGCCTTTGCGTACAGACAGGCACGGAACTTGACAACCCTACAATCAAGCGGATTTACGAAGTGGTTAATCATTGCTGTATGCCTAGCGGATTCGTGGGTCAAAACGAAGATTACTTCAAAGAAACAATCAATTTATTACTGGAATACATTGAAACCCTTGAACGCCCCCATGCCCTTATCAAGCAAGGGAAAGCCTCCCCTGCCCTTCAAAGGGCTTTTGTGCGTGGTGAGCTAAAAGACAAGGGCATCAGCTTAATAGCACCCACAACTACAATCATGGCATGCTATGATGATAATAAAGCGTTAAAGTATTACTCACTAAGTAAAGGGGCTTAACATGAAGTTCACATTCGCTCAAGACTGGCACAATTACAAAGTAGGCGATCGTGTGCCTGCCAGCGTCAATAGGGCATACTTACTACGACATGGCATCATTAAGCGATACAGTCACGTTGAAGCGTTGGAAGCTGAACAGGTTGAAGGGGAAGAAATCTTTGTGAACGTCGAAGCACCCAAGCCACAACCCAAAGGTAAAAAGAAATGAGCTACACAGGCACGCCGTCAAGTTCCGTAAAAGACTTGCTACGGTTTCTATTGCAGGACACCGTAGCTCCCTTTTTATTTACAAATGAAGAGCTTACGGATTCTTACGCTTTGCAAAACTCCGACATGGCTAAAACTCTTTCCATGCTTTGCACGGCGTTAATCGCTAAATCAGCAGGCAAGCCACAGGATGAAGCCGTTGAAGGGCTTAGTGTGACATGGGGCAATATGGGTGCTAAGTACGAAGCCCTTAAGCGTTCATTTGCTGAAATGAGTCAAGCAGGCACACTCCCCACTTACGACGGCGTAACCGCTACAACCGCATCAAGCACGATGACGATGATCGTGAGCGATGCCACATACGCATGGCAGGGCTTGCCACGATGAAAGAAGCCGTCGCCTCTTTGCTTGCACGATACGGTACGGCTTGCACGGTGTCACAAGTGGCAACGACTACACGCAATGCTACGACTGGAGAGGTCACTTCGACGACCACAATACACACAGGCAAAGCATATCGCCAAAACTCAACAAAAGAAACTAAAGGCTTAAATCCTAGCGGTGGAGCGGTTTTAATCGTTCAGCTTATAGATGATTACATCATCAAGCCAAAAGACTTAATCACACACGGCGGTTACACGAATCAGCAGGTGTTAAGTGTTCACACGGTCAACCCAGCAGAAGGATTGGCATATCAGAAAATAGGGGTTTAAATGGCAAGCGTCCAAGCGTTACGCCTAGCACATGATGAAGCCTTGCGTCAATTATGCAAAGGCTCCCTTTACTTCTTTGTTAAAACGTTTTGGCACGTCGTGGTTCAACAAGGGGAGTTCGTGGAAAACTGGCACATTGAAGCGATATGTGACCACTTGCAAGCCTTAGCAGAGGGCAGGCTAGAACGTAACCGCTTGATGATATTCCTCCCCCCACGACACGCAAAGAGCATCATCGTCAACGTATTCATGCCTGCGTGGGACTGGACGGTGCGACCACATAGGCGGTTTGTTTCAGCGTCAGCAAAGGACAATCTCTCTACAAGGGATGCCGTAAAGGCAAGAAACTTAGTAGCGTCGGACTTATACCAGCGTTTATTCGGCGACGTGTGTAAGCCTCATGCCACACGGTGGGGGTCAAGCTATTATCAAAACGAACAAGGGGGCAGTCGCCTTCCCATTACAACCAGTGGCGGTACAGGGCAAGATGCCGACTTTCTGTTATGCGACGATCCGCTAGAGGCACAGGACGCACGAAGCCAAGTAAAGCGTGATTCCTGTTTCTTTTGGTACGATTCCACCTTCACCACAAGGGGAACTAAAGCCGAGAAGACCCCCTTAGTGTTGGTTCATCAACGGCTACACGAAGACGACATCGCAGGGCGTATTCTAGCAGATGAAGCCTACGCACGCCATTATGATGTGCTTTGCTTCCCTGCCTTGTACGACCCGAATCATCCAGTCAAAACCATATCATCGTTAGGCTTTCAAGACCCACGCACGCAGGAAGGCGAGCTTTTGTGGGGCGAGCGATTCGGCGAGGTATGGGTGCAACAGGAAAAAGCAAAAGGGGCAAGGCACTACAATAGCCAATTACAACAACGCCCTAGTGTAGCAGACGGCGAAATCTTCAAGGAGGAGATGTTCCCCATTGCGGACGAAAACGCTAATGCCATTATCAATGGGGCAACCGAAGTATTGCTTTCAGTGGATGCCACGTTTAGCGATTCGGAGCTATCGGACTGCGTGGCAATTATTGTATTCGCACGGTATAAAGGGGAATGGTATTGCGTTAACGGCATCAATAAGCAAATGGATTTCTTAGCAACCCTAACAAGCATCAAGCAGATGATGAACGAATACCGCCCACATTCGCTTATAATTGAGAAAAAAGCCAACGGCGATGCTATCATTAGAGTATTGCGTCAACATGGCATTGACAACGTGCTAGCCATAACACCGAAGGAAAGTAAGGAAGCAAGGGCAGAAGCCTCTACAATCTACCTTAATCAAGGGAGCGTCAAGTTTTTAGACAATCCCTTTACAGATTCTTTAATTGACCAAGCGATTGCCTTTCCAAATCGCAAGGATGATGACATGGTGGACGCCTTAACACAGTTTATCAATGCTAAACTAAATCGTAGACAGTCCGACGTCCAAGGCATAAGCATAGGATTTTAACATGGCAAAAAATAAGAAGTACCGCAAACAAACGCAGGCAACGCCACAAAACATTCAAACCGCTTCAACTTATGGGGCATGGATGTTATGGGGAACAGAAGCCACGACGCAGATCAACAATCCCACAGATGCAAGGGGGTGGATTCAGCGTTATTACGATATGCTAGAAACCGACACGGTAACAAGAGCGTTCTCAACCGTCTTGCAATTGCTTCTAACAAGTCTCACGTTTGAGATTAAATCCAACGATGAAGACGACGGCGATGATTTCCACGAAATGGCTGAAAAGATGTTCACGGATTGGGCTGGTGGTGACTTTAAGGACTTTCTAAGAAACTATGTGTCTACGTTCCTGTATGGCTTTTCGTTGTTTGAGCTGGTTTTGCGAAAAGGAGAAACAGGCTACGAGGTGGATAATTTAAACTTTCACCCCCAACGGTATTTGACCGCTAAGTTTGCAGACCAGTATACGCTTGAAGGGTTTGATTCATTGCTTACAAGCGATACGATTGAACTATCGCAATGCGTTTATGCTAAGGGCATTGGCAACTACAACAACTCTGCCTATGGTGAGTCATTGCTTAAATCGGCTTACTTTCACTTTAAAAACAAGTGCTTTTACTTAACCAAAGAAAACCGTCAAGTGCAAGTCAACTTGGAAGGGGTGCCGATTTTCACGTTTGACAACACAGGGTCAGAAGAGAAGATAAGAAAAGACGTTGAGCGATTATCAGCACAAGCCATACGGTACAAATCGGGGCTTGTAGACGGCTTGATTATTGGGTCAGCTCCTTACATGGATGCAGAAGGCAAACCAACGAATATAAGACGTGAAGACGTGCATTTAATGAGCGTCGAAGGATCTAAGTTCATTGACACGAACACCTTAATCAATCGTGAAGAGAACAGCATCGCAAGGGCGTTGATGGCTGGCTTCCTTGTTATGGTGGGGCAGGATTCGGGAAGCTATGCCCTAAGCAAAGACACCACGTCGATGTTCAAGCTCCTTGTCGAAGGCATCGCACAGCATTTATGCGACACGTTCAATCACCAAGTCATCAAGCCGTTGTGGGTGCTAAATGGACAGCCGTTTGAATACTTGCCCGAATTGACTTACGACAGCGTAGACCTAACGCTAGACGGCATGGCGACGTTTATTAACGCTCTAAGCGGTGCAGGTATCGTGCTAACGGAAAGCCAAGAAGATTACCTCTTTGAATACGGCGGATTGCCTAAGCCCGAAGCCGAAGAGCGGTTGAAGATGCAGGAAGATGCGTTAATGATGAATCCGATGATGCAGGGGAACACACAAAATGAAGACATTTCAACTGATGCAGGGCAACAGCCTAGAACTACTGAAGACGATTGAAGACAACAGCGTCGATGCGATTGTAACAGATCCGCCGTACGGATTGAGTCAACACTCACAGGGCGATATTGTCAACGCCTTAACAGCATGGCTAGCAGGTGAAGAGTACACGCATGGCAAAGCTGGATTTATGGGTAAGGCGTGGGATTCGTTTGTGCCTAGCCCTATGCTTTTTAAGGAGTGCTACAGGGTATTAAAGCACGGCGGACACATTCTTTGCTTTGCAGGTTCACGCACACAAGACTTGATGAGCTTAAGCATACGCCTAGCAGGCTTTGAGATGAGAGACGCTTGCTTGTGGCTGTATGGGTCGGGCTTTCCTAAGGGGTGCAATATAGCAAAGGGTATAGACGGCGTATTAGGCAAGCAGGGTGTAGGTTTTAATGCCAGTGGGTATGACGGAAGAAAAGCAGAGTTTGGAATAAGTGGACGTGGTGAAAACTTTGAAAAGCATTTGCAATATGAGCCTAGCGACCAAGCCAAGCAATGGGAAGGCTGGAATACGAACTTAAAGCCAGCCTATGAGCCGATAATCATGGCACGCAAGCCTTTAGACGGCACGGTCGTCAACAACGTGCTGAAACACGGTGTAGGGGGCTTGAATATAGATGCGTGTAGGGTGGGGAGTGAACAAAGGCATAACCCAAGCAATTTTAACAAACCTAATAAAACGGCGTGTGCGTATATGACACAAGGGCGTGAGACACAAGGGCGTTACCCTGCTAACATCATCCTTGACGGCTCCGATAGCGTCGAGGCGTTGTTTTCAAATGAAGCACAACGGTTTTTTTACCACGCCAAAGCAAGCAAGGCGGACAGGGATGAAGGCATAGTTCATTTAAGTGAAACAGAAGGGGTTGGGGCTTTGAGAGACGGTGATAGACCCGCTTTTAACAAAGGAAACCCACACCCAACGGTTAAGCCCACGCAGTTAATGCGATACCTAGTGAAACTTGTAACGCCACAAGGCGGAACGGTGCTTGATCCATTTATGGGAAGCGGTAGCACAGGCAAGGCGTGTATGCTTGAGGGGTTTAACTTTGTGGGTATGGAATTAAGCGAAGAATATGTTAAGATAGCAGAAGCACGCATTGAACACGCCTATAATCAGGTGAGGCTACTCCATGCCTAGTGAAAGAGAGCTACAGGCAGGGCGAGCCGAACTTATCGCCATAGCCGAGAGTAAAGAGTTCTACCTAGCGAATGAGTGGCTCCTTGCTATTGAGCAGGTCAAAGACTTGATGACGCTTGACGCTTTAACGGTGGCGGTGATGAATAACGACGTGTATGCCATACAGCGAGCGTTTAGCCCCGAAGCCGTGCAGTTGAGGCTCAAGGGCTTTAAAGATGCGATGACGAACCACTATGCCGCGTCAGGTGTGCAGATTGCGAAGAATGTGACAGTTTCGGGCGTGTATTTCAACCAAGTAAACCCACGACTTGCAGGCATCGTGAACAACTGGACGAACACACTCATCACAAACGAAACACAGGCAACGCTTCAAAGCATAGGAGCCGAGCTTTCTAAAGCGACACTAAAAGGGGTGAATCCGCTCCAAAGTGCAAGGGCAATTAGAGGAAGTATCGGCTTAACACCTCAACAGGTGAAGGCGGTACAGAACTACGAAGCCAAACTAAGGGCTGGTGAATCCGTCAGCAGTTACAGGCTTCGTGATAAACGCCTTACAAAGAAAGTTCTTAAAGAGGATGACATCATCAAGCGTGTGGATCGGTACAGGCAAAAGCAACTCAAGTATCGGGCGGAAACAATCGCACGCACAGAAGCCCTACGCATGACGAACATGGCGAATCAACACATTTACGATAATGCTATAGAAGAGGGGAGTATCGGAGCGAATGATTATCGCCGTTATTGGGTGCCACGTCGTGATAGCAAAACAAGGGATGCACATTTAACCTTGCCTAGCATGAATAAAGAAGGGCGAGCCATTAACGAGCCGTTTATTAGCTCATTGGGGCGAATTATGTACCCCCACGACCCCCAAGCATCCGCAGGTAACACGATAAACTGCCGTTGTGTTGTAATTTATGCTTTGCAGGCATCCGCCTTTCTATAGTGGCTAACAAAAACGACTTTAAAAATGTTAATGTAATAACGGAGGTTTTCAACATGGATTTTGTACTTGATTTAGAAACCAAACTATCCGCCGATAAACGCAAAGTTTACGGTTGGGGGAATGTGGCTACTAAAAATGGGATGCCTGTTATTGACCAAAAAGGCAATCACATCCCTATAGATGTATTAGACACCGCCGTCAAGTCTTTCATGGCTGACGGCGGGCGTGTCAATTTTAACCACGAAGGCATGAATAACCCACAGCGTGGGGTGGTGTCACAGTCATTTGTACTCAAGAGCGAAATGGCACAAGCACTAGGTATGCAAACCGACCGTGAAGGTTGGGCGGTTGAAATTGATGTGCAGGATGACGACGCTTGGCAAGTAGTGCAAAGTGGACTCATTAAAGGACTTTCACTAGGGGGAACAAGCAAAATCCTTACAGGTGAAGAAGAAATTAAACGCTTAAGCAAGGATCCAAACGCTCCATTTGAGGACGTGCGACTGGTGACCGAATTGAGCATCCAAGAACTAAGCCTCGTATTCGCTCCTGCGAATCAGTTTAGTGATGTTACCCTAGTTCTGAATAAGGAGGAATCTATGAATCAGGACGAACAAAACAAACGGTTGGAAGAATTGCAAAAGCAAGTCACCCAGCTATCAAGTGAGAAGCAGGAGCTAGAATTAAAGCTTTCTGCTTACGAGTCCCCAAAGGTTGAGATGACTACCGAATTGGCATTGTCTCAATTAGACGGTGACGCTCAAGCGGTACTTAAGCAAGCTTTAGCACAAGCAGAGGAAGCAAAAGCGACCCTTGCTAAGCATGAGCAAGCTTTGGCATTGTCGAACGCTAAGAAAGAGATTGCTTTTCTTGGTGGTGAAGATGACGCCCAAACGGCTATCGCATTGGGCTTACTTCAAGCAGGTGAGCATCGTGAAGCCATTGTGCTTGCGATGAAAGGACTTGCGGATGAAGTTGAATCCGTCAAAGGTGCGGTTGCTTTGAAGCTTGGCAAAATGCCCAAGGCTTCTAAAGATGCCGAAGACAAGCCTTCTGCAAATATGGAAGATGTTAAGAAGAAGTTTAAAGCTTTAAGTGGAGGTGCTAACTAATGGTTGCATATGAATATGGTGCTTCTCCAGTTGTGAGACAGATTCTTACGGCTGGTGGTGCAATTACAACTGCCGATGTAGGAAAAGCATTAGTCTTTTCTAGTGGCAAGGTAGTTCTCAACACAACCGCTGGTGGTCGTGTTATTGGTTTAGTCGGCAATGTGCAAAGTACATTAGCAGATGGCGACCCTGTAGAAGTTATTATGCTAGGTGAAGCACTTGGTCAAGGTGGTGCTACGTTTACTCGTGGCGTAAACTTGATGAGCAATGCCAGCGGTCAGCTTGTTACGGCAACTTCCACTAACCAAGTGGTGGGTATTGCTTTAGAGGCAGGCACAAGTGGCGGTTTTAGCCGTGTTTTGTTTAATCAACAAGGAGTCTTATAAGAAATGACGAACATTAGCTACACTCCTATTCTAACCGAAGCGTCTTACGTTCATGCGAAGCAGGCAATGCCTTACACGCTTGAATTGATTTCGACACTTCCTTTTGTTCCTGTTTCTACGACGACTGGAACGATCATCAAGCCAAACCTTGATGAACAACGCCGTAATGATGTCCTTTCTAATCCATACGGAACAACGATTGAAGCTCGCATCAGTGACACTTCAACGGTTGCCTTTACGACCGCATCCTTTAACGACGCCGAGCGTTTGCTTGGTGTTGAAGGGATTAATGTTGGTGGATTAACCAGTGTTACCGTTCAGGAGCATATGTTGAACTTGGCAACCATTACCGCCGAGCGTTCAGCCTTTAAGTTGATTAAAGGGTTTGCTAACGAGTTTATGAACGCAAATAACTACGGTTTAGGCTCTAAAACCGACCCCACAGATTGGACGACGGCGACTACCGACTTGGTTAAACAAATTACCGATAAAGTGGATGAAGTTCAAAAAATCAGTGGTGCGGTTCCTGATACAATCATCGTCACGAAAGATGTTCATGCGATCATTCGCAATAACGTCAACGTGTTAGATGCTTTGGCAGGTTTTGGGGCTTCAACGTCTCAAGGATCTGAATTGGGAGCTTACCGTTTAGGCTTGAATAACTTTGCTCGTGTATTTGGCGTTCAAAACTATTTTGTTTTGGATGGCTCCTACAACGGTGCCGGTATTCGTGCAACGGCTTCTAACTCTTGGATTGACACAAGAAAGCTTTTAATTGCTTGCTTAGGTCAAAACTTGTCGTTAAATGGTTCCACGATTCAAAACTACGGCGGATTGGGTGTTTGCCCTTACGTTGATGTAACCAGTTTAAGCAGTGCAGAGTACCGCATTGGCAACGGTAGCAACACGCTTCCTTTCCCTATTGTAACCCGCACTTCGTTTAATCCTGAAGTTGCTGGTGGTGGTGAACATAGAATCATCTCCGAAGTCTTGGCAGGCTTTAAGATCATTGAGCCGTTATACGGTCACTTGATCTACAACGCAATTGCTTAGCAGTGAATAAGGCAAGAATAAAGGGGTGTGTTTATTCACGCCCCCTTGTCTATGGAGGCAGTATGGCAGGACGCAATCAGAACTTTAACATCGCGTTTGATAAAGCCGTTGACATAGCGATAAAAGACGCAGAAGCCATTTATTCGTTAGGGTGCGACATGATGTTTAATAGCATTATTGTAGGAAAGGATGCCCCCAATACGGTAGTTTCGCATAGTGGGACACCAGTTAACACAGGCTTTGCTAGGGCGTCGTGGTGGAAGAATATCGGCGGTGTAGGGTCACATCCAAACCAGCCTACAAAAGGCGAGACTGTATCAACTTCATTATTTCCATTAGGTAAACTTAAACTTACACAGAAAGCGTATCTAGCCAACAATGCTCCTTATATAGGACGCTTAGAATATGGCCACTCACAAGGGCAGGCTCCTCAAGGTATGGTTCGCATAACGCTTGCAGAAGCTTCTCGTTTTTGGGAACTTGCCAAACAGCGATTGAAAGTAGGTAAATAATGGACTACAACGCTTTAGAGATCGCCTTACATACACGCCTTGCAACGGTGGTCACGACTGATTTAATCAAATACCCTAACATCATCTATGATGACAGCCAAGAAACGGAAATATGGGTGCGTCCTAATTTGATTTTTGGCACAGCGGATTCAGCAACGCTTGGAAATGACGGTTTAAACTTTGTGCGTGGTATTTACCAAGTAAGCATCTTTACCGCAATGAACACAGGCACAAAGCCTAGCAACGATTATGTGAAACAGGTATTAGATACCTTTCCAAAGGGTGAACGCCTTACTTTTACAGGAGGTGATATAATCATTGGTGTAGGCTATCAGTCAACAAACATTTTAGAAGACAATTTTTTACACACGCCAGTGACAATACCGTTCACGGCAAGAATGGAGGTTTAAGCAATGCCATTTGCACAAGGTTCACGTTTTGATATTGGTATTCAAGTAGAGACGACTTACGGCACGGCTCCAGCGGTTCCTACATTAGTAGCATTGCCAGCGACAAGCTTTGCGTTGAACCCAACCAAGACGCTTTTAACGTCCGATTCGTTTAGTTCAACAGGTCAACGTAACTATCAAAGACACGGCAATATAGCGGTTGCTGGTGATATTGCGTTTGATTTTGCCGATTCTGATTTTGACGAGTTATTACAGGGTGTAATGAATAATACGTTTAGTACAGGTGTGTTGAAGCATGGTACAGGTATTCGCTCCTATCACATCGAAGGACGCATGAACGACAATACGGACTATAAACTTGTAAAAGGTGCAGTCGTTAATCAGCTTGCATTGACAATGGCTTTAGATGCTAACGTAACAGGCACGGCTTCTTTTATAGCGAAGGATTGCGTTTCTAGTGGCACATCTTTTGACTCAACAATGACAGCATCAGCAAACACTCCTCCTTTTACAGGGCATGAAGTGACAGTATCTTGGAAAGGCGTAACGGCAAAGGCATCTAGTGCATCTTTGACTGTAGCAAATAATTTTTCGTCTAATTATGTGTTAGGTTCTAATTTATTAGAAGAATTGTCAAAAGGCTTTATTGATGTAACAGGTTCTTTTGAAGCTTATTATATTGATAGCACGTTGGACAATGACTTTAGAAATGAAGTAGAAGATGACTTAAGTATTGCCATTACAGACGGAACAAATACTTACACATTCTTAATGCCAAAGGTTAAATTGACGAGTGCCGATAGTACGGTAACAGGTCAAGGGGCAATTATTATAACGGCAGGATTTAGTGCGGTTTATGATGCAACGGAAGCCACGACGTTGAAAATTACGAAAGTATAGGGAGTAGATTATGCGTTTAGGGGATATTAAAGCAAAGCAAGCCGTTTTTCAAGCGGTTGATCCAGTGTATGGTGAGCTGATTGAAGATGTGAAGATCGTATTTAAGCCACGATCTGATTCGGCTTCTTATGAAAAGTTTAGTGCTTTGATTGGTAGCGGTAGTTTAGACACGGCGGAAGGCATTGCACAGGCATTTTTTGGCATCCTTGAAAGTGGAGAATTAGGTAGTTACGAGTTTAGCGCCGAAGGGTTTCAAGCGTTGCTAGAAAGTCCTGATTCTGCTTTTATTGGCGAGCAATTGGTTAGTTTTTTCACGGAAAAAAGTAATTTTTTTACGATAGCCAAACAGGCGAAAAAGAAGAAATAACCGCCTATGCTAAGTGGCTTTGCGAGATGCGGAAAGTCCCAAATGGCGGTAAATGTAGCGTATGGCAAACAATCCACCACAACGACCCTGCTAACCCTGCCCTAGTGCCTCCAAAATGTAAGCATGGTTACTTGTTTAGCATCTACGATGACATCGCTTTTCATGGCAAGGATTACGGCATGGGTGGCGCAAGCCCTTTGAAGTGGACGGAATTGGAAGCATGGCATCGCATGGTGGGGGTCGCCTACAATCGAGATGAGTTAAAGCTTATAATGGAAATAGACCGTATAATGATGCAGGAGGCTTCTAAAAATGATGATGGCGGACAATCCTAAAATCACAGTAGAAGTCGAAGCCACGGGCGTAGGCAAGGCGGATGCCGAGTTAAAAAAGCTTAAAACGCAGGCAACTGATACTGCTAAAGCAAGTGATAGATTAGCAACTTCTTTTAAGCTTTTAGGTGCGACATTGTCAACGCTTGGCATTGGAGCGATTGCTAAACAACTTGCTGACACAGCCGATAAGATGCGGATGCTTGAAGCACGGACGATCAACGCAAGCAAGGGTATTGCACTGGGGACGCAGAACTTTAAAGAATTAAAGAAAATTGCAGGCGAAACTGGCGTTGCCTTGGAATCCACCGTTCAAGTTTTTAATCGTGGACTCAACGCAAAAAATAGCATAGGGGCTACAAATAAAGAACTATTGATTTTAACAGAAACCGTTAATAAACTAGGTGTGTTAAGTGGGGCAAGTGGTGAAGCCATTAAAAACAGTCAAATGCAGTTTGCTCAAGCTATGGCTGGTGGCATCGTACGTGCTGAAGAGTTTAACTCCATGCAGGAAAACACCCAAGAGCTTGTTACGGCAATAGCGGAAGGCATGGGCGTATCAGTAGGCAAGCTTCGCCTTATGGTGCTTGAAGGCAAGCTTTTATCGAAAGATGTATTTGATGCTTTAATTAAACAGTCAGACAAGATCAACAAAGATTTTGACAAGATGCCTTTAACGTTTGGGCGATTAAAAATGCAGGCGGAGATTGCCTTTGCTTCACTTGTGGCAGATATTGATAAGGCAACAGATGCAAGCGGTTCATTATTGCGTTCTTTTGATTCCATTCTTAAAAGTGTAGAAGCAAGCAAAAAAGGCTGGATTACACTAGGTAATTTTTTAGTTGTATTTTTTAGAACAGTTATAAATGTGGTGCAAGCGTTAATTCGTAGTGCATTAGGTGGTATTTCTTTTTTAATAGAAGAATCTTTGCGTAAAATGCTTGAAATCGGAAGAGCCGCCAATAACGTTGCAAAAATGGTATCGTTTGGCAAACTTTCCGTACCAACAGGCGATTTAGAGTTTGCTTTAGACGTAGCCAAAAACACAAGAAGGGGCTTTTTTAAAGACGCAGGCACGGACTTTAAACAAATAGCTAACGAGTTTAACGCTAAAATGCCACAGGCACCAAGTAAAACCCCTAAAGATGCTAGAGGCACAATAGAAACGCCTTTAAGTAAAACAGGCAAGGGAAAAGGAAAGGCAAGCGGTGGAAAGTCAGAAGCACAACAGCAAGCCGATCAATACGCCGAAGCGCTGAAGTCCATTAAAGAAAAAGCTAGTGAAGCCATGCTACAGGTTCAAGGCATGGACAAAGCCATACAAGCCTTAGCAAGCGGAGGCATTAAAGCCTACGAGGCACAGCTTAAGCAAAACGAAGGCTTAGGGCGTTATAACGAGCTTATGGGCGATTACTTAGGCAAGGGTAAACAAGAACTTGAGTTGATAGCTCAAAGCATCGTTAAACGTGAGCAGGATGCAGAAGCCAAAAAGAAACAGCTTGAGCTTAGTGTAAGTCTCAAGCAAGCGTCAGAAGATTTAAACATTGAAGAACAAAAAGCGAAAGAATTGAGAGAAGCATTTTTAGTCGGCGGTGAAAAAGCCCTTGAACTTAAACAGCGTGAGTTAGATATTGAGCAAAGAAAGCGTGACTTACTTAAGGATTCCAACGCCACAGAACAACAAAAGCAACAGGCACAAGAACAAGCAACCCGTGAACAAGCGTTAAAGGATTACACAAACCAAACGCAACAAATGGCAGACCGTGCGAAAGAAGCAAGCGAGGGTATTCGTAACGCATTACGTTCGGCGTTTGACAATACCATTGAACACATGGTTAATGGGACAGCTTCTTTCAAGGACATTATGGTGGGCTTGCTTAGGCAAATAGCCGTGCAATTGATTAAGGTTTACACCTTACAACTAATCACAGGCATAGTGACTAGCGTCGCAGGTGGGGCAAGTAAAGCAGGCGGTGGGGCATTTACTGGACAGGGAAGCGTTTTATTTAGTGGTTCAAATAACCCTATGGTAGGTACGTTGGGCTATTCAGGACGTGCAGGTGGTGGCTCCGTATCCGCAAACACGCCTTACATGGTGGGTGAAGTAGGGCGTGAAATGTTTGTACCTCGCACGGCAGGGAATATCATGCGTAACGATGCCATGCCTAGCGGTGGTGGCGGTGGCGTTACCGTTATTAACAATGTGACGGTCAACACACAAGGCGGTGGTAACGATGACAAGCAAGGTTTGTTAGAAGCAGGTAAACAAATTAGTGATATGATTGAAACAAAAGTACGCCAAGTTTTAAAAACGGAAAGCCGTCAAGGCGGAATGTTGCAGAGAGGA
>Ga0129333_10003648_pt1 | contig 14439 bp, 13 predicted proteins | sample CPB6_08_DNA_FD_94474 | JGI IMG/M metagenome (GOLD analysis project Ga0129333, IMG submission 94474) | Freshwater to marine salinity gradient microbial communities from Chesapeake Bay, USA - CPBay_Sum_0.6_0.8_DNA | ecosystem: Environmental > Aquatic > Marine > Coastal | place: USA: Chesapeake...
ATAGTCGGGTGTCTCCAATTTAGACAAAGTACTTCCAAGATCAACTTCGTGTGTGTTTGATTCGCCGCAATGCGGGCATTTACTGTCAAAGCTCATGCTGTTGCCATAAGTGGCAATGCGTATAGCAATTAACACAGCGTCAACGTCAATACTGGGCATCAACCAAGCGTCTTGAATGTTTGGGCAACAACTCTGTATTACATCTACTAACCCTTGGCCGTTGAGTAGTGCATCTGGAGTACGCAGAATGATTTCATCCTTGGCGCTCATTGGAAAAACGGGCAATTCACTATTGGCTGGCATGTTTAAGGCATTTTCGCCCCACCAACGGCCTCGACTGGGTAGTTTTAGGTAAATGGCTGGTTGTCTAAAATGTCCAGCCAGCGGGTTTACACGCTGATTTTCCATGGTTCGAAATCCTATAAATATATTTGAGTAATTGTATTTACCTGAAAAAAACACCATGGATAAATCTGATTTAATTGAAGCCTATGTTGAAGCCATGCAGCGTTTGCAGCAAGGGCAACAGCAAGACACGGAAAACAAAGCAAAACTGGAAACAGAAAAAGCTCAAATTGAGTCTATTAAAAAGTCCATGGAGGAAATTAAGAAATTTACAAAGACTGTAGAAAAAGAAAGCACTATTAGAAGTAACCTTAGTAAGGTTATGAAAGGTCAGAGTTTAGAATATGAGGATGTTTCTAAACAGTTAAAAGAGTTAGAAGAACAATTGATTAAGGCCGAGCAGGCCGGAGAAGATTTAACTGCTCAAGAAATCAGAAAAACCAGGGCAACGTTACAGGCCACAGCAAATTTATCTAATTTAAACACTGCCATAGTTAAAACTGTTGGTGTACTAGCATCAGCTGCCGCCACTGGTGCCAAAGCTGTGGTTAACAACCTACAAAGTGGCACTAGTGACATACAATTAGCCGCAGATATAATGACTGCAGGAGCAGATGCAGCTGGTGGTGCAGCTCAAGCAGCAGGCGGCGCAATATCATCGTTGGGCTCAGTTGGAGCAGCATCGGCTAATAAGAAACTTCGTGTACTAGGAGGTGCGGCAGTTTTTGCCGGCGAAGCCATAGGATTTTTTGGTCAACAAGCTGGAAAACTAGCTAAATTTGGTATAGAAGTTCTTACCAAAGAAGTTGAACGTACAGTTAAGGCATTTAACGATACTACGAATGCCGGTGCACTGTTTGCCGACGGTGCTGGTGGTATGCGTCGAGCAGCATTGGATGCTGGATTAACCACAGATCAATTTGCAGCAGTTGTTAAAAACAATTCAATTCAACTAGCTCAAAGTGGTTTAGGAGTCACCGAAGGAGCACGACAAATTGGTCGTGCAATAAAAATTGGTGGCGACACTGCTCGTAATCAATTGCTCAAATTAGGATTTGGTTTTGAAGAACAAGCAGAACTATATGCACAGATTACAGCAGACATGCGTCGCGGCATTGGAGGCCGCGTGGCTGATACCGAAATAGCTACACAAACACAAAAGTATGCTGAAAATTTGCGTATTATTGCCGCAATCACAGGCGAAGACGCCAAGAAAAAAGTAGACCAGGCTAGACAAGAAAATGAAATATTAGCTTTCCAGCAAAAAATGGCTCGTCTTGATAAAAATCAACGTGCTGAAATCAATGCAGCCATGGGCAATATGACTGAAATGGAAAAGCGTAATCTTCGCGAACGTGTGATTTACGGCGGTATTGTAAGAAGCACTGAGGGTGCTATATATGAAAGTCAACTTGATGCGGCTAGAGAAAAGGGAGAATACATTTATCGATTATTAACATCTAATCAGTTGACCACCGAAGCGTCTGTACAAGCCAATGTAATGTTTGGTGAAAGACTTAGAAGAGGAGGGTTGGCAGCAACAGATTTTGCCGTTGCAGCAAATACTGTCGGAGGAGAATTGGGCGGCGCTGCTAAAGGCATGTTAGATGCTATAAATCAATCAAATATATACACCGAAGAAGCTGCTAGAGCTGGTAAAATAAATGTCGAAGGTCAAAAAACCACTGGTGATAAGTTTACTGAGACTATGACCAATTTGTCTAACACCATGCAACAGCTCAGAATAGATTTCCAAGAAAATTTAACAGGGCCAATGGAAAATTTTGCTACTGTTGCTAAGGAAATTACAGCAACATTGAAAAGACAGATTGATGAACTTGGATTAAGTAAAAGTGGTGCAGCCGGTACAGCTGGCAAAGAATCTGATGGTGCTGTAAGCACAGTAGTTGGTGCAGTTGGCGGAGCAGCAGGCGGAACAGTGGGTATGTCCCTGGGTCAAAAGATAGCTAAAAAGGCAGCTGGTGCAGCCGCAGGAGCAGCCTTAGGTTCAATAATTCCAGGTGCTGGAACATTCATAGGCGGCATAATTGGGGGACTGGCCGGTGAAGCGGCGATTAGTGCTGCCTACGATTGGTTTAAGTCTGGAAAATCTGGTGCACCATCTGAGCCAGGGCCGATGTCGCCCGAAGAAGCTTCGGCAGTGCCAGTACCAGGCATGGCTCTTGGTGGAATCATTCGTGGTCCAAAACAGGTAATTGCTGGCGAAAATCCTAGATTCCCCTATGAAGCATTTGTGCCGTTACCAGATAATAAGACTATACCGGTTACTGTTAAAATGACTGACGGCAAGTCAATGGGATTTGATATAGCACAAGAAAGCAGGACGTTGGCCAATTTTATTGCTCCAATTGCTCGCAGTTTAGTAGATCCGTTATCTCTGATTAAAGATACTTCGAAGTTTGTAGCCGGACAAGCTACATCAATGTTTAATCAAACATCGGCAACAGTTTCTATGCCCGGTGTTGATCGTTTGCCCGATGATGATAATACTAAACGAATGCTACAGTTGGCATTTACTCAAGCTAATGAACCTTTGATAAATGCCATGCGTGAGCAAATTGTACTCATGCAAGAGCAGTCAGATCGTTTCGAAAAGTTGGTTACTATATCCAACGAAAGTAAGGATATCAATCAGCAGTTGTTGAATCATGCCTATTAAAATAAAAGTGTTACTAACACCTATAAATATAGCTAGAAAGAAACAAATTTATGACTTGGCGCAAATATTTTAAATCTTCTAGTGTTGGTGGCACTGTTAGCCCAATCACAGGCACAGTTACTCAGAGTAGTCCTACCTATCGTAATTACCAAAGTAATCTGCCCGAAGTTTACATTGGCCATCCTAATCGTTTAGAGCGTTACAATCAGTACGAACAAATGGATATGGATAGCGAAGTTAACGCTGCTTTGGATATTTTAGCTGAGTTTTGCAGTCAACCGGATCCTACTACTACACTTCCGTTTAATGTGCACTACAAAGATGACCCTACGGATACCGAAGTTGAAATTATCAAAGAGCAACTTCAACAATGGGTTACTCTTAATGAAATAGATCGCCGTATTTTTAAAATTGTTCGTAATACGTTAAAGTATGGCGATCAAGTTTTTATTCGTGACCCGGAAACATTTCAACTATATTGGGTTGAAATGAGTAAGGTTGTAAAAATTATTGTCAATGAGGCCAAAGGTAAAGAACCCGAGCAATACATTGTTAAAGAAGTTGCACCTAATTTACAAAATCTAACTGTAACAGCAGTTAACACTAGCGATACTTTTGTAAATCATCCTCAAGTTGGTGGACCCAGCGGTGCTTATGTACAACCTAAAACACCGTATGCCGGTGGAACTCGTTTTAGTCAAGCTCAAAATGAGGCAGCAATTAATGCCGAACATGTAGTACATTTAAGTTTAACTGAAGGACTAGACTTGTTCTGGCCTTTTGGCAACAGTGTATTAGAAAATGTCTTCAAGGTTTTCAAACAAAAAGAATTAATCGAAGATGCTATCATTATCTATCGTGTTCAACGTGCACCAGAAAGACGAATTTTTTACATTGACGTAGGTAATATGCCCAGTCATATGGCCATGGCCTTTGTTGAGCGGGTGAAAAATGAAATTCAACAAAGACGTATCCCTACCAGCACTGGCGGTGGCGCCAGCATGATGGATGCTACATATAATCCTATTAGCACCAACGAAGACTTTTTCTTTCCACAGACTGCTGAAGGTCGCGGTAGTAAAGTAGAAACGCTGGCAGGTGGGACCAATTTGGGCGAAATTACTGATTTGCGATTCTTTACTAACAAACTATTCCGTGGCCTACGTATACCTAGCAGTTACTTGCCCACTGGAGCAGACGACGGTACGCAGTCTATCAATGACGGACGGGTTGGTACAGCACTTATTCAAGAATGGCGTTTCAATCGTTATTGCATTCGACTACAAAACATGATCTGCGGTAAGCTAGATCAAGAATTTAAGATGTTTATGCGTTGGCGCGGTATTAACATTGACAGCCAACTATTTGAACTTAAACTAAACGAACCTCAAAACTTTGCTCAATATCGTCAAACTGAAGTTGATGCAGCAAGAATCGCTACATTTACCCAACTTGAACCAGTACCATACTTTAGTAAAAGATTCTTAATGAAACGTTACTTAGGGCTCGACGAGCATGAAATGCAAGAAAACGAATCCATGTGGTTAGAAGAGCAAGGTGAAACTAAAGCTGAACAAACCGAAGTTGGATTGCGCAGTGTGGGTATTACACCTGGTGCAATCAGCAGTGATTTAAATACGGCCGAAGCATTGCCCACAGGTGAAGAAGGTGCCGGCGAAGGTGGTGCAGCTGAAGTTGGCGCCGCACCTGCAGGACCCCCGGGCGCAACAGCCACCGGCGGACTTGGTGGCGCAGCACCTGCTGGTGTCACAGCTGGACCCACTGGTGCAGTTTGATAACCGTTTGGTAAATAACTAATATGTTTGTAACTGAGTTATTTGATCCAAAAAACGATCCCGGTTATCGTACTGAAAAAGACGATAATACGGTTCAGCGTATGTCAGACACTCGGAAGAGTCGTCTGACATTGGCACAGATCAAACGCCTAAGAATCATGAATGATCTTAGGAAATTTGAACATCAAAAAGAAGTCGAAAGCCTGGCAAAACAGTATAAACCAGCAGCTGAGGCTGGTGGAATGCCACCTTTATAAATCAAAATCCTTCAAAAAACACCCATTTAAAGCATAATATTACAATATTATGTAAATATCATTAAGCGAATACTTAATTATAAGGAGCTCCTATGACCCAATATGAACAACTCATTGAATATATCATCAATGAGCAAGAAGACAAAGCTCGCGAACTTTTCCATCAAATCGTTGTTGAAAAGAGCCGCGAAATCTATGAAAATCTAATTGACGAAACCGATTTGGTCGACGAAGTAAAAAGCGAAGAACAAGTTGAAGATCTAGTCAACGATATCGAAGTAGACAAAGAAGGCCTACCAGAAGCAGAAGATGATGCAATGGGTGGAGAAACCGACGACGTTGACATGGAAATGGACATGGATGACGAAGAAGGCGAAGAAGGCGAAGAAGCCGGCGAAGAAGAACTTGAAGATCGCGTAATGGATCTTGAAGCTGCTCTCGACGAACTCAAAGCTGAATTTGACAAGCTAATGGCCGACGAGCAAGACGAGCCCGAGCATGCTGACATGTTTGGCAAAGAAGAAGTAGCCATGGAAGACGACGAAACTCTACGTGAGTATGTAGAGCAAGTTGGTGGTAACGACTATACCAAGTTTGGTAAGAGTGGCGATAATGGCGCCAATGCTAAAAGCGTAGTTGCCAGCAAGAACGACATGGGCGGCAAGGCTTTTCACTTAGGCAAGGACGCAGAAGCTTCTCCTGATGGCAAAGCAACTCCACACCCAAGCAACCAATATGCCAAGGGCAAGGGAAACCTACCAGGTGCCGGAAGTTTTGAAAACGTTCCTGGTGCTAAGACCAAGGGTTATACCAACAAGGCAGGTGCCCCAGCAGCCGAAGGTTCTACAACCGATGGCAAAATGGGCGTTGACACCAAAAGCCTAGTAGGCGGCAAAGTTCGTTAATAGAGACAGTAATGGCTTTATACCTTAAAGAAAATCTTACTTTTGATCGTGCTGGCATGGAAGTCCTTTTTGAGGACAGTAAATCCGGCGAAGGTAAAGATCTTTATATGAAGGGTATTTTCATTGAAGGTGGGGTAGAGAATGCTAACAAGCGTATCTACCCTGTCAGTGAAATTAGCCGTGCTGTGTCAACGATCAACGATCAGATTAAAAGTGGTTACAGTGTTCTAGGCGAAGTTGATCATCCAGATGATCTAAAAATTAATTTAGATCGCGTCTCACATATGATTCAGCAGATGTGGATGGATGGTCCTTGCGGACACGGTAAACTTAAGATTCTACCAACACCGATGGGTCAATTGATCCAAGCTATGCTACACAGTGGCGTTAAGCTAGGTGTTTCAAGCCGCGGTAGCGGTAATGTCAATGATGCCACTGGGCACGTCAGTGACTTCGAGATTGTTACAGTAGACATTGTAGCACAACCAAGTGCTCCACATGCATATCCTACAGCCATCTATGAAGGCTTAATGAATATGCGTCATGGACACCGTGTGCTTGAGAATGTTCGTGACATTCAAGACGACAATAAAGTGCAGAAGTATTTGAAAGACGAAGTAACTCGTCTTATCAAAGACTTAAAACTATAAAGGGGACAGCAATGTTTGATGCTATCAAACCATTATTAGATAGTGGCATCATTAACGAGGAAACTCGTACTGCTATCAACGAAGCCTGGGAAGCCAAGTTAGTTGAGGCACGTGAGGCTATTCGTGCTGAATTGCGCGAAGAAATGGCCAGCCGCTATGATCACGATAAGAAAGTAATGGTCGAAGCACTAGACAAAATGGTTACCGAGAGCCTTTCTAGCGAAATCACAGAATTCGTTAATGAGAAAAAGGCAATAGTTGAGGATCGTGTGCGTGTTAAAAACCACATGATGGAAAGTGCTGGGCGCTTTAATGATTTCATGGTTACTAAACTAGCTGAAGAAATCAAAGAGCTACGCAGTGACCGCGAAATTCAGAAAGAAAACTATCAGCGTCTTGAAAAGTTCATTGTCAAGGCATTGGCAGAAGAAATTCGCGAGTTTGCACAAGACAAGCAAGCTATGGTTGAAACTAAGGTTCGTTTGGTTGCAGAAGCCAAGAAGAAACTTAGCGAACTACAAACTCGCTTTATTGCTAACAGCGCACGACTAGTCAAAGAATCGGTTTCCACCAAGTTAGGTGCTGAGCTAACACAACTCAAGGAAGACATCCAACATGCTCGCGAGAACATGTTCGGTCGTCGTATTTTTGAAGCATTTGCTAGTGAATTTTCATTAACTCATCTTAATGAAAATCGTGAACTAGAAAAGCTCAAGAAAGTTATTGATCAACAACAAGAACAGCTTGTTGAGGCTGCACAGGCCAAAGTAGAAGCTGAAAAACTTGTCGAATCGAAAGATCGCGAAATTCGCGTGATCAAAGAGAGTTCCGATCGTAAGGAAGTCATGAATGGACTTCTCGGTACTCTAAACAAGGATAAGGCCGCAGTAATGCGTGACCTACTAGAATCAGTGCAGACTGAAAAACTTAAGACTGCATTTGATAAGTATCTACCAGCAGTTCTTGCATCTGGACCTGCAAAAGAAAAAACAGCTCCGGCTGTTCTTGCAGAGTCGAGAGTAGAAGTAACTGGGGATAAGTCTGCTAAGGTTGCAGCACCAACAACTGTTGACAACAACGTTGTTGAGCTAAGACGTTTGGCAGGGTTAAAATAAAATAGTTAAACCTTAAAGGAAATAAAATGACACAAGAACTATTAGAAAGCCGTTGGGGCGAGACTAAAGAAGCCCTGCTTGAAGGCCTACAAGGCTCACGTCGTACCTCGATGAGCATCATCTTAGAAAACACACGCAAAAACTTGATGGAAGCTGCCACTGCTGGTTCTACCAGTGCTGGTCAAGTTGCTACACTTAACCGTGTTATCCTTCCAGTAATTCGTCGTGTTATGCCTACAGTTATTGCTAACGAAATCGTTGGTGTTCAGCCAATGACTGGACCTGTTGCACAGATCCACACTCTACGTGTTCGTTATGCTGAGACTGCTTCTGCTACTATCGCTACCGATGGTGCAACAGCTGGTGACGAAGCACTAAGCCCATTCCGTATTGCAACTGCTTACTCTGGTAACCTAAGCACCAGCAAGGCCGATGCAACAGCTACGCTAGAAGGCGTTCCAGGTCGTAAGATCAACGTCCAGATTTTGAAGCAAGTTGTTGAAGCTAAGACTCGTAAGCTCAGCGCACGTTGGACTTTCGAAGCTGCTCAAGACGCACAAGCCATGCACGGTTTGGACGTTGAAGCAGAAATCATGGCTGCTCTAGCTCAAGAAATCACAGTTGAAATTGACCAGGAAATCCTAGCAAGCCTACGTGCTCTAGCTGGTTCTACATTCAGCTACAACCAAGCTGCTGTTTCTGGTACAGCTACATTCGTTGGTGACGAGCACGCTGCTCTAGCTGTTCTAATCAACCGTGCTGCTAACCTAGTTGCACAGCGCACACGTCGTGGTGCTGCTAACTGGGCCGTTGTAAGCCCAGCTGCTCTAACAGTACTACAGAGCGCAACAACTTCTGCATTTGCACGTACAACCGAAGGTACCTTCGAAGCACCTACCAACACTAAGTTTGTTGGTACACTAAACGGTGCAATGCGTGTTTATGTTGACAGCTATGCTAGCGATAGCCAAGCTGTTCTAGTTGGTTACAAGGGTTCTAGCGAGGCCGATGCCGCAGCATTCTACTGCCCATATGTACCTCTAATGAGCTCTGGCGTTGTTCTAGATCCAGCTACTTTCGAACCAGTAGTTGGCTTTATGACACGTTATGGCTACGTAGAGCTAACCAATACTGCAAGTTCTCTAGGCAACGCAGGTGACTACGTTGAAGAGATCGGTGTAAGCAACCTATCTTTCACCTAATCAGTTATTGGACTTACCCTTTAAAGGCCCTTCGGGGCCTTTTTCTTTTAACATATAAGTACTATTATGAGTGAAGTAGTTTATACTCTTATTGCAACACACATTACTATTATTTGTGTTACCTTGTATTTGCATAGGGGACAAGCTCACAGAGGTATAGAATTCAATCCTATACTTGAGCATTTTATGCGATTTTGGCTATGGTTAACCACAGGAATGGTTACCAAACAATGGGTAGCTGTACATAGAAAGCATCATAGATTTTGTGAGCAGTCAGGTGACCCACATAGCCCACATCAATTTGGAATACTGCGAGTATTATTCGGAGGTGCGTTTTTATATGGACAAGCAGCAAAAGATCGTGAAATGGTTAATGCTTACGGTGTTGGCACTCCTGATGATTGGATTGAGCGTAAGTTATACACGCCTTACAATGGAATTGGCATTGTTATATTACTTGTGTTAAATGTACTACTGTTTGGATGGTGGGGACTTTTAACCTGGGGTGTTCAAATGATTTGGATACCTTTATGGGCTGCCGGCGTGATTAACGGCATTGGGCATTGGTGGGGGTATAGAAATGGCGAAACCAAAGACAGAAGCAGAAATATTACTCCGTGGGATATTATTGTTGGCGGTGAGTGCCTTCATAATAACCATCATCTTGACCCTGCTAACCCCAAGTTGAGCAGGCGTTGGTTTGAATTTGATGCAGGCTGGATGTGGTTAACACTATTTAGACTGTTAGGACTAGCAAAACTTAAAAACTGATAAATATATTGTTCACTCGAAAGAGAGTTTATGCAGTAGCCCACTGCGTAGGCCTGGAACGCCACAAATAAGGAGAAACAAATGGGACGTCCTCTAAATAAAAGACTTTTTGGTGCTAATGCTAACAATAACCTACGTGTTCGTTTTCATAATGGTACAAGTAGTGTAAACGGTGCTATTGTCAAGCAAAAAGGTTCAAAGAAGTTTGTCTGCGTTGATGCTTCGGGAACTGAAGCTGTTTGTACACTAGCTGCTGTAGCCGATGCCAACTTGGTAGCCGGACAAATGAGCATTACTGTTACCAACGATGCTGGTACAGATTTGTTTGTAACTAAAATTGCTGCACGTAAAGTTACTGCTAGCGACGGAAACACTTATCCATGGAACTTCTCAAGCTCTACTAGCGACGATGCAGTTCAAGTTGAAGAAGCTGGTACAAACAGTGCCTTTGCAGGTAATGTTGATTTAACCTAATCAATTCGTTGTATCTAAAAATGGCACTTACGGGTGCCATTTTTTTTAAGCTAGAGTTTTTGATAAATATCTAAAATAGGATTTATCTGCATGTCTACTGTTGATCGTGTATTAGGCGATTGGTATTTAAAATCAATCAATGGCAATGTTTACATTGATGCTGCCAATGGCCAAGGATCGACAACTATTCGCGGTAACCTAATTGTCATTGGTAATCAAACAAATGTAGGATCAATTGAAACTTTAATTTCAGACAACATTCTTACACTGGCAGCAAATGTTACCTCTGGACAACCTATTTTAAATGCTGGCATTGAAGTACGAAGGGGTAATGAACCGACAGTTTCTGTCAGATGGAATGAAACATTGGACCGTTGGGAAGTAACCAATGATGGCACCTTATTTAGACCATTGTTAGATGGCGTTGTAACAGATATTAATCCTTTTCTGGGTGGTAATTTAAATGTCAACGGTTATGAAATACAATCGCCGAACAATCAGAATATAATATTACGACCAGGGTTAAACGCAGGAATTGAAATTAAAAATACTGTTGGGAATGTAGCACCGGTGGCCGGGTCTACAATGTTATATGCGAAAACCCCTGGTACTGGGCAGTCGGGTCTGTATGTGTCTAACTCAGCAGTCAGCGACGAAGAGTTAATTACCAAACGTAAGGCAATTATTTACTCGTTGGTTTTATAGGATAAATTATGGCACTCAATAGTACGTCACTAACTACTACTCCGAGCAGTATCTATACTAGCATGGGTAATAGTGTTATTACCTCCATGTATATTTGTAATACAGGAAATACTACGATTTATTTTAATATCTATGCGGTACCCAGCGGTAGTGTTCCGGGAAATGACCGTTTGATCTATTGCCGTGTGCCTGTTACATCTACCGATACTTATGTAATTGATTCTGAAAAATTAATGTTACAAAACGGTGATTCATTACACGCTAATATTGTAGATCCGAGTAGTATTTCTGCCATCGGGCTTAGTCAAACAGCCTGGGGTATCAGTGATCGCGTAAATGTGGTATTTTGGTCCAGCGACAGAAATGAATATATTGTTGGTGGTGACAACGGTAAAATTGCTACTAGTGCTACTGGAGAGAGTTGGACTTATCGTAGCGGTTTAATTGACATTGGCTGGCCATCGGGTAATCCTGTCAATGGTGTCACTCGTATAGCCTTGAAAAAATATGTAGCAGTTGGCAACAACGGTTGGATTGGAGTTTCTAACGATGGCGTAACTTGGTCTAATCAGACTGCTTTGTCATCGACATCTTGGGGTACTACCAATGTTAATGCTATTACTAATAATGGCAGTGTTTATCTGGCAGTCGGAAATAATGCCAAGGTAGCAACTAGCACCGACGGGATAACTTGGACAATACAGTCAGGATTGGCTAGTACCGGATGGAGTACCAGTACAGTATGGTCAGCAATCTGGACCGGTACAGTGTTTATGATCGGCGGCGATAGCGGAAAAATAGCCACCAGTCCCGACGGAGTGACATGGACATATTATAATAGTCTTGCACAAAATCCTGCATGGGGATCGTCGACTCGAGTTACAAATATTGTTTATTCAGGGTCAGTGTCTATAGGTTACATGGCGTCTACAGCCGACAGCAATAAGATTGCAACCAGCACAGATGGCATAACTTGGACATATGATGCCGGTATGGCTGCAATAGCGCAAGCTGCAACTGTTGGCGCAGGATCAGTTGCTTTTAGATCTGGCTATGGATTTTACGTAGCAGCAGCAAGTTCCGACATCTTTTACAAAGATTTAACTGGTACCTGGACAAAAATTAGTTCGTTGAATTCATTGCCTTGGAATAGTTTTGGAATTATGGATTTAATTTGGAACTCGGTTAGATCTGAGTTTGTTGCAGTGGGGTATTCAGTCAGGGTAGCTACCAGTCCAGACTCGACTGTGTGGACTTATAGAACAACTGCGCAAGCATCGTCGTCGAATATTCCTGTGATTGTCGCAACAGTTTCAAGTATTGGTATTTAAAATGGGTCGCTTGATTAAAAATAAAGAACTTAAATCTGGAAGTTATTCCATACGAGTTCCAATTGGATCTAATTCAGTTGGGCCCGACTCACCTGTTGATGGTTTGTTTCGTTTTAATCAAAATTTAAATTTTTTAGAAGTATTTGCGCAAAATAATTGGCAGAGAATACAATCTGGTGCCACAGTTCGAGATATTGCCAAAGATACTTTTATTGGTAACAACGTTGAAAGATTTTTTGGGCCGTTGCGTTATTCGTATCTTCCTGGTGAAGAAATACTAATGTTAGTTTTTATCGGTAACGTGTTTCAAAATCCTGGAGTTGCTTACCGGGTTGATTATACTACTCTTGAGTTTACCAGTCCACCGCCCGAAGGGCATAGTATTGTTGTATTGCACGGAATAGCCAGGAGATAAAATTTTTTAAATCTTAGGAAGATATAATGGCTATAGGTAGAATTTCTGGACCAATGTTGGTCCGTGATCTTGAACGTCAAGGCATTGATTTATCCATTGACGGTAATTTACTTTACTTAGATGTGGCTAATAGAAGAATTGGTATTAATACTAATTCTCCTAATGTTGCGTTGGACGTAGTTGGCCGAGCTAATATTTCTTCTAACTTGTTTGTGGGTAACACAATCACAGTTGGAAATCTTTATCAGTTGCCTACAACTGCGCCAGACTTTGGTCAGGTCTTAACTGCCATTGGTGGCGGCAGTCTTGAAACTATTTGGGGTCCTGGTGCCCCGGAAGCTGGAATTTATCGTAGAAAATATCAGACTACAATTAATACCTTGCCCGGATTTGGTAGTGTTGATTTTACTTTAAATTTAGGTATAAGCTCTATAGTTTATGGAGTTACAGTTAGTCGTCCAGTTAAAGTTGAAGTATTTGGAACGGCTCAACGAACAGACCCAAATCCTTACACTTTTATTGCAACTCCGGATCATTTGTCCGATGATGGTACAGTGGTTCTCAATGACGGCAGTAGCTTTCAAAGCAGGCAGTATAACGTGTTTGCTAATATGGACGAGCCACCGGTTCCAAATGTTTATGCGACAATTAGTAGCTTATCTCCATATCAAGCATCGGACCCAGTGACTATAACTTTTTATTATTATCCTGCGGTAACCGATAATCGTCGCGCATTGGACATTGTTGATTCCTTGCCCGTTGATGGTACACAGTACAACGGAAAAATGGCATATTTGACTACAAATAATAAGCTGTACATATGGAACAATGGAAACTGGAATCAAGTTTAAAAAATAACAGGAAATAAACGAAATCAATTTGATAAATAACTTTATATCTGAATTCTTAACGTGCAGGCGTTCAGACAAGGAGTGAAATAATAATGGCTACTATCCGTACTTCATACGAAATTAGAAAACCCCAAGAACAATTTTATTCGGTTCAAAAAATGGGTTATGTTACCGTGGGCGACGCTATTAAAGAAGCAGTCGACGGAATATTAACACAAGGTTCGATGCGAACAGTTAACGTTACATTTTTTGACAGTACTGTTAGTTCTTCGGGCGGTGTTGCTACTCCTAATCCTCAGCTAGGTTGGATGTTACCATCAGAAATTTGGCCTCCAATGGAAAGATTGTATACTGTTGTTAATACAGGTGTTGGCTATAATCCTGGGGATCAAATTGAAGTCGTGGGTCGTACCGATGCAAATATTTCTCAGGCAAGATTTACTGCCAACATTGTATCAACAACTACAACTGGTGGAATTAAAGATTTCCACATGATTAAAAACTCGCCATTGGCCAACAGTGCTTCGATATCGACTCAATATAGTGTTTGGACAAACAATAACAATGTCAGACATACTCATATCGGTCGCACTATTGCTAATGTCGCCAATGTTCCTGGGGTAACTGTATCGTCAACGCCTGTTGCTCTTAATACCAATCTTGGTTATACTAATTATATTCAGTGGGCAACCAGATTTGGTCCCGACGGGTCTGGGACTGGCGGTACCCAGGGAACTCGTTGGCCACAGAGTGGATTTCTAATTCCTTGGACCTCGAAGGTAAAAGTTGGTCAGATTTTAACTTTAAATGCTGCAAGTAATCCGTCATCGAATATTTTACCAGGAACAAGCGTTGTTTCTTTGTCAAATGTTAATGTTATTACAGGCACGGCTGCTGCTGGAAGCCCTACTACTTATTTTGAAGTAACAGATGTATATTTGA
>Ga0129333_10003649_pt1 | contig 14438 bp, 9 predicted proteins | sample CPB6_08_DNA_FD_94474 | JGI IMG/M metagenome (GOLD analysis project Ga0129333, IMG submission 94474) | Freshwater to marine salinity gradient microbial communities from Chesapeake Bay, USA - CPBay_Sum_0.6_0.8_DNA | ecosystem: Environmental > Aquatic > Marine > Coastal | place: USA: Chesapeake Bay...
ACGATGCGCATGCCCTCGACCAGGGCGTCGTTCAGAACCTTGTCTGGTGCCCACCCCCGCTCGAGAAAGATGCGGGTAGCCTCTTCGACCTCGGGCTTCATGCCGTTGTAAAGATCGTCGTGAACCTGCTCGACCAGCTCCTCGTTGTTGAGCGATCGCAGGTCGAATTCACCTTCTGCGGCGTCAGTCATTGCAGCCCTCGCGGCCCCGTTGAACCCCGCGGATGGTAAGCGTCGAACCCGCTCTTAACTGGCCGTTTCGCGACAGTTACTTGCTCGCCGACGACATGACCGGAAACGCCGCGCCGCGCCCTTGCGAGGGCGCCTCCCCGGCACTCTGACTGCGTCGCTCCGCACTCGGCGGTCGCCCGAAATGGCGGCGGTAACACTTCGAAAAATGGGGCGGCGACTGAAAGCCGCAGGCGGCCGTGACTTCCATGATCGGCATCGAGGTTTGTAGCAGCAGCTCGCGCGCTCTGCGCAGCCGAATTTCCATGTAATAACGCTTCGGCACGCAGTTGAGGTAGCGCTGGAACAGCCGTTCGATCTGCCGTCGCGACAAACCCGTCTCGCGCGCGATCGCATCGAGGGCGAGCGGTCGCTCGATGTTCTCTTCCATGAGCTGCGCGACCTTCATCAGGCTGCGGTGCGTGAACCCGAGCTGCGCACGCAACGGCACGTACTGGCTGTCGTGATCGTCGCGGACGCGCTCGAGCACGAACTGCTCGGACACCTGCTGCGCGATGGAGCGGCCATGCTGTTGCTGGATCAGATTGATCATGAGATCGAGCGGCGCCGTGCCGCCCGAGCAGGTGTAGCGATCGCGATCGATGGTGAATACTTGGGTGCGGATCTCGACCAGCGGAAATTCTTCGCGCAGCGCGTGCACGTTTTCCCAATGAATGGTCGCCTTGTAGCGATTGAGCAGACCCGCCCGCGCGAGCACGTAGCCACCGGTGCACAGGGCACCCAGCGCAACACCCGACTCGGCGCGCCGACGCAACGCCTTGCTGAGCGGCGCGCTCACGGCATCGCGCACGTTGATGCCGCCGCAAACGAACAGGATGTCTACTTTGCCGAGATCTTCGAGCGCCATCGTAGGCGCCAACTGCAGACCGCTGCTCGCCGCCTGACTCTCGCCCTTCAGAGAAACGATGTGCCACTCGTAAAGCGTTCGATTGGCGACGCGATTGGCCATGCGCAGGGGCTCGAGCGCGTTCGCCAAGGCGATCAAGGAATAGTTGGGCAGAGTCAGAAACGCGTACGTTCGCTTGCCCTGAAAAACTTCGGCGTCCACTGACGAAGGAGTATGCGGCAGGCCCGGACAGGATGTCCAATTCCGGCATTTCCTCGTCGCATTTGGATCGGTGGCGGGAGCGCTCAAGGCTACACTCTCGGCATGAAAACACATGCGCGAGTAGTGGTGATCGGGGGCGGCGCGGTGGGCGTGAGCACGCTCTATCACCTCGCCAAGAAAGGCTGGTCCGACGTGGTGCTGCTCGAGCGCTCGGAGCTCACTGCGGGGTCGACTTGGCACGCCGCCGGACTGCTGCCGCTCTTCAACATGAGCTACACGGTCGGCCAGCTGCACAAATATTCGGTCGATCTCTACAAGAGGCTGCCCGCCGAGACCGGACAAGACGTGAGCTTCCACGTCACGGGTAACCTGCGCCTCGCCACCTGCCGCGACCGCATGGACGAGTATCAAAAATATTGCGGTACGGCGAACACCATCGGCGTGCCGTTCGAAGTCATCACGCCGAGCCAGGTCAAAGAACTCTGGCCACTGATCGAAATCGGCGGCACGGCCGACACGCCCCCCGTGATCGGCGCGCTTTACCATCCGGATGACGGGCACATCGCGCCCGCTGATCTCACCATGGCGCTGCGCAAGGGCGCACGCGCCCGTGGTGCCGAAATCCACGAACAGACGGAGGTCACGGCGGCGACGCGCACCGCTTCGGGCGAGTGGCGGCTGCAGACCACGCGCGGCGAGATCATCGCCGAGCACGTCGTTTGCGCCACCGGCAACTATGCGCGACAGACGGGTCGCATGTTTGGGCTCAACATGCCGGCGATTCCGGTCGAGCACCAGTACATCGTTTACGAAGAATCGCCCGAGCTCAAGGCGTATCGCGCCGCAGGCGGTCGCGAACTTGCGGTGCTGCGCGAATCCGACAAATCCTATTACCTGCGCGAGGAGCGCATGGGCTGGATCCTCGGCCCCTACGAAGCGGGCGCGCCGGCGCGCTTCGCCGACGGAGTACCGGACTGGTTCGGCAAGGACCTGTTCGAGGGCGACCTCGATCGCCTGTTGCCGCATGTCGAAGCAGCGCAGCGTCGCGTGCCTGCGCTCGAGCACTGTGGCATCAAAGATATCGTCAACGGACCGATCTCCTACACGCCGGATGGCAGCCCGATGGTCGGTCCGGCCTGGGGCGTACGAAATCTTTGGATCAACGAAGGACACAGCTTCGGCATCACCGCAGCCGGTGGCTCCGGCTGGCAGCTCGCCGAATGGATCGTCGAGGGCGAGCCCGGCATCGACATGCTCGCCGTCGACCCGCGGCGCTTCGGGCCCTACACCAGCAAGCGCTTCGTGGTCACCAAGAACGAAGAAACCTATCGCAACGTCTTCACCGTGCATTACCCCGACGAGGAGCGCACCGATGGCCGACCGCTCAAGACGAGCCCGATCTACGAACGCCTGAAGGCCATGGGCGGCGTGTTCGGTCAGCGCTACGGCTGGGAACGTGCCAACTGGTTTGCACCGCCCGGAGTCGCTCGCGAGGACGTCTGGAGCTTCCGTCGCAGCAATTACTTCGAGCATGTCGGCAACGAATGTCGCCGACTGCGCAGCGCCGCGGGCGTCATCGACCTCACGCCCTTCACCAAGCACAGAGTCACGGGCCCGGGCGCCGAGGCCTGGCTCGATCGGCTGGTCGCCAACAAGGTGCCGGTCAAGGTCGGTCGCATGGCGCTCTGCCACGCGCTCACGCAGCGCGGCGGGATTCGCAGCGAATTCACCATCACCAAGCTCGCCGACAACGACTATTACGTCGTCAGCGCCGGCGCGGCCGAACGCTACGACGGCGATTACCTGCAAAAGCATCTGCCCACCGACGGCTCGGTGCAGCTCGTCAACATCACCATGCAGCGCGGCTGCTTCGTGCTCGCCGGTCCACGCGCCCGCGACGTGCTCGCCAAACTCACCGATACGCCGCTCGACAATGCCTCGTTCCCCTGGCTCACCGGCCAGGTGGCCGAGGTGGGCATGGCGACCGACGTCTATTTGTTGCGCGTGAACTTTGTCGGCTCGCTAGGTTGGGAACTGCACTTTCCCATCGAATATGCGCATCACCTCTTCGAAGCCATCTTCGCCGCGGGCGCCGAGTACGGCATCGGCATGGCGGGCATGCGGGCGATGGAATCGTTGCGCATGGAGAAATCCTACCGCATGTGGGGCAGCGACCTGACTCGCGACTACACGCCCTTCGAGGCCAGCCTCGATCGTTTCGTGCGCATGAACAAGGGCGATTTCATTGGCAAGGCCGCGCTTGAAAAACAGCTTGCGAGCGGCGTGCCGCATCGCTTCGTCACGCTCGAGGTGCACGGCGTGACCGATGCCGACCCGCTCGGCAACGAGCCGCTGTTCACGACCGATGGTCGCATGATCGGTCGCGCGACTGCGGGCGCTTATGGCCACGTGCTGCAGAAAAGCCTAGCCATCGGCTATGTCAAACCCGAGTTTTCGACCGTAGGCACGGCGTTGCAGATCGAGATTCTGGGCGAGCGCAAGCAGGCGACCGTCGTGGTCGAGTCGCCCTACGATCCGACCAACAACGACCTGCGCGCCTGAGCGGAGCCGAGCGTCGATGCCGCATCAAAGATTCTCCGGGCTGTCGTTGCTGTGGAACAGCCTCGGTCAGCACCGCGGCTGGCGCGAGCAGTGGCGGCGCGCCGAACCGAAGGCCGAATACGACGCCGTCATCGTCGGAGGTGGCGGTCATGGTTTGGGCACGGCCTACTACCTCGCAGCCGAACACGGCCTGACGCGAATCGCCGTCCTCGAGAAAGGCTGGGTGGGTGGCGGCAATACGGGCCGTAACACCACCATCATCCGCTCGAACTATTTGTTCGACGAAAGTGCGCGCCTTTACGACCACTCGGTGAAGATGTGGGCAGACCTGTCGCAAGCGCTCAACTACAACGTCATGTACTCACCGCGCGGCGTGATGATGCTCGCGCATACGGTGCACGACGTGCAGAGCGCAAAGCGACACATCCACGCCAATCGCTGTAACGGCGTCGACAACGAGTGGCTCACCCCCGAAGAGGCACAGGCCTACTGCCCGCCGCTCAACATCGACCCGGGCCTGCGTTATCCCGTGCTGGGCGCCGCCCTGCAACGTCGTGGCGGAACGGCGCGTCACGATGCCGTGGCCTGGGGCTACGCGCGCGCCGCCGATGCGCTCGGCGTCGACATCGTCGAAAACTGCGAAGTCACGGGCATTCGTCGCGATGCGGGCGGCGCCGTCGAAGCGCTGGAAACCTCGCGCGGTCTGATCCGCACGCGAAAAGTCGGCGTGGTTGCAGCAGGTAACACCAGCGTGATTCTCGGCATGGCAGGCGTGCGCGTACCGCTCGAAAGCTTTCCGCTGCAGGCGCTGGTTTCGGAACCCGTCAAGCCGATCTTTCCCTGCGTGGTGATGTCGAACGGCATCCACGCCTACATCAGTCAGTCGGACAAGGGCGAACTCGTCATCGGCGCAGGCACCGACGTCTACACTTCGTACACGCAACGCGGTGCGCTGCACGTCAACATGCATACGCTCGAGGCCATCTGCGAACTGTTCCCGAACTTTCGTCGTCTGCGCATGCTGCGCAACTGGGGCGGCATCGTCGACGTCACACCGGATCGTTCGCCGATCATCGGCAAAACGCCGGTACCCGGTCTCTATGTAAATTGCGGTTGGGGTACGGGAGGATTCAAGGCAACGCCGGGCTCCGCACATGTTTTCGCTTGGACACTCGCCCACGACGAGCCGCATCCCATCAACGCCCCATTCACGCTCGAGCGCTTCCGCGACGGGCATCTGATCGACGAAGCCGCGGCGGCGGCGGTCGCCCACTGAGTTCGCCATGCTGCTCATCCATTGCCCGCATTGCGGGGAGCGCCCCGAGTTGGAGTTCGCCTACGGCGGCGAAGCCCACGTCGCGCGTCCGACCGAGCCGGCGGCCGTCAGCGACGAGGACTGGGCCGCCTATCTCTACCTGCGCAAGAACACCAAGGGTGTACATGCTGAGCGCTGGCGACACACGCGTGGCTGCGGCCGCTTCTTCAATGCGCTGCGCGACACCACCACCGATCGCATTCTCGTGACCTACAAGGCGGGCGAACGCGCGCCGTCCGGAGCGACTCCGTGAACGGCTGGCGCTTGCAGAGCGGCGGACGCATCGACCGTAATCGGCCGCTGCGCTTTACTTTTGATGGTCAAAGTTATCAGGGCTATCACGGTGACACCCTGGCCTCGGCACTGCTCGCCAACGGCGTGCATCTCGCTGGCCGGTCTTTCAAATATCATCGCCCACGCGGCATCATGACCGCAGGACCCGAGGAACCGAGCGCACTCGTCACGGTAACTCGTGACACGGCACGCACCACGCCCAATCTGCGCGCCACGCAAGTCGAGCTCTACGAAGGCCTGCGTGCCCACAGCCAGAACCGCTGGCCGACCCTGCGGCACGATCTTGGGCGGATCTCCGAGCTGTTTTCGGCGTTGCTTCCCGCAGGGTTCTACTACAAGACCTTCATGTGGCCGCGCGTCGCATGGCATCGACTCTACGAACCTTTGATTCGCCGCATGGCCGGACTCGGCGAAGCACCGCAAGCCGCCGACCCGGACCGCTACGCGCAGCAATTTGCACACTGTGAGGTTCTCGTCGTCGGCAGCGGCCCCGCGGGTCTCGCCGCAGCACTCGCCGCCGCCAAGACAGGCGGGCGGGTTATTCTTTGCGACGAGGGAGCCGAACTCGGTGGGTCGCTGCTCTGGCAAGGCAGCGCCCGCATCGATGGCCTCGAACCCGCAGCATGGGCGGCAGCGGCACTCAAAGAACTCGCCGGCAATCCGCGAGTCCGCTTGCTGCCCCGTACCACGGCATTCGGCTATTTCCCGCACAACCTCATCGGACTCAGCGAACGCCTGACCGACCATCTGGAGAATCCGCCCGCAGCGGGTGCCCGCGAGCGCCTCTGGCAGGTGCGCGCGGGAAAAGTCATTCTCGCGACCGGTGCGATCGAACAGCCGCTCGTGTTTCCGGGCAACGATCGCCCGGGAATCATGCTCGCCGGCGCAGCCTTGCAGTACCTGAAGCGTTACGCCGTGCTGCCCGGGCGCCGCATCGTCATCGCGACGATATGCGACAGCGCCTACGCCACGGCGCTCGAACTGCAAGCCGCGGGGGCCCAGATCGAGCATTTCATTGATCTGCGATCCGTCGAACACTCCCCCGCCCTTGCGAAGCTGCAATCGGCCGGTATCAAGGCCTGGGGAAACGGCCGAGTTCAGGGCACGCGGGGCTTCAATCATCTGCGTTCGGTGGACGTCGCCCGTGTCGACGGCCGCGGCAACATCGTCGCGCAAGCGCGCATCGACTGCGATCTGCTGCTGATGGCGGGAGGCCACGCGCCCTCGGTGCATCTGTTCTCGCAATCGCGCGGCAAGCTGCGCTACGACGAAACGCTGCAGGCATTCGTGCCCGGCGAATCGGCGGAGCGCGAACGCTCGGTCGGCGCCGCCCGCGGCATCTTCGGACTTGCGGCAGCGCTCGCCGACGGAGCGGGCGAAGCCGCGCGCTTCACGGTCAGCGACCAGCATACGCTCTCGACGGGCGTCGTCATGTCGCGCGCCGCAGCCGCCACACCGGGCCCGAAAGCCTTCGTCGACTTTCAGCACGATGTCATGCTCAAAGATCTCGATCTGGCGATGCGCGAAGGCTTTCGCTCGATCGAGCACATCAAACGCTACACCACGACCGGCATGGCGACCGATCAGGGCAAGACGTCGAACCTCAACGCCTTGCACCATGCGGCGCACGAACTCGGCAAGCCGGTGCCGGCAGTGGGCCTGACGACGTTCCGCATGCCTTACACCCCGATCACCTTCGCGAGCTTCGCCGGGCAAGCCCGGGGCGAACTCTTCGACCCTGTCAGACGCACGCCCATGCATGCGTGGGCCGCGAGCGAGGGCGCCGTTTTCGAGGACGTCGGCATGTGGAAGCGCGCCCGCTATTTCCCGCGTGGTCGCGAGGACATGCATGCCGCGGTCGCGCGCGAGTGTCTGGCGGTACGCGAACGCGTCGGTGTCTTCGATGCCTCGACGCTCGGCAAGATCGCCGTCGTCGGGCCGGACGCCGCCGAGTTCATGAACCGCATGTACGTGAACGACTGGAGCAAACTCGCCGTCGGTCGGTGCAAGTACGGCGTATTGCTGCGTGATGACGGCTTCGTCTACGACGACGGCGTGGTGGCGCGCCTCGCCGCCGACGAGTTTCACGTCACCACCACCACGGGCGGCGCCGCTCGGGTGCTCGCGATGATGGAAGACTATCGGCAAACCGAGTGGCCCGATCTGCAAGTGTGGTTGACCTCGACCACGGAGCAATGGGCGGTCATCGCCGTGCAAGGCCCGAAGGCGCGCGAGATCCTCGCGCCCCTCGTCGACGGGCTCGACATCAGTGCGGCCGCGCTACCGCACATGGCCGTGCTGCGTGGCACCCTGCGCGGCCTGCCGATGATGCTCTTTCGCGTGAGCTTCACCGGCGAACTCGGTTTCGAGGTGAATGTCCCCGCCTCCCACGGGCAAGCGGCACTCGATGCCATCATCGCTGCCGGCAAAGATCACGGCCTCACGCCGTACGGCACCGAGACCATGCACGTCCTGCGCGCCGAGAAGGGCTTCATCATCATCGGACAAGATACCGACGGCACGCTCACACCCGATGACGTCGGACTCGCTTGGGCCATCGGCAAGAGCAAGCCGGACTTCGTCGGCAAGCGCGCCCTCGCCCGCGCCTCGATGCAGCAGCCGGATCGCAAACAGCTCGTCGGCCTCTTGACCAAAGAGCCTGCGCTCGTACTTGAAGAAGGCGCGCAGATCGTCGCAACCGCAGGTCAGCGAGCGCCCATGGCTTTGATCGGTCACGTGACGTCGTCGTACGCGAGTGCCACGCTCGGACGCTCGATCGCTCTCGCCGTGGTCAAGGCAGGTCGCAGCCGCATCGGCCAGACCCTGTACGTGCCGATGCCGAATGGCGATGTTCCCGTCGAGGTCTGCAACCCGATATTCTTTGATCCGAAGGGAGCGCGCCTCAATGTCTGACGCCCTCCCCTGGCTGCGGACGCTGCCGCCCGCCCCCCGGTACATCCTGCAGGGACCTGCGGCGGCGCTCGCTGCCGCAGATACCGTGCTCGGCTTTTCCGAGCCCGACGTGGCCTCGCGCGCACGCCGCAACGCGCGGGCAAGCGTGCTCTGGCTCGGCCCCGATGAACGCCTGATCATCGCGAACGCCGAGGTCTCAACGACTACGCCGAACCTTGAACCCCTGCTGCGCAGTGCGCTGGCCTCGCTGCCGCACTCGCTTGTCGACGTCAGCCATCGGCAGCTCGGCCTGCAACTCTCGGCCGCATTCGCCGAGGACCTGCTCAATTGCGGTTGCCCGCAAGATCTGTCGCTGGTGGCATTCCCACTCGACATGTGCAGCCGCACGCTCTTCAACAAGACCGAGATCGTGCTGTGGCGACGGGGCCCAGAGGAGTTTCAGATCGAGGTCTGGCGCTCGTTCGTCCCTTACCTCGAAGGCTGGATGCGCGAGGCCGCGCAAGATCTCGGCTGAGCTCGTTCAGCGCTCAACGCTCAGCGCTGCGAGCGCTGCCAGTCGCCGGCGACGTAATACGCGGCCGTGCCGCGCGGCAACAGCGGTCCACCCAAAATATGGTCAGCGGCTTTCTCCGCCAACATGATGGTGGGCGCATTGAGGTTGCCGGTGGTGATCGAGGGCATGATCGACGAGTCAACCACGCGTAGCCCTGATACCCCACGCACCCGAGTCTCGGGATCGACCACGGCGAGTGCATCGTCGGCTCCGCCCATGCGGCAGGTGCCGCAGGGGTGATACGCGCTCTCGACGTGCTGGCGCACGAAGGCGTCGATCTCGGCATCGCTCTGCACACCCTCGCCCGGCTGGATCTCGCGACCGCGATAGCGATCAAAGGCTGGCTGAGCAAAGATCTCGCGGGTCAGTCGCACGCAGGCCCGCATCTCGACGAGGTCGTCGGCTTCGCCGAGGTAATTGAAAAAGATACGCGGTGCCTCGGCGGGATCGGCCGAACGCAACCGTACCCAACCCCGGCTGCGCGTGCGCATCGGTCCGACGTGCGCCTGAAACCCGTGCTCCGAGGCCCCGCTCGAACCATCGTAGGCGACCGCGAGCGGCAGGAAGTGATACTGCAGATCGGGGTAGCGGACGCCCGCTCGACTGCGAATGAAGCCGCCCGTCTCGAAATGATTGGTCGCACCGAGACCACTACGCGACAGCAACCAGCGCGCGCCGATCCAGGCTTTGGCGAGCGGATTCATCGCCGAGTACAAAGTAATCGGTTCGCGGCAGGCGAGCTGAAAATAAAACTCGAGATGATCGTGCAGGTTTTCGCCGACGCCGGGCAGATCTTGCACCACGTCGATACCGTGTTCGCGCAGCTCCGCCGCGGGCCCGAGGCCCGAGAGCTTGAGCAGTTGCGGCGAATTGATGGGCCCTGCACTCACGATCACTTCACGACTCGCATGAACCCGGTGACTCGCATTGCCACGCCGATATTCAACGCCGACCGCGCGCTCACCGTCGAACAAGACACGTTGCACAAGCGCCGCCGTGCGCACCACGAGGTTGCGGCGCGAACGAACCGGGTGCAGGTACGCGACCGCCGCACTGCAGCGCTGTCCCGCACCCACCGTCATGTCGAAGCGACCGAAACCCTCCTGCTGATAGCCGTTGATGTCATCGGTGAGCGGATACCCGGCTTCGCGAGCTGCCGCGAGCCATGCGCCGTGCAGCGGGTTTTGCAGACTGCCGTAACGGGTCTGCAAGGGGCCATCGCCACCACGATAGTCGTCACCGCCGCTCGCACGGGTTTCGGCGCGTCGGAAGTAGGGCAAGACGTCGGCATAGCTCCAGCCGCTCGCGCCCTCCTCCTGCCAGCGTTCGAAATCGAGCGGATTGCCGCGGACGTACACCATGCCGTTGATCGAGGAGGAGCCGCCGAGCACCTTGCCGCGAGGCGTGTGCAGGCGACGACCGCCGAGTCCGGGCTCGGGCTCGCTGTGATAGAACCAGTTGTAGCGCTTGCGGTTCATCGGAATTGCGAGCGCCGAAGGCATGCGGATGAACACCGATCGATCGGAGCCACCGTACTCGAGCAGCAGCACGCGATGCTGCCCACTTGCCGTCAAGCGATTGGCGAGTACGCAACCCGCGGAGCCTGCACCCACGATGATGTAATCGAACTCTTCGTGTTGCATGACAGCGCGGGCTCAGTACGGTGCGTCGATATCGCCTTTGGCGACGTACACGCTCTTGAGCTGCGTGTAGTACTCCATGGTGATGCGCCCGTTCTCGCGGCCGATCCCCGAATGTTTGTAGCCCCCGAAGGGCAATTCCATCGGGCAAATGTTGTAGTGATTGATCCAGCAACTGCCCGCCTGCAGTTTGGCGATCACTCGGTGGGCGCGGTTCAGATCCTGCGTGAAGACCCCCGCCGAAAGACCGAACTCGGTGGCATTGGCACGTTCGATGGCTTCGTCTTCGTCGTCGAAGTCGAGCACCATCATCACCGGACCGAAGATTTCTTCGCGCACGATGCTCATATCGTCGCGACATCCCTCGAACACGGTGGGCGTGACGAAGAAGCCTTTGCCGAACGCGCCCTCGGTCAGCCGCTTGCCACCGATCAGCACCCGCGCACCCTCCTGCTTGCCCATCTCGATGTAGGACATCACCTTGTGCAGATGCTCCTCGGAAATGAGCGAACCCACTTGCGTGCTCGGATCAGCAGGATCGCCGATCTTCATCGCCGACACCCTCGCAAGCAGCCGTCGCAAAAATTCTTCTTTGATAGAGCGATGCACGAAGACACGGGTCGCGTTCGAACAGACCTCGCCCGCCGAGTAGAAATTGCCGAGCAACGCACCTGAGACCGCCTGATCGAGCTTGGCATCGGGGAAGATCAATAGCGGCGATTTGCCACCAAGCTCGAGCGTCACGTGCTTCAGCGTGCCCGCTGCATCACCCATCACCGCCTTGCCGGTTTCGACGGAGCCGGTCAAAGAAACCTTGGCGATGCCCGGATGACGGGTGAGCAGACGCCCGGTTTCCACGCCGCCCTGCACCACCTGAAATATTCCGTCGGGCACCCCGGCCGCCTTCATGACGCCCGGAAGCTCCGCCGCACTGAGCGGTGTGAGCTCGGCGGGCTTGAAAATCATCGCGTTGCCAAAAGCGAGCGCCGGCGCCGTCTTCCAGCAGGCCGTCTGCATGGGATAGTTCCAGGCACCGATGCCCGCCACCACGCCGAGCGCCTCGCGGCGCGTGTAGCCGAAACCTGCCGGCCCAAGATCGATGTGCTCGCCGGCCGCACCCGTCGCGAGCGCGGCGAAATATTCGAAGCACTCGACCCCCGAGACGATGTCGACGACGCGGGTCTCCTGTATCGGCTTGCCGGTATCGCGCATCTCGATCAGCGATAGCTCGTCGTTGCGCTCACGCAGGATGTCGGAGACGCGCCGCAGCACTCGCGCGCGCTCGGTGCCACTGAGCGCCGCCCAAGCCGGTTGCGCCGCGCGCGCCCGCTGCACGGCTTCGTCGATCTGCACGGCACCGGCGATCGGCACCTCGCCGAGCCATTCACCATTTGCCGGGTTGTGACTCGCGAGCTTCGCGACCGGCGCCGCGGCGCCTTTGACCGCAGCCGAGCGCGCCGTCGGTGCAGCAGCCGCCTCGGCGGCCAGTTGCCGTACTGCGATCAAAGCGAGCGGATCGAGGTTCTTGGCACGCTCGGCGGTCACGGCCTCGATGATTTCCTTGCGCATGCGCGGATCCCAGAATTTATGGATGTGATCGGCGATGCTGGCCGGCGCCTTGTCTCGTCCTTCATGGCCAAAGAAACCGGCGATCTGGTTCGCCATCCGTACGAGCTTTTCCACGTTCATGTCTTGATCCTCTCGGGTGCGCTGAACACCTCGAATCCGTCGTCGCGCGCAATCGCCACCAATGTCAAACCCGCGGCCTCTGCCGAACGCACGGCGAGCGCCGTCGGCGCCGATACCGCCACCAGTATGCCTGCGCCCATCATGGTCGCCTTCTGCACCATCTCGATGGAGACGCGGCTCGAAATCAGCAGCATCCCGTTCGCCGCCGACTCGCCGCCACGCGCAAGCGCGCCGGCGAGCTTGTCGAGTGCATTATGCCGACCCACGTCCTCGCGCACCGCCACGACCCCCTGCCCGCGCAACCAGTAGCCCGCCGCGTGGACAGCTCGGGTCTCGCGATTGAGTGCCTGCTGCGAGCTCAGCGCGTGGAGCGCAGCGAAGACTTCCTGCTGGCTGACGATCGACGCGGACCGCACGCGCGGCAGCGGTCGCAAAGCCTCTTCCAGGCTTTCGATACCACACAAACCGCAACCGACCGGGCCTGCAATGCGCCTACGCCGCTCGGCCGTGCGTTCGGCTGCCGCGCCGACCAAGGTCATGCGCAGCTCGAGCCCCAGTTCGTGAGTGCAAAGCTCGAGCTCGGCGAGTTCGTCGACGCTCTCGATCAAACCCTCGTTGAGGGTGAACCCGAGCCCGAAGTCTTCGAGATCGAGCGGAGTCGCCATCATCACCGCATAGGAGGCGCGGTTGTAGGTCAATGAAATCGCCACTTCCTCGGGCAGCTTGCGCCGCTCCGCCGCAGCCGCCTTGCCGATCGCGAGGCGTGCGACCTCAGCTGCGGGCGGCGGCAGACCCATTCGCGGCCGAAACCTGCACGGCGGTGACCTTGTACTCCGGGCAGTTGGTCGCCCAGTCGGAGTACTCCGTGGTCACGACGTTGATGTGGGTGTCGGGGTGATGGAAAGTCGTGTAGACGACGCCGGGCGCCACGCGATCGGTGATATCCGCGCGCAGCTCGGTCCCGCCCGTGCGACTCGTGAGTCGCACCAGATCCCCGTCGCGAATACCCCGTTGCTCGGCATCATGCGGATGAATTTCGAGCAGGTCGCCCGAGTGCCACTGCATGTTCGGCGTCCGCCGCGTCTGCGTACCGACGTTGTATTGCGACAGAATGCGCCCAGTCGTCAGCAGCAACGGGAACCGCGCCGACGATCGCTCGTCGGTCGGCACGTACTCCGTGATCATGAAGCGACCCTTACCACGCACGAAGCCCGAGGCGTGCATGACCGGCGTGCCCGTCGGCGCCTTGTCGTTGCAGGGCCACTGAATGGAGCCGAGCTCGTCGATTCGCCCGTAGCTGACCCCCGCAAACGAGGGCGTGGTGCGTGCGATTTCATCCATGATCTGCGAGGGATGCTCGTAGTGCATGGTGTGGCCGAGCGCCTTGCAGACCGCCATCACGGCCTGCCAATCGGCAAGCCCGGCGCGCGGCGGCATGACCTTGCGTACGCGACTGATGCGACGCTCGGCGTTGGTGAAGGTGCCATCCTTCTCGAGGAACGACGCGCCGGGCAAAAATACGTGGGCGTACTTCGCGGTCTCGTTCAAAAACAGATCGTGGACGACGACGCATTCCATTGCGCTCAGCCCTTCGACCACGTGCTGGGTGTCCGGGTCGGACTGTGCGAAGTCCTCGCCCTGAATGAAAAGGCCCTTGAAGCTGCCGTCGATCGCCGCATCGAACATGTTCGGGATACGCAGTCCCGGCTCCGACTGCAGCGGCACGCCCCAGATGTTCTCGAAGAGTTCGCGCGCCGCATCGTCCGAGACGTGGCGATAGCCCGAGAACTCGTGCGGGAACGAGCCCATGTCGCAGGAGCCCTGCACGTTGTTTTGACCGCGCAAGGGGTTCACGCCGACGCCGGGTCGACCGATGTTGCCGGTCGCCATCGCGAGATTCGCGATACCCATCACCATGGTCGTGCCCTGACTGTGCTCAGTCACGCCGAGCCCGTAGTAGATCGCCGCATTGCCGCCGGTGGCATAGAGCCGTGCTGCGGCACGTACCGTCGCAGCCGGTACGCCGGTGATGCTCTCGGTCTGTTCCGGACTATTGCGCGGCTCGGCGACGAAATTCGCCCAGCTCGAGAATTCAGCGAGATCGCAACGTTCGCGGACGAAGGCCTCGTTGATTAGCCCTTCGGTGACGATGACATGTGCGAGCGCATTGACGATG
>Ga0129333_10003650_pt1 | contig 14435 bp, 11 predicted proteins | sample CPB6_08_DNA_FD_94474 | JGI IMG/M metagenome (GOLD analysis project Ga0129333, IMG submission 94474) | Freshwater to marine salinity gradient microbial communities from Chesapeake Bay, USA - CPBay_Sum_0.6_0.8_DNA | ecosystem: Environmental > Aquatic > Marine > Coastal | place: USA: Chesapeake...
CCGTACACCAAGCTGTTCGAGGAGCGCATCATCTTCCTCGGCGTCCAGATCGACGACGCATCGGCCGACGACGTCATGGCCCAGCTGCTCACGCTGGAGTCCCTCGACCCGGATCGCGACATCCAGATCTACATCAACTCCCCGGGCGGCTCGTACACCGCGATGACCGCCATCTACGACACCATGCAGTTCGTCAAGCCGCAGGTGCAGACGGTCTGCCTGGGCCAGGCGGCGAGTGCGGCAGCGGTCCTGCTTGCAGCCGGCAGCCCGGGCAAGCGCTTCGCGCTCCCGCACAGCCGGATCCTCATCCACCAGCCCTACACCGAGGGCGGCGGCCAGGGGTCGGACATCGAGATCCAGGCGAACGAGATCCTGCGGATGCGCAAGGAGATGGAGGGGATCATCTCCCACCACACCGGGCGCACGCTCGAGCAGGTCGAGCAGGACATCGAGCGCGACAAGATCCTGACGGCGGCCGACGCCAAGGAGTACGGGATCATCGACGCGGTCATCAGCAGCCGCAAGGCCTGATGCCTCAGGAGAGCAGGCCGATGTCCTTGGCCCGCTCGTAGGCCCCCTGCCTCGAGTGGGTGCGCAGCGCCCTCATCGTGTGCTGCAGGTCCTGCTTGACGCTGGAGGTCGAGATCACCAGCCGACGGGCGATGTCGGTGTTCGACAGCCCCTCGCCTGCAAGGCCCAGCACCTGCTTCTGCCGCGGTGTGAAGGCCAGTGACCACTCCCGCTGGGCCAGCGGCGCCTGCGAGTCGAGGGTGGTCGTGCTCGGGTGGGCGGCCCACAGGCCCAGCAGGTGGCTCAGGCAGTCCAGGAGGCTGCGGCCGTCCTCGTCGTCCTCCCACGGGGCCGAGGTGACCAGGCCGAGGGCCCCGATGCACATGCCCGCGTGGCGCACCGGGGCGGCGATGACCGAGGCGGCGTCCAGGTCCTCGAAGGTCTCGCCCAGCAGCGACTCGTCCAGCGCCGACAGGTAGACCTCGCCGAAGCTGTCGGCGCGGTCGATCGTCACGCGGTCGTCGAGCACGGTGTGCGCGGCGGGCAGGTCGAGTTCCAGGGGGATGATCGAGTAGCGCTCGACCATCTCGCGCTTCCAGCCCACTTGGGCGATGCTCACCAGGTGGGTACCGTCGCTGACCAGCCACAGGAAGCCGGCCACCATGTGACGGTGCGCGAGAGGGCCGGCGCGCAGCGCGCGGAGGAGCGCCGGGGGGTCGGGGTACGTCGAGGCGTAGCGGACGAACTGCGGCAGTGCTCGCAGGCGGGACTTGGGCGCTGCCGCGACGGTCATCGTCATCCGCTGCCCCCGGTGAGCAGGCCGAGGTCGGCCGCCCTCTCGGCCGCGGCGCGGCGGTCCGCGACCTCGAGCAGGTCCATGGCGCGCGAGACCTCCTGCTTGACCGTGGACATCGAGATGCCGAGGGTGTGGCTGATGCTCAGGTTGGTCCGACCCTCGGCGACCAGTCCGAGGATCAGCCGCTGCCGAGGCGTGAGCACATCGGACTCGACCATGGACTCCTCGGCCTCCAGGGGGATGCCGCTGTCGGGATTCGTCATCCACATCCCCAGCACGTGGGAGACGGCGTCGAGGATCGCGATGTCGACGGAGGTCCAGGTGTGCTGGCGGGAGAGGTTCAGTGAGAAGGCGCCGACTGCATGGCCATGGCTGTGGATCGGGGCGCTGACCATGTCGCCGTCGGGCAGCCGACGTCGCAGGTGCTGCCACCGGCTGCCGGGGCGGGCGAGCCCGGCGTAGTCGTCCGCGGAGACGTCGTGGGGGACGATGATGGCCGCGCCCTCCAGGTACGCCTGGCACAGCGGGTAGTCAGCGGCCAGGTTGATGGTGGGCAGGCCGCTCGCCTCTTCGGGCCGGTACCCGTGGCTCCCGACGATGAGCAGGTGCGGCGGCCGGGCCCACAGCACTGCGGCGCACTCGGCCCCGTACGGCGCGCCCGGGCCCTCGACTATCGCCCGGGCCGCCACGTCGGGATGCGGCGAGCTGCCGAGCACCTCGAGCAGGTGGGCCAGCCCGGCCAGCGACTGCTCCATCGGTATCCCCCCTCCCGGGCCACGTAGCGGAGATGGCCGACCAACGGGCGGCCGTACATAGGTAATCACACGGATGGCCCTGCAGGGGTGCCATCGCGCGGCCGCCGGCACGCTTCCGGGGTCGCTGCGCGGCGTGTTGCTGCATCGGCCGCAGTCCCGGGGTACGGTCGGACAGGTCCTCCCGCCGGGAGGGCCCGCTAACCCGTGGGCGGCGTCCGGCCGGCCGTGGACGAGGAGACAGCCATGGCGCGCATCGGCGAGAGCGGCGACCTGCTCAAGTGCTCCTTCTGCGGCAAGTCCCAGAAGCAGGTCAAGAAGCTGATCGCCGGCCCGGGCGTCTACATCTGCGACGAGTGCATCGACCTGTGCAACGAGATCATCGAGGAGGAGCTCAACGAGGCGGCGGAGTCCGCCTGGGGGGACCTGCCCAAGCCCCGCGAGATCTTCGAGTTCCTCGACCAGTACGTCATCGGCCAGGACATCGCCAAGAAGTCGCTCTCCGTCGCGGTCTACAACCACTACAAGCGGGTCCAGGCCGAGCAGCGGACGTCCGACCGCGCCAAGGACGAGACGGTCGAGCTGGCCAAGTCCAACATCCTGCTCCTCGGCCCGACCGGCTCCGGCAAGACGCTCCTCGCCCAGACTCTGGCCCGCATGCTGAACGTCCCCTTCGCGATCGCCGACGCCACGGCGCTGACCGAGGCCGGCTACGTAGGCGAGGATGTCGAGAACATCCTGCTCAAGCTCATCCAGGCGGCCGACTACGACGTCAAGCGGGCCGAGACCGGGATCATCTACATCGACGAGATCGACAAGGTCGCGCGCAAGAGCGAGAACCCCTCGATCACCCGCGATGTCTCCGGCGAGGGCGTCCAGCAGGCGCTGCTGAAGATCCTCGAGGGCACGACGGCGTCGGTGCCCCCGCAGGGCGGCCGCAAGCACCCGCACCAGGAGTTCATCCAGATCGACACCACGAATGTCCTGTTCATCGTGGGCGGCGCGTTCGCCGGCCTGGAGGACATCGTCGAGGAGCGACTCGGCCAGAAGCAGCTCGGCTTCACCTTCGACATCGTTGACGGGGAGCGTGTCTCGGCCCAGCGCGACCCGGAGGATGTCTTCAGCCGGGTCATGCCGGAGGACCTGCTCCGCTTCGGCCTGATCCCGGAGTTCATCGGTCGCCTGCCGATCTTCACGTCGGTGTCCAAGCTCGACCGCGCGGCGCTAGTGGCCGTGCTCACCGAGCCCAAGAACGCCCTCGTGAAGCAGTACCAGCGGCTCTTCGAGCTCGACGGTGTCGAGCTCGACTTCGAGGCCGCGGCCCTCGACGAGATCGCCGACCAGGCTCTCGAGCGGGGCACGGGGGCCCGCGGCCTGCGGGCGATCCTCGAGGAGGTCCTGCTCAACGTGATGTACGAGGTGCCCAGCCGGGACGACGTCGCCAAGGTCGTCATCACCGACGAGGTGGTGCGCGAGCGGACCTCTCCCACCCTCGTCGCCCGTGGCTCGTCGCCGCGCCGCGAGCGCCGCGAGAAGTCCGCCTGATTTCCTGGCGGGAAACCACGGAATATCCGTGGGGATTTTCCGGAGTATTCCAAGATATTGATTTACCGGAATTCCCGGATATCTGGAATAGTGCCCGACATGGCTAAGCAGACCCTCATCATCGACGACCTGTCCGGCGACACGGGGGCCCGGACCCGTCATTTCTCCCTCGACGGGACCACCTACGAGATCGACCTCACCGACTCGTCCTACGCGACCCTCAGGGCCGCGCTGAAACCGTTCATCAAGGCCGGTCGTCCGGTCGGGGCCGTCAAGGCCGCACCCCGGGCGGGGGCCCGGAAGGTGAAGGCGAAGCCACGCGGTGCGGGCCGGTCGCGCAAGGGAGCAAAGCCCGCGTCCGATGCCGCGGTGATCCGTGCGTGGGCGCGGGCGCAGGGCATGACGGTCACCCAGCGGGGCCGCGTGGCACCGGAGCTGCGCGCCGCCTGGCAGGCGGCAGGCGCACCCGGCGCCTAGGCGGCGAGGCTCAGCCGAGCAGCTCGGCGGGCAGGCGGCGAGGCTCAGCCGAGCAGCTCGTCGCGCAGGGCCTGGGCGTCCGACAGCATGACGCCTCCTGCCGGGTCGATGACCCAGTGCACATTGCTGGCGGCCAGTTCGCGCACGTCGGCGTGCTCGTCGGCCATGGCGATCAGGTGGGTCTCCTGGCTGGCGATCGCGCTCGCGGTCTGCTGGATCGTGAGCGCGTCGACGCCGCTGCTGCCCTGAACCACCTGCGCCGGGAAGATCACCGCCCAGCGGCGCCAGCCGTACAGGTCGCCGTCCTCCGCCCCGGCCGCGGCCCCGGCGGTGACGGCGATACCCACGCCGCGATCGGCGAGCAGGCGCAGCGCCTGGCCGCTGCCGGGCGGGATGGTGTCCAGCACCACGACCGTCCGCGCGCACTCGGCCCTGGTGAGGTACGGGGTCGTGAGGTTCGGCAGTGCGACATGGCCGGCTTCGGCGGTCAGCAGGACGGGGGGCAGCCAGGCGAGGACGTGCAGGTCGGGGTGACCTGCCTCGCGAGCAGTGGCGAGCAGATCCTTGACCTCGGCGAGGATCACGCGCGCGCCCTCGGCGGCGAGGGTCACCTGGCGGCCGATGACCTGGCGGAAGGCCTCGGGGCTGGAGACATCGACGGCGCCGATTGCTCGCTGCCACCCGATGGCGGCGGCGAGGGCCACGACGGCATCGGTGTCGACGTCGAGGACGGGACTCACGGACACCGGGAAGCGCCGAGCGCCGTCCTGGGCCTGCGCCGCCCGATCTGCGCGCAGCAGGCTGCCCACGTCGGTGGTGGTGACGGGTGCGTCGGCGGCCTCGATGATGTCCTCGGGCGAGAAGTCGAGCGTGAGCACGTTGTCGATCATGAACGGGTCTCGGGCGGCCTGGTCCGTCGAGAGCCGCTGACGGGCGATGGACAGCAGTCCGTCGTAGGAGAAGTCGTCCACCTGGTGAGCTGCGTACCCGAACGACACGCTCACGTGGACGTCGACATCGAGCCTTGCGCTGGGGACGCTGCCGTGGTCGTTGACGTGCTGCTGGAGGCCACGGAGCAGGTCGACGCCGTTCCGGACGATCGGGCCGCCGCCGAGGGCCACCCACATGCGCCCGGGATCCTCATAGGCGACGAACACGTCGTGGCCGGCGAACTCGGAGTGGCCGAGGGCCAGGCGCATGACCTGCCCGACGGCGGCCTGCTCGAACTTGCCGCCCGCGAGGGCGCCGAAGTCGTCGATGGCGTAGACCGCGACAAGCAGCGAGCTGGTCTGCGGGCTCGCGTCGGCCTGCTCGCGCATCCGCTGGACCGCCTCCTCGAAGGCGGACATGCTCGGCCAGCGTGACACCGGGGTGAACATCTCGTCGAACGCGGTGGCGACTCGCGTGTCCTCGGAGGCGACGATCGGCGTGAGGAGCGTCTGCGTCGCGAGGTCGGTGAAGCGCTGGACGATCGACGGCGATCGCGTGACGAACAGCCCCGGCCAGAGCCACCCGGCCACCGTCACGTTGCTCGTGCTCGGGTGCCCGGGGGAGGGGTACAGGGGCATGCGCAGGTGCGGGAGGGTGACGAGCGACCGCGCGTCCGGCGTGGGGCCGTTGGGGTGGACGTCGACTCCCACCAGGTCGAAGACCGCCTCGGTGCGCCGCTCGGCCAGCACGGTCATGGCCCGCGTCGCACCGAAGACCGAGATCGCCATGCGGGTGGTGATGCGCAGAGCGGCGCGCACGGCGAGGTCCGGGTCGAGCGACCCGTCGGCGAGTCGACCGATGAGCTCGGCCTGGTGCGCGGACCACATCGCCATCGTGCGCAGTGCATCGCGCTGCCACAGCCGGATGGAGACGTACCAGAGGAGCAGCCACGAGGCCAGGAAGACGCCGAGCCCGGCGAGCGTGCCCGCTGTCGGGTCACCGGCGTCGCGCAGGGTGTCCACGGCGATGCCGACGGCAGAGACGAGCCATGCGATGCCTGCGCTGACCAGGGCGACGATGACACGGCGTGGATCGATCGCATCGCGCGCGAAGGCCCACCTCGTGCGGTCGCCGTTGACCCAGCGCTGGATCGCATTGAGCGCCAGGCCGAGGTAGGTGGCGACGAGGGCGGCGAACGCCAGCGGCCACAGGGGAGCGGCGATGTCGATCGAGGGCACGAGGGGCTTCACGATCAGGAAGGCGCAGCCTCCGGTCACCGCGGCGGTCCAGGCGGACATGAGCGCGTGGTACCGCGCATTCGGGTCAGCATCGAGTCGGCGGGTGGACTGGAACACGATGCGCGCCAGGAGGGCGAGCCCGAACATCGCCAGAGCCAGGACCCCGTCGAAGTAGATGCCGGCCAGCAGGGCCCCGACGAGCACGGCGTCGAACACGATCGTGGTGGAGGACCACGTTGGCAGCGGGGTTGACGGGTCGGTCAGGACGGCGCGGGTGCGGGCGGCATTGCGTGTGCGGAACAGTGCCTGCGGGGTGAAGACGCTGATCGCCACGAGCAGCACCGCTGCGGGCAGCAGGATGGTGCCGAACTGGCGGTTCGCGGGCACGGGATCGATGCCGGAGGCGATGACCTCGATGACGGAGGCGAGGAGCGCGAGTCCGCCGGTCAGGATCGCGACGAGCGAGATGAGGCCGACGCGACGCTGGACCCTGCGCTCGGCCTCGCTGCGCGGTCGGTGCGACGTGGCGGGATGCAGCCACTCGCCGATCCGCAGGAGTGCGGCATCGGCGGCGTCACCGGGGAAGCGGGCCACAAGGCATGGTAGCCCGCGGGTCGCGTGAGGCGGGGGATGCGGAGCGCGCGGGCCTCGGGCGGGCAGTCGGTCCGAAACTCCCCGTGTGAGGTGGGTCCAGGACGCACCCCGCGGCGCTTCGTCGTCGGCGGGGTTCTCCATCGTGGAGGTCATCGTGGCGATGGCCGTCCTCGTCGTGATCACCGCCGCCACCGTCGGCGTGCTGATCAGCTCCCTCGATGCGATCCGGGGCAACAGCGACCGGGTCGAGGCGGCCTCGCTGGCCCGGACCCGCCTGGCGGAGCTGCGGGTCCTCGGGGCGGACCTCGTCGCGCCGAACGACGGCGAGAACGTCGACACCCGCCCCGACTACCAGGGCACCGGGTTCGACGTGACCACGACGGCCCGCTGGGTGGGCTTCACCGAGGACACCAACCCGTGCGCCTCCGTGGTCGGCGGCTCGCCCCAGCAGGGCTACGTCCAGGCGCGCATCTCGGTCATCGGCGGCGAGCTGCAGGCCCCCCAGTACGTCGACGCGCTCATCCCGCCACTGGAGGGGGTGCCCGAGGTGGACGGAGGGGCGGCGACCGTCTTCGTCCGCGACCAGGCCGGCGCCCCTCTCTCCGGATGGCAGGTGACGGCCACGAGCACGGCGTCGGGGGCGACGCCGCAGGCGGGGGCGTCCGGCACCGATGGCTGCCTGCACTTCGCCTCCCTTGTGCCCGGGGCGTGGACGTTCGACCTCCTCGTCGGATCCGACTGGATGACCGAGCCGGGCACGACGTCCAGCCGCCAGGTGACGATCGGGGTGGGCGACAACGCGGCGATGGACACCTTCGTGGTGGCGCGCCCGGTCGCCGGCATCCGGCTTACGGCGGGCAGTGGGCCGGAGTACCCGCTGCTGGACCAGGTGCCGCTCTCGGTGAACCTCGGCTCGCTCGGCACAGTCCAGCGGTTCATGCCCCGGGAGGCGCTGACGCTGCCCGCGGCGGGCGAGCGCCTGTGGCCGGATCCGCTGGGCTACAGCGCATCGCTCGGCTGTGTCGACGCCGGAGGTCCGACGGCGATCGCGGTCCAGCCCGCCGTCGAGTCGGCGGTCACCCTGCCCACCGCCATCGTCGACATCGTCGGTCCCGATGGCAATGAGGTCACGGTGCGTCACGCCGCCGACCCGGGAGGCACCGGTGTCTGCGCGGGCACTCCGGCGGCGATCGGCACGCTGACCGTGCCGGTCGATCCTGAGCAGCCCGATGCCGAGACCGGGCCGTCCGGACGCGTGGGCATCTCACTGCCCCGCGGTCGCTGGACCCTGAGCACGTCGGGCGAGGATGACATCACCGTCGTCATCGGCGAGGCGGTCAGCTGCTCGGTGCACTGGCCTGCACCGGTGGAGCCACCCAGCCTGACGTGGCCGCCGCCTCCCCCGACGCCCACCGAGCAGCCGCTCTTCGCGCTGTGCCCCACGCCATGACCAGCACCCGAGAATCGACTACCAGGGATGCGGGCATGTCCCTGGTCGAGGTGATGGTCGCCCTCGGCATCTTCCTGCTGATCATGGGCGTGGTCACCACGGCCGCCATCATGGGATTTCGCACCATCGCGACGGCGACGCAGGTCTCCGACATCTCCGTGCAGCAGCAGAACGCGCTCCTGTGGACGACTCGACTGCTGCGCTATGCCGACAATCCCGTCGAAGGCTCGACCCCGACGCCATGGGTGGTGCCCCGCTCGGTCACCGCGACGCCGGGCTCGAGCGCCATGACCTTCTACACGTACTCGGGCACCGGTCCACAGGATGGCGTCCCCTACCGCGTGACCCTCGGCAGGGATGCAACGGGGAACGTGACCACGAGGATCGCGACGCCGCAGCAGGTGTCGGGCTACTCGGGCTGGTGCTGGGAGCCGACTGACGCGGCGCAGTGTTCGGGTGTCACCGCGCAGATCTCGACCCGCATCCTGGTGTCCGCCCGCCAGGGACACACGCCGCGCCTGTCGCTGTCCTTCCAGGACGCCGACGGCGAGGCGCTCGCCGTGCCTGCTGCCAGCGCGAACGACGCCACCTGGAGCGCATGGGCGCCCACGGTCGACACCGTCACGCTGCGGATCTACGACGAGCAGAACCCCACACGGGACGTACAGCAGACCGTTCGGCTGGAGAATCCACGATGACGCGCCAGCGCATGCTCGCGAGCGACGGACGTGACTCCGGCGCTGCCCTCGTCATGGTGCTCGTCTGGGGCGTCGGCCTGCTGCTCCTCGCGCTGGTCATGAGCACCGCGGTCACCCGCCTGGTGCGCCCGTCGGACGAGGCCGAGCAGTCGTTCCGCGCCTGGACGGCGGCAGAGGCCGGCATTGACGACTTCCGCGCGCGCGTCGCGGCGTCGCGCAACGGTGACATGTCCGCCTCGCTGAGCCCGACCACCAATGCGGCGCTCGCCGGCTGGGTCCCGATCCCGGGCGTGGATCCCGCCGAGGCGGGCGACACCCGCTTCCGGTACACCCTCGACACGAGCCGGATGTCCAGTGCCGGCCGGATCATCATCACCTCGACCGGATACGCCGGGGGTCAGTACCGCACGGTGCGCGCCGAGCTCGCCAAGGTCACGATGTTCGACTACGCGTACGCCAGCGCGTACGAGACGGTGGCACCGCGATACCCGGACTACTACACCGGGTCCGGACTCTTCGATCGCACCCAGCCCGACCGCGCAGAGGCCGAGCTGTACTGCGGCAACCGCTACTGGTACCGAACCGGCCCCATCCCGCCGCCGACGAGCGTCACGCCGAACCACCGCGATTCGTCCGCGTGCATCGGCGGCATCGTCGCCAACTGGGCGATCGGCGAGAACGACCGCTTCATCGGCCGTGTGCACACCAATGACCTCTTCGTGCTCAACACGACTTCGGCCAAGGTGCCGGCGTTCACCACCAGCACGGTGTTCCCCTCCGGTGCGCCGGCCTCATCGTGCCCGCCCGGTCAGGCGGGCGTCAGCGTCGGCTGTCCCGAGGGCCATCGCTGGATAGCAGGCACCGTCGTCAACGGCAGCTCGTACGTGATCGACGAGACCCAGGGGCCTGTCGATTCGGACTTCCAGCCGCCCTACGAGGATCCGATCGAGATCCGTGCCGAGGGTCGCAGCACGCTGCTCGCCAAGGCCAAGGAGGCGGGCTGCGTCTTCACGGGGCCCACGCGGCTGCGGTTCCACTCGGACGGCACCCTCGTGGTGACGAGCCCGGACTCGCGCAGCGCGAATCCGACGATGCCGGGCATCAACTGCGGGGGCACGAGCCTGCAGGCCGCCGACCCTCGTGTGGCACGCCCGGTCGCCCTCACGACAGCAGACCTGGGGCCGAGTTTCAACGGGATCATCTACGTGCAGGACGTCCCGACGGGCAGTGATGCCAACGCGTGGGCCACCACTCCGCCGTCCTGCCAGGACAAGAAGCCCAGCACGACCGCCCTCGATCCCTTCCCCTTTGTGGTCACTGCGTCCTCCGTCACGGGCAGCAACGGCACGACGTACACCGACAACAACGGCTTCTCCGCGACGCAGACCCTGTACGGCTTCCCCGCCGAGGGCACCAACGCATCAGGCGCGCAGCGTGAGACCTTCTCGACTGACCTTGACACAGCGTCGGTCGCGCAGAGCTGCCGGACGGGCACGGCCTACGTCGAAGGGGTGTACTCCGGGCGCTGGACCGTGGTGACCGAGGGCGACATCGCGATCACCAGCGACATCGTCGATGCGCTGGTGCCCACGAACCTGCGGCCGAGCCGTGCGACGACCCCGAGCCCGACCCGCAATCCGCCGGCTGGGTGGGGCACCCCGCCTGCCTCGTCGACCAGCGTCATGGGCCTGGTGCCGGACCGGATGCTCTACGTGTACGGATGCTCGAAGGAGAAGGGGTGCGGCTCCTGGGACCGCACCAGGATGACGACCAACCTCGTGCTCAACGTCGCCACGGTCGTCGTCGACGGCTGCCTGACGGTGATGGACTCCACGCTGACAACGGACTACGGCCGTCTGACCATCCTCGGGTCGCTGGGGCAGAAGTACCGGTGCCCGGTGGCCAAGCCCACCGGCCTGTCGGGATTCGGCTTCTACGTCGAGTACGACTCCCGGTTCTCGCGCGGCCAGCCCCCGCCGTATATGGCCGAGCTGAGCCAGGAGCCGTGGCGCGTCCAGTCCGTCCAGGAGGTCCGCACGCCCGCCGAGCTCGCCGCGGCCCCACCTGACTAGCCTGTTGCGCGTCGGATGGCGGAAGGGGATGACCATGGCGCCCTCTCCCGGCGTGTCGGCCTCCCTCGACCGATTCCTGCGCGATGCCGAGGTGCTCTCGGTCGCGGCGCGCGAGCGTGCAGCGGAGAAGGACGCCCTGTCCGCGGTCGTCCTGGCCTGGGGAGCGGACCTCGCCCTTGCCAAGGCTGTGGCGTGGGAGGACGAATCCGCATCCGCAACGCCCTCGGTGCGCACGCTGCTGCGGTGGGCGGATGCTGCCCTGCGACCGGGTGCGGCAGCGGATATCGCATCGCCCGTCCGCGCGTCCGACGTGGTGCTGGAGGCACGCCGCTCACTGCGTGATGGCTGCACCCCCGCCGTCCAGCGAGCACTCACGGCGGCGTGGCCGGACCTAGACGCGCTCGATGGACTTCCAGCGCCCACATCGCTCGACGTGGAGCGCGCCGTGCGGGCACGCCTGGGCGGGGACTCGCCCGCGGCGTACGTGTCTGCGCGTCGCTCGGCTGCCCGCGCACTCCTCCTCACGGCTCGCGAGCGACGGGTGGCGGCCGACACCTCCGGCGCGATCGAGGCGGCCTATCAGGCGGACCTCGGGACGGTCGAGGCCTACCTCGTCGAGTCCGCGCGCGCTGCCGGCGACGAGCACCTGCTCTCGGTGATCACCCGGTGGGAGCTCGTGACGCGCGCCATCGCTGCGCTGTCGGGCCTGCCGGCGTCGGTGATCCCGGCCGTGACGCTGCTGCGCGATGCGATGTCCGCGGCCCTCGGGCCCGCCGACGGGGAGCGCCTGCGCAGGGAGTTCGGCGACCTCTGACGCCTACGGGCCGGACTGCTCGGCGGCCGGGGCCTCCGTGCCGACTGGGGCCTGCGCCAGCAGGTCGTCCACCGTCTCCACGAGGTCGGGCAGTCGTGACTGGAGCACGAACATGGTGCCGGTGACCTGAAGCGAGCTCGCCGTAGCGGTCGGGTCGTCGGCGGTGCCGGCGACATCGGCCACCTGCGTGGACTGGATGAGCAGCGAGCGGTCGAGGGACTCCAGGTTGTCTAGGAACCCCGTGAGCGACTCGGCGCTGCCGGTCACCGAGATCGACACCGGAAGCTGGGCCAGCAGGACCTCCGGCGGCAGGGTGCCCGGGTCCGCGAGCGGTACGGGGATGGCCGTGGTGATCGACGAGACCGCGTTGGGTGCGATCCCGGCCTCGATCGCGGCCGCCGTGATCTGGTCGAGGACCTCGGGCAGCTCGGCCGACTGGGGCATCTGCTCGAGGAGATCCTGCGCCCGCTTGGCGACGGCGGGCGCATCGGCCAGGAGCGCGCGGGTGTCGGTCACCTGCTTCATCAGGCGCAGGTTCGCGAGCTCGGTGTCGGCCGCCTGGGCCTGCAGGTCGGAGGCGGTCTCGATGCGTGGGGCGATCACGGCGAACCAGCCGATGGCGGCGACGACGACGAACACCACGACGAAGCCGATGCGCGCGACGGTGACCCGGCTCATCCGGGTGAGCCCGCTCATGGCTGCGCCTGCTCGGGGGCGGGCGTGCTCTCCGCGCCCGGTGTCGCGGACGGCTGGGGCGGGTTCTCGATCGCCTCGATCTGCTCGGCAGTGGCCGGCACGGCGAGCGCCGTGACGTCGATGCCGGCCGACCCGGTGAAGCTCACCGCACCCGCGTCCTCGGCGCCGGGGGCGGCTGAGGTCGTCGATGTGACGTAGGGGCCGACGAAGAGCGGGTCGGCCTCCAGGCTCCGCAGCAGTTCGGACACCTGGCTCCTCGACTGCGCGGTGGCGGTGAAGGACAGGCAGCCGATCGTGATCTCCGAGGAGAACGGGTCGGGGTTCGGGCACGCGGTGAGCGCCTCGCCCGGCGTCGGCAGGCCGGTGTAGGTGATGGCGGCCGAGAGGATGTCGACCGATCCCTGTGGGCCCGCGGCCGCCCGGACGGCGTCGTCCAGCCGGGTCAGCACCTCGCGTGCCCGGGGCTGGTCCGCGAGGGTCGAGGACACCAGCTCCTCCAGGGTGGTGATCTCCGAGTAGAGCTGCTTCGCCGGGGCCAGTGCCGCGACCTCGGTCGAGAGCTGCGCATTGGCCTCCTGTGCCCGTGTGAGGTCCGCCTGCGCCTGCGCGATGGCCTGCCCCTGAAGCCACCAGACGACCGCGCCAAGCGCGACCAGGATCACCAGGAGGAGCGCGAGGACGCGGGCACCGTGGCGGATCGCGATGGACTCGGTGATCGCGCGGGGGAGGAGCGAGACGCCGGGCAGCGTCGGGACGAAGGGCGCGTGCTCGACGGCGTCGTCCGCGGGAGTGGCCTTCCGGCCGATCTCGCGCTTCCACCAGGGTGTGGAGGTCTGCTCGCTCATCGCGCATCCGCCATGGCCAGCCCGATGGCGACCGCGAAGCACTCGTGCGCATGGTCGGCCTTGGCAGTGCGGCGGCTCGCCGGCAGTCCGGCGAGCGGGTCGAGGCGTCGCACGGTCAGCGGGAGCTGGGTGGCGATGCGCTCGAGGAGCCCGTCGAGGAGGAACGTGCGGCCGGTCAGGGTGAGATCAGTCAGCGGCTCGCCCTTGTTCGATGCCGAGAAGTAGTCCAGTGAGTTGCGGATCTCTGACGTGATCGTGGTCGCCCACCGGCCGAGGACGTCCATCACGACCGCGGTCCGCGGGTCGGGCGGCACGTGCTCGGTCGCGCGCCCGAGCGCGAACACGGACGACTCCGGCACCGACGTGACGATCGGCGGCGGGCCGTTGAGCCCGACCTCGCGCTTGAGTGCCTCTGCCCGATCCGGGCTCAGGTCGAGGGCGTCGGCGATGGCCTCGGTCGCGGTCTGCCCTCCGAGGTTCGCCACCGTGCGCACGAACCGGGGCTGGCTGTCCTGGTGGATGACGACGGTGAGGTGGTCGGCGCCGAGGTCGACGAGGGCGTGGAGCTGGCCATCCGCGGGCAGCCGCCCCTGGCACGCGGCCCGGATCAGGGCGAGCGCGGTCGAGTCGGCGGCGACGGGCTCAACCCGACCGCGTCGCAGCGCCGTCGCCTCGTCCGTCACGGCGCGACGGTCGGCGGCGACGACCAGGACGCGGTTCATGGGCATGGACCGGCCGCGGTCGTCGGTGGACTCGAACTCGCCGAGGAGGTGGTAGTCCAGCTCGACCGAGCCCACATCAACGGGCAGCACGCCCTCGACCTGGTAGCGCAGGGCCGACCGGAAGTCCTCCGGCGGCATCCACGGCAGGTCGAGCTGGCGGGTGAGGACCCCGGCGTCGGCGAGGCCGAACGCGGCCCGGCGCGTGCTGAAGCGGCCGGCGCGCCACAGGCGGCGCAGCGCCGCGGCAACGGCCTTGGCGTCCACGACCTGCCCGTTGCGCAGGGCCCCGGGCGCGA
>Ga0129333_10003651_pt1 | contig 14431 bp, 7 predicted proteins | sample CPB6_08_DNA_FD_94474 | JGI IMG/M metagenome (GOLD analysis project Ga0129333, IMG submission 94474) | Freshwater to marine salinity gradient microbial communities from Chesapeake Bay, USA - CPBay_Sum_0.6_0.8_DNA | ecosystem: Environmental > Aquatic > Marine > Coastal | place: USA: Chesapeake Bay...
CCAGTAAGCATAGCAGTCACATCTTCAACTGGTCATGGTGCTGATATCTCTGTAACGGTTGGTGCTGGAGGTTCCCTAGCATTTACAGTTAATAGTGGCGGAACTGGATATGCCGTTACAAATACATCTATAAGCACTCCAGAACCATCTTACGAAAACCTTTCAATTACTGGTGTTTCTAGACTTGGCATAGGAACAACCTCAGAGACTGGAACTGGATTGCTAGTTTCTTTAGAGGTTGGTGCAAGTTCAACTACTGGAATTGGTTCAACTCTATTTGAAGTTAAGTCATTTAGAATATCTCGCCCAGGATATGGTTTCAGAAATGGCGATGTATTCAAACCTGTTGGTTTGGTAACTGATAGAAATCTTTCCGAACCAGTTTCAGATTTTGAACTTACCGTACTTGATACATTCACAGACAGTTTCTCAGCATGGCAGTTCGGTGAACTTGATTATATTGATAACATTGCAAATTTACAAAATGGAGTGAGAAAAAGATTCCCACTTTACTATAATGGTCAATTATTAAGTTTCCAGAAAGATCCATCAAACTTGGATTCTTCAGATATAGATTTAAATGCTTTATTGTTAATATTTGTAAATGGTGTTATTCAAGATCCAGGAGTAAATTACGAGTTTAATGGTGGAACAACTTTTGTCTTTACTGAAGCGCCAGAGGAAACTGATAATGTTTCAATATTCTTCTATAGAGGAACTAAAAATATTGACTCTGTTCTTGTAAACGTAAATGAATCAATTAAACAGGGAGATATAGTGCAGATTATTAAAAATAATTTTAATTCTGATACTAAGACTCAAAATAGAAGAATTGTCATTGGAATAACAAGTTCTGACATATTTGAAACTAATTTGTATTCTGAAATTGGTATTGATGAAGTTAACTTTAAACCAATGAGTTGGACTAAACAAAAAGTTGATAAAATTATTTCAAATGAAATAATCTCCAAATCTAGAGATTCTATTGAAGCTCAAATATATCCAACTGCTAAAATTATTAAAGACATTTCATCTTCGGACACTGAAATATTTGTTGATGATGCTCAATTCTTTAATTATGAGGAAAACGAATCCGCTATTGTTATTTCTTCCGTTAATGCATTAATTATTGATAGTATGGATCCAGTTTCTGCCGCAGTAACCGCTATTGTTTCTGCAGCGGGAACAATTCAATCATTGAATATTGTAAATGCTGGTTCCGGATATACTGGATCTTCGATTGACATTAAAATTGCAGCACCAAGATATATTGGAGTTGGAATTGGTTCAACAGCAACAGCAACTATATCTATAATTAATGGATCTCTAAGTGGAACCGCCAATATTACAAATCCAGGTCTTGGGTATTCATTATTCAATCAACCTAAGGTAATTGTACCACTCCCAACACCAATTTATGAGAATGTAACTAATATTAGTACCGTTGAAGGATTTTCTGGTATTGTGACTGGCATTACAACTACATCGGGAACAGGTGGAAACCCACTTGCACTCAAGTTTTTCTTAAAGGCAACTTCATTTACAGGGTTAGTAGCAAATTATCCAATTTGTATTGTTGATACTGCTGTTGGAAATGGAGTTACTTCCATTGATGGTGGCGATGCATCTATTGTTGGAATTGGAACAACATTTTTGGATAATATTTACTATATTCATAATTTATCAACTTCTGGCGGAAATGCTGAAATTGTAACAAATATTAAATCTGATAGTTCGGTAGTAGGAATAGCAACAACTGGAAGTGCAACTTTACCATTAGGAAGATTCTCTTGGGGTAGATTATCTGGTATCTCCAGATCCTCATCTCCGACTTCAATTGGAGTTACAGGTTTAACGATCAACTCTGGATTATCTACCTTCCCAATTATTCAGAGACGTGGATATGGATTAAGAGACACTGGATCCCTTAAAAAAGATCTATAAATATAGAAAAAAGCTATTACGATGGCGGCAATTGTAACAGATCAGTTTAGAATATTAAATGCGGGTAATTTTGTAGACTCGATTGATAATACTTCAAATTCTTACTATGTCTTTTTGAGCTTACCAAATCCAACAGCTGTTGGATTTGGTAGAAGTTCAGATTGGGACGATAATACTCCAGTTCCTACTGATGATTTTAATTATGTAAATCATGTTGGCCAAACTATGATGTTTGGTAAAAAAGTTACATCAATTAATGCAAAAAGATTAATTAGAAGAATTGATTGGGCAAGAGGAACAAGATATGAAATGTATAGGCACGACTACAGTGCTAGTAATCCATCACCAATAACTCAGTCAACAAGACTATATGATGCAAATTATTATGTCATAAATTCCGAATATAAAGTTTATATTTGTATTGAAAATGGTTCTTCTGGAATTAATACAACTGGAAATGCATCTCAAGATGAACCAACATTTACAGATTTAGAACCATCTAAAGCAGGCGAAAGTGGCGATGGATATATTTGGAAGTATTTGTTTACTGTTAATCCAAGTGATATTATTAAATTCGATTCTACTGAATATATTGTACTACCAAATTCTTGGGATTCTTCAACAGATGCTCAGATTTCAGCAATCAGAGATAATGGAGACTCTTCTATTTACGAAAATCAAATCAAAACAGTTTATATAAAAAATCAAGGTTCTAATTATTCCGGTGGATTGGGGCAAGAAGTTAACATCTTAGGTGATGGAACTGGCGGAAAAGTAGTTGTAGATGTTGTAAGTGGAAAGATAACAAACACTACTGTTTCTTCTGGTGGTAAAGGATACACTTATGCAATGGTTGATCTTGGATCAATTAATGCTAGTTCTGCTGGAACCTATGCACATTTGATTCCTATTATTCCACCATCAAAAGGACATGGGTATGATCTTTACAAAGAACTTGGTGCGGATAAAGTTTTAGTTTATGCTAGATTTGACGATTCTACAAAAGATTTTCCAATAGATACAAAGTTTGCTCAAGTTGGTATAGTTAAAAACCCAACTTCTATAGGATCCACTTCTGTTTATACAGAGAATCAATTTTCTTCCTTAGGTGCGATTAAATTTTTAAGTACAAATGGTTCACTATCCATTGGTGACAAAATTACTCAAATTGTGACAGGCGGGATTGCAAAGGGTTACGTGGCATCGTATGATAGCGAAACTAAAGTTGTGAAATATTTTATTGATAGAACGTTGTCTTTCAACCAAACTTCTTTAGATCAAACTGATTATATTGGAATTACTACGGCATCTAAAGTTTTTTCTTTCGAATCTTCTGCAAATTCTGTCTCAACAACCGGTGGATTTACTGGATCTATTGATACTTCATTTACAGGAATAACTACAAATCCAACTGGAAATAAGGTTGTTGATTTGGGAATTCAGTTTACAAATGGTCTTGCAACTTCTGAAATAAATAAAGGATCGGGGGAAATAATCTATCTTGATAATCGCCCTCTAATCTCAAGGAACTCCAGACAAAAAGAAGACGTTAAAATTATCCTGGAATTTTAAAAATGCCACAGAAGACAAATTTAAATATCAATCCATACTATGATGATTTTGATCCTAAAGACAATTTCTATCGGGTATTATTTAAGCCAGGATTTCCTGTTCAGGCTAGAGAATTAACAACTCTACAGTCAATTCTCCAAGATCAGGTTGAATCCTTTGGAAGTCATATATTTAAAGAAGGATCCATGGTGATACCTGGAAGTATCACATATGATTCTCAATACAATGCTGTTAAAATAAATCCAGACCATTCTGGAATTGATGTTTCGTTATATATTAGTAGTTTGGTCGGTAAAACCTTACAGGGCCAAAATTCAGGTAATACTGCAAAAGTTGTAAATTACCTTTTACCACCAAATAAAGGAGTAGAAACTCCGACTCTATATGTCAAATATTTAAGTTCTAATGAATCTTTTGAATTTTCTTCTTTCAGTGATTCGGAGCAATTGATTCTTTTAGATACAATAACATATGGAAATACAACAATAAATTCTGGAGATACTATAGCAACTTTAGTTGATTCAAACTCAACATCTATAGGATCTGCTGTCGGAATAACAACTGGAGTATATTTTATTAGAGGGCACTTTGTTAATGTAGATTCAGATACTCTTATTATTAGCCCATATGATAACAATCCCTCCTACAGAGTTGGTTTAACTATTAACGAAGAAATTGTTAATGTGGGGGTTGATACTTCATTATATGACAACGCAAAGGGATTTTCAAATTATGCTGCTCCAGGAGCAGACAGATTAAAGATTTCAACAAGATTATCACAGAAAGAACTAACAGATTATGATGATAAAAACTTTGTCGAATTAATCCGTTTAGATAATGGTGAAATAAAAAAATTACAAGATAAATCACAGTATTCATTAATTAAAGATTACTTTGCAAAAAGAACATTCGAAGAATCTGGTGATTATTCTGTAGATAAATTTAGAGTAGAAATTGTAAATTCTTTAAATGATAGAATATCAAATGATGGTCTTTATCTAGATACTCAGAAAACGGATCAAGGCAATGATCCAAATGATAATTTAATGTGTGTTAAGGTTTCTGCTGGAAAGGCATATGTTAGGGGATATGACATCAACATTCCAGCAACAACTGTACTAGATGTTAAAAAACCAAGAGATACTCAAAATGTAACTTCATCTTTAGTTCCATTTGAAATGGGAAATAAGTTGAGAGTTAATAATGTTTATGGCACTCCATTCATTGGTGTTGATAATAGTAATAATATTGTAGAACTATACAATCAGAGGAGGAACTCAACTACTGCAGGAACAGGAAATCTTATAGGAAAAGCAAGAGTTTATTCATTTACAACTTCAGATCTTCCATATAGTTCAGCATCTACTGAATGGGATTTATATCTATTTGATATTCAAACATATATCACATTAACTCTAAATGAAACAACTCTGGCAGCAGATTGTCCCGCAACTTCTTTTATTAGAGGTTTAAGTAGTGGTGCAACTGGATATGTTGTTGGCACTCCAAGTGGCGCAACAATTACACTAGATCAAACTTCAGGAACATTTATTGTTGGTGAACAAATTTTAATTAATGAGACAACATTAATTTCAAGATCTATAAAATCTTTAAAAACTTACAATACCGAAGATATTAAATCCGTTTATCAGGACTCAACAAGTTTAGGTCTAGAGACCGATTTTGTCGCTGACACTATTCTTCAAAGAGTTATTCCTAGTAAGTTTAGTATAACAGATAAACTTCAGATTAATAATACTGGCATTGCTACATGTCCTGGTAAGAGTTTTCTTGGTATAAGATCTGATGCTATTATTAGATATCAAGTTGCTGGTTCTACAGTAGAAACTTTTAACAGAGTTTCCTATATTTCTGCAGATGGTGGAACATTGAAATTGGCAACGGTCCCAAATGTAACTGACGTATGTAATGGTTCTCTCCCATCAAGCAGCGAGTTAACAACTTTTAGTATTGGTGTTCCTCAAATTACAAATCAAGAAGAAGCATACTTATATGCACCAATTAATGAATCTAATATTTCATCAGTTAACTTATCCGGTTCAAATCTTCTTATTTCCAAGCAAATAACAGGACAAACTACCGATTCTACCGGAGCATTGAGTCTCAACGTATCATCTACAGGTATTTCAAGTGCTTTCTTTGAAAACTTTGATAGCGAGAGATATTCGGTATTTTACAGTGATGGGAGCATTGAAGATCTAACTTCAGATCAATTTAATTTATCAGCAAATGGAACTATATTAACTTTATCTGGGTTGACACCAAGTCAAAGTGCTAATGTAACAGTGAATGTTTCTGTCAAAAAGAACTCAGTTCAAAGTAAAACAAAAAATTATATCAGAAGTCAAAAACTTACTATTAATAAAGTAAGCTCTGGCATCTCAACAGCATTAAGTGGTCTAACAACTAGCAACTATTATGGTTTAAGGGTTGATGATAAGGAAATTTCACTTAATGTACCTGATGTTGTAAAAATTATTTCAGTCTATGAATCTTTAGATTCTAGTGCTCCAACTTTTGATAAGTTAACCTTTGTTTCTGGTTTAAGTTTAGATACAGCAACAATTGTTGGAGAAAAAATTATTGGAGAATCTAGCGGAGCTGTTGCTCAGTTAGTAACTAGACAATCTTCAGTAGAAGTTGAAATTGTTTATTTAAATTCCAATAAGTTTTCCGTTGGAGAGACTGTGACTTTCGAAGAGTCGAATATTATATCAAATATTATATCAATTTCTTTAGGCAATTATCTCAATATAACTAATGGTTTTGTTCTAGATAAAGGTCAAAAAGATCAATATTATGATTACTCCAAACTAGTTAGAAAGTCATCATCACTTGTTCCATCAAGACAATTACTTATTGTTTATGACTGCTATCAGGTTCCATCAAATGATAATGGAGATGTTTATACTGTAAATTCTTACTCCGATGAAAGATTTGAAAAGGATATTCCAATTTTACCCTCTGGTCTAAGATCTTCAGATACTTTAGATTTCAGACCAAGAGTTGCAGAATTTACTTCAACAACTTCTTCTCCTTTTGCATTCACAAGTCGAAACTTTGCAGCAACAGGAACAAATCCAACCCTTGTTGTAAGTCCAGGAGAAAGTTCTCTTATTGGTTATAGTAATTATTTGGCAAGGAGAGATAAGGTTGTTTTAGATAAATTTGGAAATTTTTCTGTTATAATTGGAGCATCTTCACTGGATCCTAAAGAACCAGTAAATGTCGAAGAAGCAATGGATATTGCTTATATCGATCTTCCAGCATATCTTTATAATCCATCAGATGCAAAAATTACTCTTGTAGACAACAAGAGATATACAATGAGAGATATTGGAAAACTGGAAGATAGAATTGAAAACTTAGAAGTTGTTACATCCCTATCTTTACTTGAACTAAATACCAAATCTTTACAAATTCAAGATGCAGATGGTCTAACAAGATTTAAGAGTGGATTTTTTGTTGATGACTTTAAAAATAATGCTCTGTTGAATATTAGCGATCCAGATTGTAACGTTGATATTGATAGAGAAAAACAAGAGTTAAATACACCTATAGATTTTTACTCTTTAAAAACTAATATCGCAGTTTCTCCTGATCTGAATCAAGATACTGTAGATTATAGAACAAATTTACCACTTTTAGATTCTAATGTAAGAAAAACTGGTGATTTAATTACTCTAAATTATGATGAAAAGGGATGGATTGAACAACCACTAGCATCTAGGGTTGAGAATGTTAATCCATTTAATATGATAGAATATAAGGGTTCTGTTAAGTTAAATCCTGCATCAGATAATTGGATTAGAAATATTTTTGTTCCTGGTGGAAGTAGAACTGAAACTGGAGGATGGGATGGATCTTATACTGAAAATATATTGATTAGTAGTGTTCCCGATACTCACATGAGATCGAGAAACGTTGAATTTTTTGCCAATGGAATCAAACCATTAACAAGGTACTATTCCTTCTTAGATGGTGCAAGTGGAATTGATATTATTCCTAAATTAATAGAAATATCAATGTCTTCTGGAACTTTTCAAACAGGAGAAATTGTTGATGGATTTGTAGGTTCTAATAAAGTTATTTCATTTAGAACTGCCCAACCAAATCATAAGTCAGGAACATATAATAATCCATCAAGAACTTATAGTATTAATCCATACAACAAATCATCATCTATTGGATCTTCATATTCAGCATCATCAACAATTTTAAACGTAGATACTGTATCACTTTGTGAAGAAGCACAGGGAAGATTCTTTGGATACATTACAACTGGAATGGTTCTGGTTGGAAGATCTAGTGCAGCAGAAGCATCTGTATCAAATGTCAGATTGATATCTGACAATTGGGGTGATATTTATGGATCATTCTTTATTAGAGATCCTCTAGCATCTCCACCACCACTTGTAAGGATAACGACGGGAACAAAATCATTTAAAGTAACCTCAAGTTCAACTAATGCAACTCCACTACCAGGAAGTTTGTTAATTTCTAGTGCAGAAACTTCATATTCTGCAAGTGGAGTAGTTAATACGTTTGCTCAAGTTACAGTAACAGTTAGAACGCCACCACCACCACCTCCACCACAAAATAGAGGTGGAGGGAAGGATCCACTAGCACAAACATTTACCGTTGATGAAACTGGAGCTTTCTTAACTTCGGTAGATCTTTACTTTGGTAATAAAGATGAAAGTGAAAAATGCTATGTTCAGATAAGAACTGTTGAATTGGGAACACCAACGTCTCAGGTTGTTCAAGATTATGCTCAGGTTGAATTATTCCCAGATCAAATTGTAACATCAACAGATGCTTCAATAGCAACTAATGTTAAATTCCCATCTCCAGTTTATTTACAACCAAATACTGAATATGCGATTGTTGTTCTATCACCAACGTCAGATAACTATGAACTTTGGTGTGCGAGGATGGGAGAAAAAACAGTAAATACGCAGAATTTACCAAATCCAGAAAATGTGATTGTAACACGCCAATATACTGGAGGAAGTTTATTTAAGTCACAAAATGGAACTATTTGGACTGCAAGCCAATTTGAAGATCTTAAGTTTAAACTTTATAAAGCAAACTTCACTTCAGATTCTGGAACTGTTACATTCTATAATCCATCTCTTGGGTCTGAAGATAATAATATTCCAAGTTTGAATGTCAATCCAATTAAAACTTTACCAAGAAAATTAAGAGTTGGAGTAACAACCGAGTCTACTAGCACTTCAGTACTATCAAAACTTATACCAGGAACCAAAATCAATAAAACTGGTTCATCCGGTCCAACTGGATATATAGAAAAAGTTGGTAGTAAAATTAATACTATTAGCACAGTAACTGTTGGTTCTGGTTATTCCACCGGAACATTTACTTCCGTTCCATTGTATTCTATAACTGGTTCTGGTAGTGGTGCTAAGGCGACAGTTTCTTTCCATAATAGTGGTTTGACAACAACAACGGTTACAACATTTGGTAATGGATATGCTGTTGGCGACATTCTTGGCATTACAACCTCTAGTGTTACAAAGGGTAAAAACGCCAAAATTTCTGTAGCGTCTATTAGTGGTGTAGATACACTATACTTAACAAATGTTCAGGGTGAATCTTTTGCAATTGGCGATAACTTACAGTACTACAATGGATCCACAACAGTAGCACTTGGGGTTACAGTGAGAGAGAACTCTAGTGTAATAAACAATCTTTATGATGGTAGGGTTATTGAAATTACTCAATATAATCATGGTATGCATCAGGATACTAATAAAATTACAATTTCAAATGTAGAACCAAATACAATACCAACAACTCTCACTGCTGATTTTGGTTTAAGTGATTCCGTTGTTTCTGTTGCAAATACCTCAATATTTGCAACATTTGATGGAATATCAACTTCCAGAGGATATGCAAAAATTAATAATGAGGTTATTTACTACAACAGTATTGGTTCTGGAACTCTAGGAATTGGTTCTAGAGGAAAAGACCTTCTTCTTCCTGGAACTAGAGTCCACAATCTTGGGGATCAAATCTACAAGTATGAATTAAATGGTATTTCTCTATCTAGAATTAATACTATCCATACTCTCCCAACAGATTCAACTCTTAAATCTGCAAGAGAAATTGACACATATCACTTACAAATTGATAGAACAGGAAGATCTTCGGGTGATACTCAAATGAGTTTTACTGATGAAAAATCACTCGGTGGTTCAAACGTTTCCATCTCCCAAAACTTCCAATTCAATGGAATTATTCCACAATATAATATTATCACTCCGGGTCAAAATACAACAGTTTCTGCCAGAATCAGAACAATTTCCGGAACAAGTGCTGGTGGATCAGAAATTTCTTTCATCGATCAAGGATATGAATCGGTAGAACTAAATCAAATCAATTATCTTGATTCTACAAGGCTGGTTTGTTCCGAAGTTAATGAAGAAGAATATCTAACATCTCTTCCAAAGAATAAATCTCTGACTGTTGAACTGAATCTAAGTTCAGTTGATCCCAATCTTTCACCAGTCGTTGATACTCAGACAGCATTTGTTTCTCTAGTAAGAAATAGAGTCAACAATCCTATTGATAGTTATCCAGATGATTCCAGAGTAAATCAAAATTCTGATGATCCACATTCTGCTATCTATATTTCAAACAGGATTAATCTGAAGCAACCAGCATCATCACTAAAAGTTCTTGTTGGAGCATATCGTCATTCATCTGCAGATTTTAGAGTTCTCTATAAACTTTATAAAGCAGATTCTAGTGAAATTGAACCAGTTTATGAACTGTTCCCAGGATATGATAATTTATCAGATACTGATGGTGATGGATTTGGCGACACTATCATTGATTCTACAAGAAATAGTGGTTTACCGGATGCGTTTGTTCGTGCAAGTAGAGATAATGAATTCCTTGAGTATCAATTTAGTGCAGAAAATCTAGATCAGTTTACTGGATTTGTAATAAAAATCGTTATGAATGGAACAGATGAGGCACATCCAGTTAAATTGAAAGATCTGAGAGTAATAGCACTAGCATGATCCCAGTAGAAGGACATAAAAATCTTTTCAGAGATGAAAAGTCTGGTGCTATTGTAAATACTGATACTCTTGGTTATTCTCAGTATATTAAAATGAAAAGTGAAAAACAAAAGCAAAAGGAGGAAATCGATCAAATAAAAAATGATATTGATGAAATCAAAACACTTTTACGGGAGTTAATCAATGGATCCAAATGAAATTACTCTAGAGAGTATTAATAAAATGTTTGAATATGAAAAACATGTTCGTCTTATAGAAGAACTTAATTTTGAGGAACTCCAAAATTTTGCAAAACTTTACTGCAAATTATACCTTAGACAACAAGAAGTTGTTGCATCCCTGGGTGTAAGTTGAGTATAAATATTTTTAATACCATGTCTTTTGATTTAAGATCCAGAATTACAATCAAAAACCCAAATGAAACCAGGAAGTCGCCAAGAACTCATAGATTATTGCCTTAGGAGGTTAGGTGCTCCTGTATTGGAAATAAATATTGATGATGATCAAATTGATGATCTAGTTGATGATGCCTTACAATATTTTCATGAAAGACACTTTGATGGTGTCGAAAGAATGTTTTTAAAGTATAAAATTAGTGCTGATGATATTGCAAGAGGAACAGCAAAATATAATGGCGGATCCTTCACTTCAAATGCTGGTATTGTAACGACAACAGGAATTTCTACAACTTCTTACGGAACTAATACCTTCAATTTTTACGAAAATTCAAATTACATCCAAGTTCCAGATTCTGTAATTGGAATTGAAAAAATATTTAAGTTTGATACTAGTTCCATTTCTGGTGGAATGTTCAGCATCAAGTACCAACTATTTCTCAATGATTTATACTACTTTAACTCTGTCGAATTGCTTCAATATTCGATGGTTAAATCATATCTAGAGGATATTGACTTTTTACTGACAACTGATAAGCAAGTTCGTTTTAATAAAAGACAGAATAGACTTTATTTGGATATTGACTGGGGAGCACAATCGGAAAATAATTTCTTTATTATCGATTGTTATAGAATTTTAGATCCAAATAATTTTACTAATGTTTATAATGATAGCTTCTTGAAAAAATATTTAACTGCTCTTATGAAGAGACAATGGGGTCAGAACCTTATTAAGTTTAGAGGAGTTAAATTACCTGGCGGAATTGAGTTAAATGGTAGAGAGATTTATGAAGATGCTGAAAAAGAACTAGAATTAATTCGTGAAAGAATGTCAATGGATTATGAATTACCACCCTACGACTTTATTGGATAATGGCACTAAATCCTTTCTTCTTGCATGGATCTTCAGGAGAACAAAATCTTGTTCAAAGTTTAATTAATGAACATCTAAGAATGTTTGGTATTGAAGTTGCTTACATACCAAGAAAAATAGTAAATAGAAAAGATGTCATCGAAGAAATACAAGCATCAAAATTTGATCAAGAGTTTGCAATAGAAGCATATATAAACACTTATGAGGGACATACTGGGTCTGGAGATATTTTAACTAAATTTGGTCTTAGTTTAAAAGATGAAATTACAATTACCATATCAAAAGAAAGATTTGAAGATTTTATTTCTACTGCATTAAAACGTGAAGACTCCAATGAAATTATATTATCAACAAGACCTAGAGAAGGGGATTTAATTTATTTTCCTCTAGGAAAAAGATTATTTGAAATAAAGTTTGTAGAACATGAACAACCTTTTTATCAATTGGGAAAATTATATGTTTATGAATTAAAATGTGAACTATTTGAATATGAAGATGAGATCATTGATACTTCAGTTTATGAAATTGACTCTCAAGTTCAAGAAGAAGGTTTTATTACTACACTAAATTTAATTGGAATAGGTTCTACAGCAATAATAACTCCATTTATTGGGACTGGTTATATTCAAGAAATTACGTTGGTTAATGATGGAAATGGATACACCTCCGTTCCAACTGTTGCAATTTCAACTTCACCATCAGGAAATCCATTAGATAATGCTTCAGCTGTTGCCATCACAACACAAACATCCGGTGTTTATTCTGTAAAAGAAATACTTTTAACAAACGCTGGAGCTGGTTACACAAATCCACCAACAATTTCCATAATTAGCACAACGGGAACTGGTGCCATAGCAACATGCGGAATTAATACATCTTCTTATGGTATTGTAAGAGCAGTTATTACTAGCTCTGGTTCTGGATATGTTGGCGATAGTGCTACAATATCATTTGATGGACCTGTAGGTAGTGGATTAACCGCAACTGCTATTTTAACTATTAATGCGGATACTACAGGGATAAGTTCTATTAGATTTATAAATCCTGGTTATGGATACACGGTTGGAGATTCTCCAACTGCAACTGTTTCTGCGCCATCAATTATAAGTGGTATTGGAACATATAGTTTTAATGAACTTATTATCGGCGGAACATCAGGAACAAGTGCAAGAGTCAAATCTTGGGACCAAAGTAATAAAATTCTTAAAATTTCAAATGTTGGCATAGGGTCAACAACCGCTGGATTCCTTGCTGGAGAGGTTGTTTCTGGAACAATATCATCGGCAAGATATGCAGTTAAGTCTTATGTACACGATGATACTTATGATAAATATACCCAGAATGATGAAATTGAAAGGGAAGCAGACAACCTTTTAGATTTTACAGAAACAAATCCGTTTGGGGATTACTAGTAAATGTTAGGAACTTATTTTTATCACGAAATTATTAGAAAAACTGTCATAGGATTTGGTACGTTATTTAATAATGTTCATGTTCGTCATCAAAATAGAAATGGTGGAGATTTAACAGATTTAAAAGTTCCAATTGCTTATGGCCCTGTTCAAAAGTTTTTATCTAGAATTGAACAACAACCAGATTTAAACAAAGCGGTCGCCATGACCCTTCCAAGAATGTCTTTTGAAATGACATCTTTACAATATGATGCATCAAGAAAAGCAGGAGTCACTCAAACATTTAAAGCATCTGATGGAACTAATTTAAAAAAAGTATTTTTACCAGTTCCATATAATATTGGATTTGAACTTAATATTCTTTGCAAAATTAATGATGATGCTTTACAAATAGTAGAACAAATATTACCATTTTTTCAACCATCATTTAATATTTCTATTAATTTAATTGATACAATTGGCGAAAAAAGAGATATCCCGATCGTTTTAGATAACATTGCATTTCAAGACGATTATGAAGGAGATTTTTCGACTAGAAGAGCACTAATATATACACTTACTTTTACGGCAAAAACTTATCTATTCGGTCCTATCGCTGATAGTACTGATGGTCTTATCAGAAAGGTTCAAGTTGATTATTATGCAGATACCGCACGTACAAGCAAGAGAGAATTAAGATATACTGCGACTCCTAAAGCACTTAAAGATTATACGGATGATAATACATCTCAATTATCTGATGATATTACACAAACTACAACACTTATTGGTGTAAATGATAGTAGTAGATTCGCAGTTGGTGGAAGAATCATTATAGATGATGAAATAATGTATGTTAAAGAGATTCCGAATGCTTCTCAATTAATCGTTGTAAGGGGTTATAGTGGATCTGTCGTTGAATCACATCTCAAGAGTACAACAATTGATCTATTAACAGCAGCAGATGATGCTCTTATTGATGTTGATGATGATTTTGGTTTTAATGAATCACTGTTCTCATATACAGATTCCAGAGATTATAGTCCAACGTTGCAAACTGATATCTAACTAAAATATCATGTCAAATAATTTTGATAAACTCAATGAGGCACTGAATGTGGAAAGTAGCATCGTAGAAGTCGAAGAGACACCAACACAAATTGAAAAACATCGTCCTGAAGAAAA
>Ga0129333_10003653_pt1 | contig 14430 bp, 14 predicted proteins | sample CPB6_08_DNA_FD_94474 | JGI IMG/M metagenome (GOLD analysis project Ga0129333, IMG submission 94474) | Freshwater to marine salinity gradient microbial communities from Chesapeake Bay, USA - CPBay_Sum_0.6_0.8_DNA | ecosystem: Environmental > Aquatic > Marine > Coastal | place: USA: Chesapeake...
ACTTCTTAGTAGTGTGTGACGAAACCAACAACACTGCTGCTAGAATAGACAGAAACGAACTATATGTAGACATAGCGATTGAACCTGTGAAATCGGTAGAGTTCATCTACATACCGTTGAGAATTAAAAACACAGGCGAAATAGCGAAACTAGGAGTATAATATGGCAATTTCAACTTTAAGTAAATTTACAGTACCTTTGGCAAACGATCAGAGTTCAGCATCACAAGGTTTGTTGATGCCAAAACTTCAGTATCGTTTTAGAGTGATCCTTGAGAACTTTGGTGTATCCACTCCAAGATCAGAAATCACAAAACAAGTGATGGACGTGACAAGACCAAACTTAACTTTTGACACTGTCACTCTGGATGTTTACAACTCTAAAGTTTATGCAGCTGGTAAACATACTTGGGAACCAATCACATTAACATTGAGAGATGATGTTAACAACTCAGTTTCTAAATTGGTAGGAGAACAGATCCAGAAACAATTTGATTTCTTTGAACAATCTTCTGCAGCTTCTGGCATCGATTACAAATTCACATCTAGAATTGAAATGCTAGATGGTGGTAATGGTGCTTCAACACCTGGCATACTAGAAACTTGGGAACTTTATGGCTCTTATGTTGAATCAGTGAACTACAACACATTGGCTTACAACACCAGCGATCCGGTAACTATCACACTTAGCATTAGATACGACAACGCAGTACAAACTCCGCAAGGCACAGGAATCGGCACAGCGGTAACAAGAACCATTGGTTCGTTATCTACAGGCGGCGGTATATAATTTTACATTTCGTTTATAGCAAAAGAAGCGCCTTTAATGGCGCTTTTTTTGTGACTATAAATATAGAGTATGCCAAGCATTAATAATTTTTTAAAAGGGTTTAGTGATGGTCTTCCAGGAATGAAAGACTTTCAACACGCCAGTAGATTATACATAGACGATAATTTTAAATTACTTCCCAAACAAAAATTTTTATTTCATGTGGTGTTCACCATCGATAACACCATACCCGCTAGACCCTTCACCAATAATGAACGTTTAGAACTTAACATGTTGGTCAAATCATGTGAGTTGCCCAAATATGACATGAATTTGGAAGAGAGATTACAATACAATAAAAAAGTCTACGTGGGCACGAGAATAAAATACAATCCTGTCAACATCGTTTTCCATGATGATCACGCTGACACTGTGAACGCTTTTTGGAAGGCCTATTATGAATATAACATCGCGGATTCTCAATCTGTCAATAGCACAGGGATAGTGGACATTGCCAAAGATGACATGTATCATGACAAAAATAGAAAAGTGGTCACGCAGTTCGGAATGGACAATGCACAAAAAAGAGGCAAGCCTTTCTTGAAAGCAGTTCAAATATTTGTATTGCATAAAAAAACTTTCACGGGATTCACTTTGGTCAATCCAATCATTGGTTCTTTTAGCCACGATAATCTTGATCAAACAGACGGTCAGGGACTGATGACTAATACCATGCAACTCTTTTATGAGACCGTGATATACACGGCAGGTAGAGTCGATGGAGTATCTGTGCCGGGGTTCGCAACTCTACACTACGACAAAGAACCTTCTCCTCTGAGTGTGTTGGGACGGGGCACGACATCTATATTCGGACCTGGTGGGATCGTGGATGGCATTGGATCTGTGATAGGTAACGTTAGAGAAGGCAACTACTTCGGGGCAGTGCTTGGAGCCATAAACACCTACAACAATGCCAAAAAAATCAAAGCTAAAGAAGCGGTGAAGGAAGAATTGAAAGGCATAGTGAAAGAGGGAGTGATCGACATCGGCCGTCAGGCCGGAACAATAACTAATCCTGTGGGCAGCTTTTCTATTGGCACCGTGGCCGTGGCCGGTGTCGCTGCCGCAGCGTTGGCGGGATCAAAAAGTTTAAGTAATGGACAAAATCCAAACAACAGGGTGATTTCAACTCCGGTTCTCAATACTCAACTGTACCTTTCACCCACAGAATCTTTTAATCTTGTTCAAAGTAATTTGGTTGCGAGAGATAAAGTGGCAGCAGGAATTTATTATAAACAAGTTGGATCAAGAAAAGGTCTAACTATCAGCCAAAGCGAAATAGAATATACAGCGGCAACCAATGATGTTAAAAAAATATATAGAAGCAGAGCATTAACTGATACCACGAAATTGGTCAGTGATGGTTTTATAAAAATTAACCGAGCAGGCAACGAAGTGGGAATTGTTGCAGAAAGAGCAGGATTGTAATGTCAGAATTTTATACCAATCTACCACAGAAAGAAAAAGATAGGTTGCAAAAAACCATAGACGATCTTACTCAAACACAATATGTCGAACCTTTTCAATTCAGTGCCAACGATTATGACACCACTGTGTCTTTTTTTGTAAAAAGAGGATTTGATAGACAACCAGCAGAAGAAACTGCTTATGTTATCTTGCAACAGGCCAAGATAGATTCCGTTCCTGTGGGACAAATTTTAGATATCTTAACCAAAGCAGATCCGGCCCAGTTAAATGAATTGCTCACTGTGGTTCTAAATACCAATAGATACAAGAGCAGTCGGCTGGGTGTGAGAAATAGTAGAAGCAGCAGAGATATTGTATCCAGAAACATTAAAGCATAAATGAAATTCGCTAGAGGAAAATTCGTAATGAAGAATCCTGCCAAGTATGTGGGAACAAAATCTCCAACCTATAGAAGTGGTTGGGAACATTCTTTCATGCGATTGTGTGATGAGCACCCAAATGTTTATCAATGGGCTAGCGAGTCTATCAAGATACCTTATCGACATCCGCTTACAGGCAAATATACAATCTATGTGCCGGATTTCTTCATAGTTTATGTAGATAAAAATGGTAACAAACATGCTGAACTAGTAGAGGTTAAGCCTATGCATCAATCCTCTATGGAACGAGCTGGTAAAAGCACTGGCCGACAAACACAAGTAGTTATTAACAGGGCTAAATGGGAAGCCGCTTCTGCATATGCTCGACAGAATAGAATCACTTTCCGAGTGCTGAGCGAAGAACAATTATTCCATCAGGGTAAACGCAAGTAAATATCTACAATGACTCGCAAACTGGAAGATATACTCAATTTACCAAACGTGAAGGAGGCATTCGCCAAAGTGGATGCCAAAGAAAAATCACGTGAAGACAAAGACAAGCCCACTATACCCAAGAATGTGGATCCTCAAACTGCCAAAGCACTAGAAAAAACTTATCAAGAATTTGACAAGATAGCAGCAGCTCTACCTCAAGTTAAAGGCCTAGGGGAATTGAGCGACCTTGAACTGGATAAATTGGCCATGGAAGCTGAAGAGAGCTACAAGAATCTTATGGATTTGGGCATGAACGTAGATAGTAGGTATTCAGGACGTATTTTTGAAGTTGCCAGCTCCATGTTGCGCAATGCCATAGATGCAAAATCACAAAAAATTGACAAAAAGTTACATATGGTAGAACTACAGCTAAAAAAACTCAAAATCGACAAAAGCGGCTCGGATGACATCAACGAACCAGTTGAAAGCGAAGGTATGATCATTAGCGATCGTAATGAGTTAATGAAGAAACTACTTAAAAAAGACTAAATACTGCATTATGACAAACTTTAAACAATATCTAGCAGAATCAACCAAAGAATACAACTACAAAATTAAAGTAGCTGGTGATTTAAGCGAAGATTTTGACTCTAAATTAGAAGCAGCATTAAGAAAATACGAAGTTAAAACTTTGTCAAAGGGCAAAAAAACTCCCATACAGGAAATGCCATTAGATTTTTCACATTTAAAAAATCAAGCAGTGACAATATTTGAATTGACCACAATGTATCCAGCATCAGTGTTTGAGATGAGGGCATTGATTGCTGACAGCATGAGATTGCATCCTAATCAAATCGTTGTGAGAAAACCCGGCGAACCCACAGAAGAATATCAAGAAGAAATGAAAGCAAAAGCTGAAAAAAAATCAGAATTCAAATCCATGTTGCAAGACATAGAATACAAAGATGCTCCAAAAGTAAAAGCAGATGAAGTGTACGGAGATCGAGCCAATCAAAGTTTATTGAAAGAATTATTAAAAGCTAGAAAAGAAATAGAGTTTGCTGCAAAACCAAAAGTGGAGCAGGAAGTGATGAAAAATGAAGTCGACAAAAAAAATTCCGGATCTCCGATCAAACCGGCACACAAAGGTCCAGTAAAAGGCAACCCAGACCCGGCAGGAAAATAATTTTATGGAAATGATTGATATTTTATCTAGACTAAAACAAATTCAAGAAAACAATCCCAACGTGGATGTTAAAGATGCGATCTCCAGTGTTGCCAAGACCAACGGTGCTGTGGATGAAAAAGCAAAAAATCCATATGCAATTGGAATGGCGCAGGCCATGAAATCTACAGGAGACACTCCTCCTCTTAAAAAATCTACAATCACTAAAGCTCACGACATTGCTAAAAGCATTGAAAAAAATGAAGACGAAATAGATGAAAATATGACACGTCAACATTTTCAATATGTTGCAGATACATTAAAACAAATCGAAGATCCAATCAAGAGAGCAGAATATGCTAAACATCATTCAGCTATATTTCAACATTTCAATCCAAATTTTGATAATGCAAAATTCATGAAAGCAGCCGGTGTAAACGAAGTGGAAGAAGGTCGAGTGAAAGATTGGTTAATGGATTTAGAATCAGATGCTGTGACAATGACCAGAGATGAATTTATCAAGAAACACGGACGATCACAGGCCCATGTGTGGGACAGAGTGCAAAAACAAGAAAAAGAAATGGAAGGAAAAGAAATGAAAAAAGATAAAATGAACGAGTCAATCGTGATAGCCACAGACAATCCTGAAGAAGCTTCCATGATGATGCAATTATTAAAATTGGCAGGAGTACAACCAGTTGGCCAAGATATGATCAATCAACCTGCAGCATCAGATGATGCACAAGCAGACGAGGCATATGCGAATACCCCAAAAGAAAAATACAGCGACATCAAAGCAGCAGTACCAAATGGCACAGATCTTAATCGTGAAAAAGGTGCTTACATCAAAGCAGCCGGTGGAGACAATCCCATGGCGATCAAGATGGGAGAATCTGAAATCACAGAGGAACAATTATCTAACAGTTTAAGAGCTCAGTATGAGAGTTTTAAACAAACATATCAAGAAGCTGCCAAAGCAAAACCAGATTTTTTAGATGTGGACAAAGATGGTAATAAAACAGAGCCCATGAAGAAAGCTCTCAAAGACAAAGAAACAAAAGGTAAATAATTCATATGGCAACAGTATCAAGAGTAACAGGAGTAAAAGCAAATGCAGGTGACCTATACCAGGTTAATGCTAATCTTTTTTTATTAACAGTAAAAAAAGCAGATGGTTCTGCTATTGATTTGAGAACTGAAGACGAATCTACCACAAGTGGTACCGATTTAATCGATGGTGCTGTAGAAATGATTCTAAAAGAACTTAATCCTTTAGCATATCTTGTTTCAGATTCAAGTGCAGGTACAATTCATTTGGTAATGGATAAAAATGCCACTGCTGCAGATATGCAAACTAGAGTTAGAAGAGTTGGTTTAAATCCAAACGACGACGGATCAACTGTGCTAGGATCTGGTGGTGTTGATGTTAGCGGTTCTACTGTTACAGCAGCTACATCATTTACAGTAGCTTAATTTTACCAAATAACCCACTAAATATTTTTATGAACTTCTTTGGAGAGTATTCTGTTGGATTGAGATATACTTCTATAAAAGTGACTTATAAGATGCCAGATTACCAAAATATATTGCAAGAATTTTGGTGGCAGACTTTGGATATACCGCCCAAATATCCTCGCATGAAGCAATTTGTAGATTATTGGAATGATTATATTGATGCCGTGATACACACTTTAGAAGTAGGTCACGTGGATCGTTTTGGGGCCACATCATATACCAACGTGACGGATTGGTACAAACTTAAATAATAGCCATGGCATACATATCATTAGACAGTGACCAGATAAAAAAGGCACACAAGAAACACAAATACACCACGGACCAAGTACTGAAACTGGAACAGTGCATGGATCCCAAGACCGGGCCTCTGTTCTTCATGAAAGAATTTATGAGGATACAGCATCCTACCAAAGGTGAGATGCGATTCGAACCATATGCCTATCAGGAGCGATTGATTGAAAGTTACAACAACCACAGGTTCAGCATAGCCATGCTACCGCGACAGACGGGCAAGACCACCTGTGCATCTGGTTACCTGTTATGGTATGCCATGTTCAAACCCGACTCGCAGATACTGATCGCGGCACACAAATATCAAGGAGCGTCGGACATCATGAGCAGGGTGCGATATGCCTATGAGATGTTGCCGTCCTGGATCAAGGCAGGGGTCACGCAGTATAACAGGAACTCAATAGAATTCGACAACGGTTCCAAGATCATGGCCACCACCACTACCGAAAACACTGGTAGGGGTATGTCACTTTCTCTTATATATTGTGACGAGTTCGCATTCGTTCAACCGCCCGAGAAGGCCAAAGAATTCTGGACTTCGCTATCTCCTACTTTGTCTACAGGAGGAAAATGTTTGATCACTTCAACACCAAACTCGGATGAAGATCAGTTCGCTTTGATCTGGAAAGAAGCTTGTAAAAGATTTGATGACTATGGTGTGGACAAGGTCGTGGGGACCAATGGTTTCTATGCCATGAAAGCCCACTGGTCCGAACACCCGGATCGAGATGAAAAATGGGCTGAGCAGGAAAGAAGCAGAATTGGAGAGGAAAGATTCCGTCGAGAGCATGAGTGCGAATTCTTGATCTTTGATGAAACACTGATCTCCAGCATCAAATTGGTTGAGCTGGAAGGCAAGGATCCTTTGATCAATATGGGACAGGTGCGTTGGTGGAAAACACCCACGCCAGGCAATGCCTACATGGTGGCACTGGATCCCAGCCTGGGTACCGGGGGAGACTTTGCAGCTATACAAGTTTTTGAACTGCCCAGTTTTGAGCAAGTGGGAGAATGGCATCACAACACCACGCCAGCCAATCAACAGGTGAGGATATTACAGGCCATCACAAAACATATCTATGATTCGATCATAGAAAAGAATCCTTCCGAAACTCCTGCGATATACTACAGCATGGAGAACAACACGCTGGGAGAGGCAGCTTTGCTAAGGGTGATGGATATTGGAGAAGAGAACATACACGGACAGTTCATCAGCGAACCCATAAGGAAAGGACACCGTAGGAAATTCCGAAGAGGATTCAACACCACTGCCAAACACAAGATAGCGGCCTGTGCCAAATTTAAGGAGCTGGTGGAATCAAATAAAATGAAACTTAACAGCAAGCCACTGATATCAGAGTTAAAAGATTTCGTAGCATCGGGGGTTTCTTATAAAGGCAAGCCCGGGCAGCATGACGACCTAGTGAGCGCTTGTTTGCTGATGACTCGTATGATGCAGGTTTTGGCCACATTTGACCCTAAAATATTCGAAAGATGGACCGATAGGACCACAGAATGGACTGCTCCAATGCCCATCTTTGCTAACCTAGGTACGTAATAAATATAGTATGATCAAGCCCAAAACATCACAGGATTTATTCAATAAAATACGCAGCAAATTTTCTAATATTCAATTAGGAGATAGCAAAGGTAATGTAACAGCTGATCCTAAATCAGCGGTGTTTTTCGATTTTGAATTCAGCGAAAATTCTGATAATTTTGGTAGAGTGAGTATAAGTTTAGCTGACGGAGAAAATATGAAAGTGTTTTATAATCGAGGATTGGTTGAAAAAATAGACGATGAAGCTAGAGCCAACTGGTACAGTTTTTTAAAAGAACTTAAAGATTTTGCCGTTCAACACCAAGTGAGTTTTGATGTGCGAGATATCACAAAAAACAGCCTTACACAACAGGATTTTAAGAATCTTGCAGATGTGAATCAAACGGTAAATACTGGCGATATGTCAGAAGAATTAAATCGATTAACACAATTAGCAGGTATTCCGGTAGCAGAAAGTCTTACTGGAACTAAAAAATCTTCTTACGAAAATTTAGACAAAACAAGATTGATCATTAGACATGCACAAGCAGTGGATGAAAATGTGCCAGGTGCTAGAAGCAGACAAATTAATAGCCTATACATTGAAAATGCACAAGGAGAAAGATTCAAATATCCTATGAAACATCTAGCAGGTGCGAGAGCAATGGCTCGACATGTTGCCAATGGTGGTGTGCCTCATGATGATTTTGGCAAACACATTATTAAAATGAGTGAACAGATTGCTCAACTTAATAGTTTTTCTCGTTACGCTTCCAACAAAGATCAATTAAACAATTCAGTAGGTGACATCATAGAGAAGAGCAAACTTAAATTAGAAAACATGAGAACTTATGTAAAGAATCTAAGCAAGCAAGCACACTATATGAAAGCTAAAGAAAGTTTTCAACCTATCACTATTGCTGAATTAGATGATGCTACTAAGAATAGTTTAAGAGAAAAGTTTACATTGAAACATCTAGATGACAAAGTAGAATCAGCTCTACCATTAATCCATTCCATTATGAAAGAATATGATGATAAAGAAGGTGAGATGTCTATACCAGTAGATCATTCAGCTATGGTACAATCATTCCTTGCTAATCCGGAAAAAAAATTGGTATTGAGAGCAGATCCTGCTGCTGATAAAATGTTATCAGTAACAAAATTTTCAAACAAAAATACTATGCTAAGTTCTATTCTATCAGACATTGCTTCAAGGATGCTGACTAGAAACGATGAAGAAGATAGAATAGCTAATTTCGCCAGCCAAGTGGCCGACGATATGGGCAACGAAGGTGCACCGTTCTTCAAACCTGATGAAAATTACACAAAAAATAAAAAAATAGCAATACAACTGGCTAAGAGATATATCGATGATTACAAAAAAATGCAACAGGATCCAGCATATGCCGACGAGGTGAGACAGGATCCCAGCAAGTTTGCTCCAAAAAAAGATCGTCAAGGCAGAGCCAAAGGCGAAAGCGAAGAATTTGAAAAATGGGCTAACAGAGTGGAATCTAAAGTAACCGAAGGAATCAATTCACTACCAGACGAAGACCATGCTGGCAAAAATTTCAGCAAATTAAAAGATGTAATGAGCAAGCATTTTCCTGTAGGCACAGAAGCAGTTAACGCTGTGTCAACTCTACAGAGTTTAGGATTTGGCGATGATGATCTATTTGATCAGTTGGGAGAACTGGCAGATCGAGAAGGACCGGATGCTTGTGCTTGTGAGACTGTGAAAAATTATATAATGAATACCTTATTAAAAAGTCCAAACATAAAAAATTACTACACACCAGAACAGATAACGGCATTGCAAGATGCTGCATCTGCTTCGGACAACAGGCAAGGCAAGGAAGCCAACAAGTCAGCTGATCATTTTGACACGGCAATGACGCAGACAGCCATGGATTCGGTGCAGGAAGCTTCCGACAGGCCCATCATGATCGATGGTAAGGAAGTGGACCTGAACACAGTGGAGTATGAGATGCAGGACACCGGTGACAACATATTCGACCTGCAAGGTGCACGATTCAAAGATGGCACGGAGTTGTCCGATGAGCAAATGGAAAAATTAATGGTCGATTACAATTTCAATGACTGGGTGCAGCAAGATAACATAGAAAGAAGGATGGAATCAGTCGCAGTTAAAGAGAAGGATGAACCCGCAGACGTGGGTCTCAGCCCTCAAGCTCGAGACTATGGCATGGGAAACGTAGAGAAAGAAGAAGTGCAAAAGATACTGGACCAGAATGCGGAATCATGGCAAGAAGTATTGGCCGGAGAAGATCTGATAACATTTGGTAAACTATACCGTGAATTGATTTCCTATTACATGAGCAATGGCGAGATGCCATATGCTGTTGCGAAAGCCAGAGAAGGCGATCCAGAGCAGTGGATCATGGACAGATTGAGTGAATTGGGTTTGATGGAATCGATTAAAGAAACCAATGTCAACATCAATGACGAATATAGATTTCGTGACTGGTTAAAAAAGACACACAACAAAGAAGTGCATCAATTAAAACCACAAGAATACGTAATCATTTCAAAACAATACAGAGACGAACAAGGTGCCAAGACCGAGGGCAACGAGTTCGCACAGGCAGTGCAGAAAGCCAAGGCAGCCGGCATGAAGCCCGGCGACAAGTTCAAGGTTGGTGACAAGGAATACACATTGAAAGATGCCATAGAATTAGCTGGCATGCAATTGGAAGATTTTGATTTTGCCTCAGAGAGCGTGGGCGGTGGTGCAACTATTAGACAGATGAGTGATCTAGAATTGGCAAACTTCTTACACACATCGGTAGCAGAAGTCAAGAAAGACAGAGAAGCAGCAGAAGAAGCAGCGGAAGAATTGAATCAAAAATACGCCAGCGACAACGAGTCTGTAAAAGAAGACGAGCTAGCAGCAATTAAAAAATTAGCTGGTATTTAATACAAAATAACCATGTTTTAGTATAAATAATGTAACAATATTAATTTATTGTTATCATTATTGGCACATGTAGCAATACTTTAACATAAATAGTGTTAAGGTAATAACAAGGAGATAAAAAATGAGCAACAAACAAGCAATACGTTGGGTTATATTCCATGAACCAATAGACCTATTTCTTAGAACAGCCAATGCATTTTGTGACGAAATTAAACAAGCTACTAACGGTAGAATTGAAATTGAAGTTTATACAGTAAAAGAGTACGCAGATAAATTTAAAAATGGATCATTTTTTGAACCAATGGCTTTAATGGCTAATGGAGAGGTAGAAATGAGCCAATTGTATGTTGCTAAATTAGGAGAACAAAGAGTATCAGATTTTTATGCTTTAGAATTACCTTTTTTATTTAAAGATCACGATCATGCAGCTAGAGTATTAGAAGGCGAAATTGGAAAAACTTTATTAGGAAAAACTTTACCAGAAAAAACTGCTGTTAGAGGTCTTGCTTTTACTTACAGTGGTGGTTACAGAGTGATCGCATCTAATAAGCAAGTAAAAACAGCAGAAGATTTAAAAGGTCTAACTTTAGGAATTGCTACAAATCCTATTTTTGCTGATATGGCAAAAGCATTTGGATGTGATTATAAATCAATTCCGCAAAAGAATGCGCCGATTACATCACACGAAAAAAATGAATTAAGAGATCTAAGTTCACAAGTAGATACTGTTCAAACAACATTACCACGTTACAGTATAGAGGCAAACTCAGACATTCATAGTCACGTTACTGATACTAGACACAGTCTGTATTTGACTACTATTGTGATAAATGAAAATTTTTGGAATTCATTATCAGTTGAAGATCAAATGATTATTGGTCAAGCAGCTCTAAACAGTGCAAGAAAAGAAAGAGCTTGGTCAATAGAAGATGCTGAAAAAATTACAAACAATCGAGCAGAACAAGAAAAATTAGGTATTAAAACTTATCACACACTATCTAACCAAGAGACAGCTAAATTAGAAAAATCGGTAGATGGTTTGTATGAAAAATACAGTAAATTCTTCAGCACAGGTTTAATAGACTCTATCAAAAAAGCCTAAAACCTAATATTTTTCTAAATGAAAAATATAGTTTTAAAAACTTACAAAGAAGACTCTATAATAACATCTTCCTTCGAAGAGTTATTTCAAAATAAAAGAGTTTTAATTTGTTCAATTCATTTACCTCATAACAAATTAACTCATGCTTATTTGAAAGAATTAACCGCTTGTCAAAAAAAATATAAAAATTACGGAATTGAAAAAATTTATATCATTGATTCATATGATGATTTATGGAGTGTTCCTACCCTAGATGCTTTTTTTCCCGATCTCACGATAGTGTTGGATTTTAACAAGCAATTTGTAAGTTATCTAAAAGAAGAATTTAAAAAACAAAAATCTATAGAATTTCTTTCTAAAAATTGGAATTACCAATTATTATTAAATGATTGCAAAATTGAACAGTTTTATGACCAGCCAACAGAAAATCGTTTAGAAGATTTAAAAAAATATTTAATACGACAGCACTATTTAAATGCTAAAACAAAATCGCACAAAGGACCTATACCTCCTTTTACTTCAGAAACATATAATATCTCTTCAAAAATTTTTGATCACAAAGAAGAATTGGTTTTTAATTCGCGAAATCACGCTGGAATAAATAGAAAAACAATTTGGTATTATAATTTATGGCCCAATACAAAATTAGAAAATTATTTAAAAAATGATCAAAAATTTAGAACGGGGCTTTTATCAAGTAGGAGATAGAATATTCACAAACAAAATGCTGGCTTTATACGAAGCTAGCAAGTCTAACTCTGAAGTTAAATTTAATTTTCATAACGAGATATATTCCAGTATTGATTGGACTCAACGACCCAACGGCACATTAAAAGATTTGTATAAGCAAAGGGCCCAGCAATTACGAGATGAATATGATTACATCACAATAAATTTCAGCGGGGGCGCCGATAGCTGGAACATTTTAAATAGTTTTCTTAGCAATGGCATCAGAGTGGACGAAATTTACACTAGGTGGGCGAGGGCGGAAAGAAAATATACAACCGCTGTTATTAATGATTTACAAGAACGTAATATGGGTAGTGAGTATGAATATGCGGTGCTTCCGGTTTTAAAATATCTTGAAAAAAATCATCCCGACATCAATATAGTTGTTGATGATATTTCAGAATGTTTTCATGAAGAGTTAACTGAAAAAAAATTTTTAGATTCTGATCAATATCAAATGGCAGCTTGCTTTTTTCATACTGTACGTCAATCAGATAAAGAAAAACAAGCAGAAAAAAATAAACAAAAGATTGCTGTGGTGTATGGATATGATAAAATAAATTGCAAAATTAGAGATGAAAATCTTTACGCTTATTTTGCTGATGGAATGTGTGGGGGAGATGCCACACTTTATAATTCTTCAAGAAAGTTTGAATGTTTTTATTGGACTCCAAAATTTCCTTTGATTCCCATATTACAATCTCATTACATTATGGATTTTTTAAAAAACGATATTGTTATAAACAAAGAATTTACATATGAAAAAATGCGATATAGAGATTTATATATTCAAACCTGTTATCCCGAATATGACAAAAATACGTTTCAGTGTAGAAAAATGTGGGGATCGATTGTATCAAAAAGCGAGTTTTGGATAAATCAATATAACAAAAAATTTTTTAATTCTTGGAAGTGGCATGTTAATCAATGTCTAGACAGTATCGATTCGAGATATGTTGTTAAACAAAAAATTCATGTGATGCGTGATATTTACAAAGAAGATGTAACTGTTGGTTTACGTAAGTTTCATACAAAAGAATATCTAGTAGGAAAAAATTGTAAATTGCCAAATATTTTTTGGGAAGGTCATGATTGTTTTCCAAATTTTCATTTGGCAATGTTACTATAAACATTTGAATTTTTACCAAATTAGTTAGTTGCTCTTTGATAAATAAGTGTGTATATTATTCTTTATGTCTAATATACATTAGGCAAACATAAAACAAACATAGGCACATTAGGAGGCTTACATTATGGCTACACTAGCTGAAATAAGAGCGAGGTTAAAATCTCAAGAAGTGAATCGCTCCACTTCGTCAACAGGCGGCGACAACGCCATCTACCCACACTGGAACATACAGGAAAATCAAGAAGCAGTAGTTCGTTTCTTGCCTGACAAAGATCCAAACAACACTTTCTTCTGGACAGAGAGAGCAATGATAAAATTGCCTTTCGCCGGGATCAAGGGCCAAGCGGATTCAAGACCAGTGCAGGTACAAGTGCCATGCATGGAGATGTATGGAGAAACTTGCCCAGTTCTAACAGAAGTTAGACCATGGTTCAAAGACAAGTCAATGGAAGACATGGGCAGAAAATATTGGAAAAAGAAAAGTTATATATTCCAAGGTTTTGTGTTACAAAATCCATTAAATGATGACAAGACACCAGAAAATCCAATAAGAAGATTTATTATTGGTCCACAGATCTTCAACATAATCAGATCTGCGTTACTGGATCCAGAAATGGAAGAGTTACCAACTGATGCTGTGAGAGGTGTGGATTTTAGAATAACCAAAACGTCCAAAGGCGGATATGCTGATTACTCTACTTCAAAATGGAGCAGAAGAGAGCGAGCTCTAGATGAAGCAGAAAGAGCAGCCATTGACAAGTTTGGATTGTTCAATCTTTCAGACTTCAGGCCCAAGAAGCCCACTGATGCAGAAGTAAAAATAATCAAAGAATTGTTTGAAAAATCTGTGGAAGGTGAAGCTTATGATCTGGAAAAATATGGTCAGTATTTCAGACCAGCTGGCGTGTCGATCCAATCAAATGGATCGGCCAACGGATCAACATCAGTAACAGCTCCGGTCGACG
>Ga0129333_10003654_pt1 | contig 14428 bp, 19 predicted proteins | sample CPB6_08_DNA_FD_94474 | JGI IMG/M metagenome (GOLD analysis project Ga0129333, IMG submission 94474) | Freshwater to marine salinity gradient microbial communities from Chesapeake Bay, USA - CPBay_Sum_0.6_0.8_DNA | ecosystem: Environmental > Aquatic > Marine > Coastal | place: USA: Chesapeake...
AACAAGCTTTGAGGATTCTTACTAAAGAACAACTTACTTTTATTAAATCGAAATTTGAAACTGGAGGAACAAAATGAGTGTCGTTCAAGAACCTGAAGTGAAGTGGACGCCCGATCAAATGGTTGAAGTGATTCTTAACGAACCAGACGACTTTTTGAAGGTACGCGAAACTTTGACTCGTATCGGAGTCGCATCACGAAAGGAAAAGAAAATCTATCAGTCTTGCCATATTCTTCATAAGCAAGGAAGATATTATCTTGTTCACTTTAAAGAACTGTTTGCTTTAGATGGCAAACACGCTAACTTAACTGTGAACGATGTTCAGCGTCGTAATCGTATTGCTCAACTTATTGCTGATTGGGGACTAGTAACAATTGTAGATACTAGTAAAATTTCTGATATTGCACCATTGAATCAAATTAAAGTTCTTTCCTATAAGGATAAAGGTGATTGGATTCTGGAGACAAAATATAATATCGGATCAAAAAAGAAAAGGTCTGACGAGGAAACCGAATAATTCTTTAGGGAGTTTACTACTCCCTTTTTTTATGCTTCTTATATAATTAGTAATGGATGCCGAAAGGGTCCACACAACACAAACTCGCTTTAAAAAGGAGCTACCATAATGACCAACCTTGCAACTTCTAGGTTTACATCTGCGGATATTCCTGCCTTAATGGAAAAAATTACCCGCAATGGCATTGGAATGGATGAATATTTTGATCGCTTATTTCATCTTCACGAAACTACTTCTAATTATCCACCATATAATCTAGTTCAAGTCAGTAATGTCGAATCACGACTTGAACTTGCACTTGCTGGATTTAAAAAGAAAGAAGTCTATGTTTATACGCAAGATGGAAAACTTTTTGTTGAGGGACAAAAGGAAGATAAAGAAACTGATGCCAACTACGTCCATAAGGGACTGGCTCAACGATCTTTCAAAAGAGCGTGGACAATGGCAGATGATACAGAAGTCGCAGATGTATCATTTGAAGATGGACTCCTCTCTGTCAACTTGAAAAAAATTGTCCCAGAACATCACAAGCGTAAAGATTATCTATAAATATATTTGAATATCGTCGGCGCGAGGAGCACCTGGCAAAATCCAGGTTGACTCCTCCTTTTTTTGTGATAGAATAGTTAGAGGTATGTAATTTTTATGACAGTAAAACTTGCTTTATTAAAATCTGGTGAAGATGTTATTGCTGACATAAAGGAAATAGTAACGGAGGATGAAAAATTATCTTCCTATCTGTTTACTTATCCTTTTGCAGTAAAATTGCTTTCTCCTCAAGTTCTTATGGAGGAAAGTGATACCGAGGATAAAAGGGAATTTAGCGTCTCTTTTTTCCCTTGGATACCTTTATCTGCTGATAAAGACATTGTAGTAAGCAAAGATTGGGTTGTTTCTATTGTAGAACCAACAGAAATGGTAAAAAAATCTTATGAGGAAAGAATGAATGGAACAACAAGTTCTCCTGCTAGTATTGGTCAATAATTTAAAAATAATTTCAGAGATTGAAGATATTGGTTCCAATATTGGAGAACCTGATTGTAAACTAATAAATCCATATGTTGTTGATGGTGAAACATTGACACCTTGGATGAAAGAATACACAGAGGAAAAAGAACTTATGATAAGTTCTGATAAAATTCTTACTCTGGTTGAACCAAAAGAACAATTACTTAAAGATTATTTGAAACTTACAAAATGAGATTTTATACCAATGTCTATGAAAAATTTAATAAGATTTTGGTTCGTGGATATGAAAACGGAGAATATTTTCAAACAGAAGAAGATTTTTTCCCTACATTTTTTGTAAAATCAAAAAAAGAATCAAAATACAAAACTCTTGATGGTGTTTCTGTAGAACCGATTAAACCTGGAAAAATATCAGAATGTAGAGATTTTATAAAAAAATACTCTGCAGTTGAAGGATTTAAAGTTTACGGTAATGATAACTTTAAAGCTCAATATATATCGGATAATTACTCCGAGGATGAGATTAAGTTTGATATTAAGAAAATCAGAGTTTTTACCATAGACATTGAGGTTTCTGCAGAAAGTGGATTCCCAAATGTATTTGATTGTGCTGAAGAAATATTGACCATCACATTGCAAAATTATGCAACAAAACAAATCGTTTGTTTTGGAAGATATGATTATTTAAATGACCGTGATGATGTTACTTATATTAAGTGTGATGATGAGGTTACACTTGTAAATAAATTTCTTAATTTTTGGGAACATCAATCTCCTGATGTTATTACTGGATGGAATTGCGAGCTATATGATATTCCATATATTGCAGGACGCATTGAAAGAATCCTAGGAGAAAAGGAAGCACGTCGTTTGTCTCCTTGGAAGAATATTTACAGGAAAGAAATTGTTATTGCAGGTAGAACCCAAATTTCATATGAAGTTGCAGGGATATCTGTAATTGATTATTTGGATCTTTACAAGAAGTTTACTTATAAAGCACAAGAATCTTATCGTCTTGATCACATTGCATTTGTTGAGTTGGGACAAAAGAAACTTGATCACTCTGAATTTGATACATTCCGAGAGTTTTATACAAAAGACTGGCAAAAGTTTGTTGATTATAACATCAAAGACGTTGAACTTGTTGACCAATTAGAAGACAAGATGAAACTTTTGGAACTGTGCTTTACTATGGCATATGATGCTAAAGTAAATTTCAATGATGTCTTTTATCAGGTTAGAACTTGGGATGCTATCATTTACAATTATTTGAAGAAAAAAAATATTGTAATTCCTCCAAAGGATCGATCGGAAAAGAATGAAAAGTATGCAGGTGCTTATGTAAAAGAGCCAGTCCCTGGTGTTTATGATTGGGTAGTAAGTTTTGACTTGAATAGTCTATATCCACACTTAATTATGCAATTTAATGTAAGCCCAGAAACTTTGCTAGATGAAAAACATCCATCAGTAACAGTGGATAAAATTCTCAATAGAAGTCTTACATTTGAAATGTATAGCGACTATGCGGTATGTGCTAATGGAGCAATGTTCCGTAAGGATGTTCGTGGATTTCTTCCAGAATTGATGGAAAAGATCTATAAAGATCGCACTATTTACAAGAAAAAAATGCTTGCTGCAAAGCAAGAATATGAAAAGACTCCAACCAAAGAATTAGAAAAAGAAATTGCCCGCTGTAATAATATTCAGATGGCAAGAAAGATTCAATTAAATTCTGCTTATGGTGCCATTGGTAATAATTATTTTAGATATTATAAACTAGAAAACGCCGAAGCAATTACTTTGAGTGGACAAGTTGCTATCCGTTGGATCGAAAATAAGATGAACGAACATCTTAATAAGATTTTAAAAACAAAAGGAGTAGATTATGTTATTGCTTCAGATACTGATTCTATCTATCTTAATTTGGGTCCTTTGGTTGAACGTGTATACGAAGGAAGAGAGAAAACTACTGAAGGCGTTGTCTCATTCCTTGATAAGATCTGTAAAGTGGAATTTGAAAAATATATTGAAGGTTGCTACCAAGAATTGGCGGAATACGTAAATGCGTATGAGCAGAAAATGCAGATGAAGCGGGAAAACATCGCTGATCGTGGTATTTGGACTGCTAAAAAGCGTTATATTCTTAACGTATGGGATAGTGAAGGTGTTCGTTATGAGAAACCTAAACTTAAAATGATGGGAATTGAAGCAGTCAAGTCATCAACTCCAGCACCTTGCCGTAAAATGATTAAGGATGCTTTGGAGTTGATGATGACTGGAACTGAAGATGATGTAATTGAGTTTATTGAAATGTCAAGAAATCAGTTCAATAATCTTTCTCCAGAAGAGGTATCATTTCCAAGAACTGCATCGGATATTACAAAGTTTCTTTGTCCATCTTTAATGTATAGAAAGGGAACACCAATTCACGTTAGAGGGGCAATTTTGTTTAATCATATTATAAAGGAAAAAAAATTAGACAAAAAGTATGCTAAAATTCAAAATGGTGAAAAGATCAAATTTTGTTATTTGAAAGTTCCAAATCCAATCAAAGAAAATGTAATATCATACATTCAAGAATTTCCAAAAGAGTTTGGATTGGACAAATACATAGACTATGAGTTACAATTTAATAAATCATTTTTGGATCCAATGAAAACTATTTTAGATTCTATTGGATGGAAAGTAGAAAAAACAGTTACACTAGAATCATTTTTTTCCTAATGGATTTGCCTATTAACGACAGAGAACTGAATACAATTGTAAAAGCAATGTCTCTTGGAGGAGACACTGCTTTATATCAAAAACTAAAACTTGTGAAGGACTTGAAAGATCAGGGACTTCCTTATAAAAAAATACTTCGTGAAGAATACGGGATGGTGGCTTGATGGATTTTCTTAAAGATATTGTAAAAGAGATTGGCGGTGAGTATACGCAACTTGCTGCGGATATTGATGAAACAGAGACTTATGTTGATACAGGTTCGTTCATTTTTAATGCACTGGTTTCAGGTAGTGTACTTGGCGGTGTATCTGGGAATAAGATTACTGCTATTGCTGGAGAGTCTAGTACTGGAAAAACTTTCTTCAGTCTCGCCGTTGTTAAGAATTTTCTCGATAATAATCCCGATGGTTATTGTCTCTATTTTGATACTGAAGCTGCTGTAACTAAATCTTTACTTGAAAGTAGGGGTCTTGATGTTAATCGAATTGTTGTAGTTAACGTTGTTACTATTGAAGAGTTTCGTTCAAAGGCACTTAAAGCAGTTGATTTGTATTTAAAAAAGAAGGAAGCAGAACGTAAACCTTGTATGTTTGTTCTTGATTCTTTGGGGATGCTTTCAACTGAAAAAGAAATTCAAGACGCATTGGATGATAAGCAAGTCCGTGATATGACTAAATCTCAACTTGTCAAAGGTGCATTCCGAATGCTAACCTTGAAGTTGGGGCAAGCAAAAATTCCAATGATTGTGACAAATCATACTTATGATGTAGTTGGTTCTTATGTTCCAATGAAAGAGATGAGTGGTGGTTCTGGACTTAAATATGCGGCATCTACAATCATCTACCTTTCCAAGAAAAAAGAAAAAGATGGAACTGAAGTTGTTGGTAATATTATCAAAGCAACAACTCATAAGTCTCGTTTAAGTAAAGAAAATAAAACTGTAGAAGTTCGTTTGTTCTATGATGAACGTGGACTTGATAAGTATTATGGTTTACTTGACCTTGCAGAAAAATATGGTATTTTTGAGAAGTCTGGCACAAGATATCAAGTTCCAGATGGAACAACCCAATACGGGAAAACCATTATGGAAAATCCAGAAAGATTTTTCACTGGAGATGTAATGCAAGCACTTAATGAGGCAGCACAAAAAGAATTTTCCTATGGAGGGTGATGGAAAAAGTCGAAACTACTATTCTGCGGAATCTTCTCTTTAATAATGATTATTGTAGAAAAGTTCTTCCTTTTATTAAAAATGAATATTTTGAAAATTTGCACGAAAAGGTAGTTTTTGAAGAAATATGTAAGTTTATTATTTCTTATGAAAAACTTGCGACGAAAGAAATTCTATTAATTGAAACAGAAAAAAGAACAGATATTACCGAAGATACCTATAAGACTATCTGTGATTATATTTCAAACTTACAAGATACTTCTGTTGATGGTAAATGGTTAGAAGATACTACAGAAAAATGGTGTAGAGATCGGGCAATTTATCTTGCACTTATGGAATCAATTAAAATTGCAGACGGGCAAGATGAAAAAAAATCTAGAGATGCTATACCTACAATTCTTCAGCAAGCCCTAGCAGTTTCTTTTGACAATCACATCGGTCACGATTATCTAAACGACTTTGAAAGGAGATATGAATTTTATCACCAGAAAGAAGATAAGATTCCATTTGATTTGGATTACTTCAATAAAATTACAAAAGGAGGACTACCAAACAAAACTCTGAATATCGCTCTTGCGGGAACTGGCGTAGGTAAATCATTGTTTATGTGTCACGTTGCTGCTTCTGCTCTTTTACAAGGTAAAAACGTTTTGTATATTACTCTTGAAATGGCAGAAGAAAAAATTGCAGAGAGAATTGATGCCAACTTGCTGAATATTAAGATTACTGATATTGAAACATTACCTAAAGTGATGTTCGATACTAAAGTAAATAATATTGCGAAAAAAACTCAAGGCACATTAATCATTAAAGAGTATCCCACTGCATCTGCACATAGTGGACATTTTAAGTCTCTGCTTAATGAACTTTCACTTAAAAAGTCATTTAAACCAGACATTATTTTTATTGATTATTTGAACATTTGTTCGTCAAGTAGGTATAAGAATAATTTTTCAGTTAATTCATATTCTTATATCAAAGCTATTGCTGAAGAACTTCGCGGTCTTGCAGTTGAAAGTAATGTTCCGATTGTAAGTGCTACACAGACAACCAGATCTGGATATGGGTCATCGGATCCAGAATTGACAGATACCTCCGAATCCTTTGGACTTCCTGCAACTGCTGACCTTATGTTTGCTCTTATTTCTACCGAGGAATTAGAACAACTTGGACAAATTATGGTTAAACAACTTAAGAATAGATACGCAGATCCAACTATGAATAAAAGATTTGTAATTGGAATTGATCGAGCAAAAATGAAACTCTATGATGTTGAGCAAAGTGCTCAAGATGACATACTTGACTCTGGACAGGATGAGCAGTATGATTATGAGGAAGATAAAAAAAGTAAATTTACTGGATTTAAATTTTAATGACTATGACTGAAACTGCAAAACACGTTGACTTTGATAAGTATGCGGAATTTGTTGATGCTGTAACTTCAGATGCATCAAAAGACTTCCTTGCGCTATCTGATCGTATGGTACAGTTGGATGAAAAGGGAGCTAACATCGAACGACTACTTACTGCTGGTGTTGGTATCAATGCAGAGGGTGGGGAATTTTTGGAGATTGTGAAAAAGATGATCTTTCAGGGTAAACCATATAATGAAGATAATCGTGAACACTTGATTATTGAACTTGGCGACATTATGTGGTATGTTGCTCAAGCTTGTATGGCACTCAACATTTCTATTGATGATGTAGTTGCTCGCAATGTTCAAAAACTTCTCAAGCGTTATCCTGAAGGTGCTTTTGATGTTTACTTCTCCGAAAACCGTGCCTCTGACGACCGATGACTAAAGAAAAACAAGTAACTCTTAAACTGGATATCCGCTCTGCCGCTGCAGTTCGACAAATTCTGTTTGATGCGCAACGAGGATATACCACTGATGTGAATACTGTTCCTGCTCGTATCTTTGATATCCGTGAAGTGATAGTTGATCTAGATGATGCAATTACGCAAACAGTAGAAAAATAGAATATTTTAAAATCCCATTTCTAAATAAAAGAAATGGGATTTTTTATGCCAATAAGTAACAACGTAGATATTACAAAAATCCAGTACGTAGTAAATTCCATTGCATCTAGGAGTGGTCTAGTATATAAAAAAAATTATACCGTAAGTGTTATTCCTAAAGAATTATCAAATGGAAAACCATTATATGAAAAAATATACTCTGAACTTCTTAGATTATATCCACAACTAAAACTTAAAAAGGAAATTGATGGTAGTGTAGGGAAAATAAGAGTAACTGAAAATGGGTATGGGTATATTAAAATACAATTAGAAAAATCAAAAAGTAAAACTAGTAGTGTTTTAAGACCAGGAGAAGCATATGAATTGTATTTTCACTCTGTTATACTAGATGAACTGAATAAACTTAAAGAATTGAGAGAGGAGATGGATATACCTCCACAAATGTTTGATATGTATAATAATTTGACTTTAAATGTATATGGAGGAGGAAAGAAAATATCAATAGGTCCAATAAGATCTGCTGATAAAGTTGGACAAACTGGAAAAAAACCAGATATTTCAATAAAAACTAAATCTGGAAAAGATGTCACAATATCGTTAAAACAAGGTAACTTTTCATTTTGGAGTAGTGCCGATACATATCAAAGTGTTCCTAAAAAAATATTAGAAAATTCTTTAAATGGAGGTATAGTTTCTATACAAAGTTCGCCTGGACAATCAGTTGTTTTTTCTAATAATGTTGGGGGAATAAGAGTTCCTGCTACTATTGATGAAATTAAAAAGTATTGTTTTGGTGGACCAACAGGGGTTGATTATATTGTAATTAATGCTGGTGTGACAGGGGTAAGTAGAAATATTATTAGTATGAGTGGAATTAATATATTTAAAAATAACAACGCTGGTGATATAATGAGAATGATGTCTGATGTATATTTGATTATAAAAAGAGATTCAAAAAGAAGTGCAAGTGCTATGTCACCGTACAAGGGACTTACAGTTACTTTTGCAAATAGGACTCATGCATTTGACCCAAGAAATAGATATGTAGATGGAGTTAGATAAATCTATAAATATTTAAAAACCAAGTAATAATGAAGACTTTTGCTCAATTTATAAAAGAAGCAGTAGAAACTCTGGCATCTACCGAGGCAAAGAATCGTGGACTTGTTGGAAATGGTCACGGAGATTGGTACGATAAACAAGGGAATTTTGTAGCAAAAACTGTTAATGGAAAGTTAAAATATTATGGGCAAGGTGATACTTCTTCAAAGGATGGAATACCTGGAGAAGAAGTAAAAGCAAACAAAACAAATAAAAAAACACAATCAAATCAGCAAGCACAAAAAGAAGAACAACCCCAAGAACAAAATGGGGTAGTGGTTGTATTTGGTAGATTTAATCCTCCTTCGAAACTACACGAACCTTTACTTAAAGCAGGATTTGCTCAAGCAAAAAGAAGAGGTTTTGAATATAGGGTATATCCCAGTAGGATACAGGATGGGACCGCAAATCCTTTAAATCCATCTACAAAAATTTCATATCTCCAAAGAATGTTTCCAGAGTACTCTGAATATATTGTTGATAGTGAAGAATCTAAAACAATTTTTGATGTTCTTGGTTCTCTTTATGATGATAGATATAGTGATGTGGTCATAGTTGCTGGTCAAGATAGAATGGGAGAGTTCCAAAGTCTTGCTCATAAGGGAGAGGGCAACCAATATCAATTCAATAATCTTGAGGTAATTCCATCTGGGGTAAAAGATCCAGATAGTGAAGTAGAAAACCCAGGGTCATCTGCAATGATGAGAACAGCAGCTGCTGTAGGAGATTTCGAAAAGTTTTCGACTGGACTTCCTACTAATATGAAAAGATCAGAGAAAGAGGAAATTTTTGCATCTGTTTCAAAGTCAATGAAAGTTACTGAAGAAACAGAACTTTGGAAAATTGCTCCAGATTTGGATTTTGGTGGCATGAGGTGGGATTATAAACATAATGGATTATTTCAGGTTGGATCTGTTGTTGAAAACTTAAATACAGGATTAGTTGGACAAATCATCAGAAGGGGATCAAACCATTTAATTTGTGTTACTGAAGATGGTATAATGTTTAAGAGTTGGTTGAAAGATGTCAGGGAAGTATATGAGATTGGAACTACAGAGTATAGAGAATATGTACAATCAATTACACCTGGACAAGATATTGAATCTTATGTTGGTGATAATATTAAACCAACTATGAGAAAACAAATAAATAAAAATAGTAAGAAATTGTCAAGAGTAAAATGAACTTTTTTTCTGAAGAGGAAAGAAAATTAACTTCTGCGCAAAAAAGAGCAGCAGCCAATAAAATTATTAAAGACCTTCAGAAGCAAGGGGAAAAAGAGAAGAAGGAAAAGACCAGATCTGCTTATACAAAGTATTTACAGAAGCAACTTAAATTCAAAAGAGAAAAATACGAAGAGCAAAAGAGAAAGCAATTAGAGAATATTAGAAAAAAAGGTGTAGAGCAACATAAAGAAAAAGCAAAGAAAGCACTTAATATTAAACCAGAAAGGGTAGGTGAAAGAGATTCTGATAGCACAGCGTTGATGAAAGTTGGTTCTAATGTTGCATCTCTTGCTGGAGGAATTGCAAAGTCGGCAGTTCACGGAGTTAGATATCTTGCTGCTAAAAAAAGAGCAGAAAAACAAGCAGAAACAGTTAGAAAAAAACAGTTAGAGAAAAAGGAAATGGGGAAACCTGGAAGAAGAAAAAAACAATCAGAAACAGTAACTGAAGTATTTTCTTGTTGGAGAGAAGAACTAGTAATTGAAGTTGAAGATAAATTTGGGAAAAAGGAAGAAAGGAAAATAGTTGATGTGATGAAAGGGAAGAATAAAATAGAGATAAACCCTAATATTTCCGAAGACCATAAGGAAATTGCTAGTGGGAAGAAAAAAGATGATGAAGGATATATGGCAAATGTTGAATTGGATTCTATGGAAAGAGCAATCAAAGCACTTCGAAAAAAAGTGAAGAAGTCGGATTCTCAACTTCCTGCTTGGGTACAATCAAAAATTACAAGAGCTTCTGATTATATTGATACCGCAGCAGAATACTTGCAAAGTGATGAAAAACTTTCGGAAGAAATTGATAAAAAAAAACTTTTATCGATGCTCGTCTTAAAGGCATTAGATAATGCAAAAAGAAGAAAAAATTACCAACTGATTAGTGGTATTATTGGTGAAGAATCAGATAAATCCAAAATGAAATGTAATAAACCAAAGGCACAGGCACATGGTTCTGGTGAAACTGGAAAGTCCCATGTTGTTAAGGCATGTGAAGGTGGTAAAGAAAAGTTAATTCGTTTTGGTCAACTTGGAGTAAAGGGTTCTCCCAAAAAAGAAGGAGAATCTGAAGAATATGCAAGTCGTCGTCATAGATTTCAAACAAGACATGCAAAGAATATCTCAAAAGGTAAAATGAGTGCTGCCTATTGGGCAAATAAAGTCAAGTGGTAAGTAAAATGAATTTGAGATAAATAAATTCGAATACTATATGGAGATTATTATGGGTTTATTAGTAGAGGTCGCAAAACCATTATTATTTGCCGCTTTAAATTCTTGCCATACAAAGCGTCTTGTAGTTGAGTTACTTGATCGTTATGTAAATACAACCGATAATGATATTGATAATGTAATTGCAGGAACTGTTAGAACAGCACTTCTTAAGGGATGCTGATTAAAATATAAAAAGGGAGATTGTATTTTTAAGACAATCTCCCTTTTTTATAAATATTCATAGACAAAATTTAACGGAAAAAAGAAATGGCACTCTGGGGTAAAAAGGACGATATCTACTCTGTAGGTACAATTGCAGTAAATTATGCCACAAAAACTATTACCGGAACCGCAACTACGTTCACTGCATTAAGTGTGGGCGATGTAATTTCCATTGGAGTGGGAAATACTTTTGGTGAAGCTGTTGTATCTGGAATTACCTCGGATACTGTTATTTCAATTGCTTCCACTCAACATTTAAGTGGGGCAGCAATTTCTGGTGTTCAATGGACAGCTTCCCAAAAGCCAAAGTATACAATGGAAGATAGTAATTATGAGTCAACTGAAATTTATGGTGTTGATGAAAGCGAAGTTGGATATGCAAGAACAACCACTGTTGGTGGAAAGGCAGGAGCATTTGGAGTAACTCACGCTGGATGGGTTGGTATTATGACTTATATTGATAATCATGGAAACTTGAGAGTAAAGAATGAAGTTCTAGTTGCAATGTCTGGAATTACCACAGGAACTTCTACTACATCTGGAGTTGGTGGCGATGCAGCAGATGATGCATATTTTCAACCTTGATAATTTATGAAGTTTGATGAGTTGAATGATAATAATTATCTTCTTTTTGCTGTAAAGTATTATAATAATCCCCAAGCAGTTACAAAAGAAGATTTTTATGAAGATCTTAAAAGATTCAAGTGGATTAAAAGGTTATTAAAAAAATACAAAACAACAGGTGATCTTAATGCTCACCTTTTAATAAATCATTTTATTGTTTTATATAATATTTTTGGTGATGCGGCCACACCACTTCTATTTTATAAGATTGATTGTGAATTTTGGAATGTTGTAAAAACATTTGTCGTATATCTTGGAAGATTGCCTGATTGCCCCAGAACAAAAATTCATGATATAGAAATTGATGAAAAATGTTTAGACTATCTCAATAAAATTTAATGAACGAAGAAAAATTACAAAAGATAATTTCTATAGTTAGGGATTTTTTATATGAGGAATCACCAACTATGAATTTAGGGGCTGGGCAAATTGCAGGAACCGTTGAGGCTGGAGATTATCCTCCCATAAGGAAAAGAAAAAAGTATATTTTTGGCAAAGGATACCGTAAACTCTGGAAACCATAAAGAAAAATGTTCTCTCAGGACTCAAAATTAGCAGTTCTCGAATCAAAGATTAATATCTATGAGGATCTGTCTAGAGAGATGTTGTCGAAATTGGAATCTGCTGTTGAAAAAATATCAGAAGGTAATAACCGTATAGCTATGATACTTGCAAAGCACGATGAAAGAATTGAACAGAGCATTAAAACTGATGAATTGCTTATTAGAATGATCGATGAAATTAAAGAGGAGAATGAAAAGGATCATCAAGAGATTGCAAGGAAGTTTGAAAAGATAGAACAGAAAATAGAAGATTTAGTTAAGTTCAGGTGGCAAGTTGGCGGTGTTGCTGCTGTTGCTGTAATTGCAATTACCGTCTTCAATGCCTTTGTTCCCAAATTTATAGGGAATCCAAGATTGACACCTTCCTCATATTCGAGTAGCATAGAGAGAGCAAGGTGAACCCCAATTTGAAATGAGTTTTATTGATTCGAAATATATCGGGTTGGTTTCTTCCCGACTGCAGAAGTTCGCTAAGAAAAAAGAAGGTCTTTATAATTTTCGTTGTCCTTATTGTGGAGATAGTCAAAGGACAAAGAATAAAATGAGAGGATATATTTATAAGTTAAAGAATGATCACAATTTTAAATGTCATAATTGTGGAGTATCCAGGACATTTACAAACTTCTTGAAAGACATTGATGCTGTTTTGTATGACCAGTACGTGATGGAGAGGTATAAGAATGGACTAACAGGGAAGGGGAGTCAAACAAAGACTCCAGAATTTAAGTTTGAAAAGCCAGATTTTTCAAAAAAGTCTTTTGACCTTCCTACCATATCAGAACTAAATAAAGAACACTTGGCAAGACAATATCTAGAGAATAGAAAAATTCCAAAAGAATATTTTCGTGATTTGTATTTTTGTCAAAACTTCAAGGAGTGGACAAACACTCAGAAGCACACATTCGACAATTTAGACAACGACGAACCAAGAATCATCATTCCTCTTATTAATCACGGGAAAATCTTTGGGTTTCAGGGTCGGAGTCTGAATAAGAATTCAAAACTTAAGTATATTACAATTATCCTAGACGACAACCATCCAAAAATATATGGTTTAGATAAAGCAGACTATAATAAAACTGTTTATGTCGTTGAAGGACCAATCGACAGTATGTTTTTAGACAATGCCATTGCTATGGTGGGGGCAGATGTCGATTATATGTTTTTCCTTTCTAACTTTGAATCAAAATTTGTGATGGTTTATGATAATGAAAAACGTAATAAACAGATTGTTCAAAGGATGGAAAAGGTAATTGATATGAAATTTCCCATTGTAATCTGGCCGAATGACTTGAAAGAAAAGGACATCAATGATATGATACTTGAAGGTATTGATGTCAATACAATTGTAAAAGAAAATACCTTTATGGGATTAGAAGCAAAGGCAAAACTTATTGGTTGGAAACGAGTATGAGCAACGGTACAAAAGTAATTAAAAGAAATGGATCTGTTGAAAAACTAGATCTTGATAAAATTCATATTATGGTTGAAGAAGCCTGCGATGGACTTTCGGGAGTTTCTGCAAGTCAAGTTGAAATGCAATCTGGAATTCAATTTTATGATGGAATTACAACTTCGGAAATACAAGAGATTTTAATTAGAAGTGCAAGTGATCTGATTGATCTGGAACATCCAAATTATCAATATGTTGCAGCACGTTTGTTGTTGTTCTCTCTACGCAAAAGTCTATATGGAAAAATGAGAGAATTTCCACATATTCATGAACATATCAATTCTTGTGTGCAAAAAGAAGTTTATGATAAAGACGTTTTAACAAATTATACTAAAGAAGAATTAGATAAAGCTAATAGTTTTATTGATCATGATCGTGACTATCTTTTTACTTATGCGGGCCTACGTCAAGTTGTAGATAAGTATCTCGTACAAGATAGAAGTGGTGGTGGAGTATATGAAACCCCACAGTTTATGTACATTATGATTGCTCTTACTGTTTTTTCCGATTATCCAAAAGAAACAAGACTCTCATACGTCAAGAAGTATTATGACGCAATCTCAAAGCACAAAATCAACATTCCCACACCTATCATGGCAGGAGTGCGAACTCCACTTCGACAATTTGCTAGCTGTGTTCTTGTTGATTCTGATGACACCCTCGATAG
>Ga0129333_10003656_pt1 | contig 14424 bp, 22 predicted proteins | sample CPB6_08_DNA_FD_94474 | JGI IMG/M metagenome (GOLD analysis project Ga0129333, IMG submission 94474) | Freshwater to marine salinity gradient microbial communities from Chesapeake Bay, USA - CPBay_Sum_0.6_0.8_DNA | ecosystem: Environmental > Aquatic > Marine > Coastal | place: USA: Chesapeake...
AATTACATTAACAACATTGCTAAACAGTTGAATGTACTTGACACTATGAATAAAAATAATGTTAGTGGCGAAACAATTGAAGAGTATGTTGAAAATGCTAAAAGATACATAGTAAATCCTGAAGTATGGGGTTACTTTACAATTGCAGGTAGTGAATATTTTAACGAAGGATACAGTAATCCAAATTACAAATTATTATTTCCTAAAATTATTCATGGTGGTAAAAGCAAACCATCTAAATATCCTTTTGCACTTTCAACTGAATCACCTGAGTTTATACCTTTTGATGAGCAAGTTCACATTATTAAAGCAAAGAGTGAAGATGCACAAACTGCTAAAGATAATGCAACACCTGTTGACAGTTTTGAGCCTCAATCTGATGTACCTGTGTCACTTGGAACTGACATAGATATTACAAGAGCAGGGGACAGTGACATGGAGTTGCCATTTAGTTAATTAGAGTTAACAAAATGAATGAGGGGTGAGGTAATACTCACCCTTTATTTTTTTTAATTTTTTTAATTATGTTTTCAAGTAAACAAAGTATTCAATCATTAGATACAATTCCACCACATTGGATTTTTCAATACTACTTGAATATAAGTCCTGATTCTTTTAATAAAAGTATAAGAATAAAAAGTGCTTTTAATCCTAATGACAAAACACCATCAATGTTTGTTTATTATGATAAAGTAGGTTCTAAATGGTTATTTAAATGTCATTCTACTGGCAACTTTGGTGATGGAATTACATTAGTAAAAAAACTTTTTAATTTATCATTTAATGATGCTACTGAAAAAATATTAAATGACTATATGAATTATGATGAAAAAAATCTTGTAGAAATAAATTATGATAATTTAAATAACAAAAAGTGGATTGTTCAAAATTTAAAATTAAGAAACTGGACAAAAGCAGATGCTAACTATTGGTTACAATATAATATTGGTAGCAGTCTATTAAAAAAGTACAATGTAAAACCTATTGAATGTTATGATTTGTGTCAGTTAGATACAACTACAAATGAAATAATAAGATGTTTAAATTTTGATAATTTAGGTTTATCATATGGTTATTTTACATTTACAGATGAACTTTACAAAATTTACAATCCTAAAAATAAATCACAAAAGTTTATTTCATTAGAACCTGTAATTCAAGGTATTGACCAACTTAGTAACCATGAAACAATGATTATAACAAAATCATTGAAAGACATTATGGCTATTAAAAGCTTAGGTTTTAAAGTTGATTGTATTGCACCACCAAGTGAGACATCTAAACTTAAACCTGAAATTATTGACCTGTGGCTAAAAAAAGAGTATAAGCATGTTATTGTTTACATGGATAGTGACATAGCTGGTATAAATGCCATGAAATACTATGAAGATACTCACAATCTTCCTTTTGTTTACTTACCAAAAGAGAAAGACATTAGTGATGTAATAAAAAATCATGGTAAAAAAGATGCTCTTTGTGAATTATATCCAAAAGTTCAAAATGCAATTGATAAATATATTCAAAAAAATTTGTAAGTTTGCACAACATCAAATTTTATGAATCATTGGATATTTAAAGCACCATCTGGCTTACAGCGTACAATTGAATCTGTTGAAGATTTGCCAAATTACAAAGATGCAATAGGCTTTGTTTACATAATTACCAACACTATAAATGGTAAGTTTTATATAGGTCGCAAAAATCTATATTCAGAAAAAAAGACAAGAATTTCTAAAAAAGAAAAGTCACAATCAGGTACAAGAAAAACATTTAAACAAGTTGTAAAAGAATCAAATTGGAAAACATACAATGGTTCTTGTAAAGAATTGTTAGATGATATTGAATCTATTGGTGAGAAGTTTTTTAGAAAAGAAATTATTGAAGTTTGTTGCACTAAAAAGTATTTAGGATATTGTGAATTAGCATATCAAGTTAAATACAATGTGCTTACAGGCAACAGTTATAATGGCAATATCTTAGGAAAATATTTTCCTAAAGACATGTTAAATTGCAAATCTTAATTTTATGAACAAATACGTAAGTAACATTCCTCTGTCTGAAAGATTACAGAAGGAGAAAGAATTTTTTGACAAAGATTTTTTAATGTCCTATTCAGGACTTAACAAATTAGCATTTAGTCCTGCAACATTTTACATGCATTATGTTATGGGACAAAAAGAAGATACCATAGACAAAAATATGATTGAAGGTTCATTAATACATTGTTTATTATTGACACCAGAAAAATTTGAAGAAATGTTTGTTATCAGCAGCGATGACTTACCAAGTGACAATCCACGTACTGTTTTACATACAGTGTTTAATCATTATAAAGAATTAAAAGCAACAGGTGACAGTAGAGAAAACTTAGAAGAATTTTCAAGTGCTATATTAGATGTTTTAAAAGATGTAAATTTATATCAGTCATTAAAAACTGATGGTCAAAGAATTGACAAAATGATTACAGCTAAGCATATTGCTTACTGGGAATATATGAAAAAATCAGAAGGACGTATTGTTATTGATGATGATACGTATAATTTTTGCAAAGCAGTAGTAGAAAAAATTACTGCAACTTCATCTGTAATGGATGTAATGGGTTTCTTTGCTGACTCTTTTTCTCCTGTTGAAAAACATAATGAGCTTCAGTTAGTTAAGTTTGCAGACAATCCTTATTTTGGTCTGCGTGGTATTGTTGACAATCTTGTAGTAGATCATACTGCAAAAGAAATACGTGTAAATGATTTGAAGAAAACAAGTAAAACCATTTCACAATTTGCTGATAGCATTGAGTACTATAATTATTGGATACAAGCAGCAATCTATAAAAAACTTGTAGAGCATGTGTATACACAACACGCAAGATATAAAGATTATAAAATTACCTTTAGATTTTTAGTTGTAGATCCATTTATGCAAATTGCTCCTATCAGAATTTCTGATGAGACTCTTGCCAAGTGGGAAGAGCAAACTGACAAGTTACTTGATGAGGCAAAGTATCACTTTGAAACAAGAAACTTTGAATTACCTTATAAGTTTATTGTAAACAATAATGAACAAGTATTATGATAAAAGACATGTATAAGTCTTATTTTCAAAAATCTTACACTTTTTTGTATCCACAACTAGGATTTAAAAGAGGGAAAGATCCAAAGCCAAAACAAGTATATGTTCATTGGCCTGAAGAATTTCCTATGTCTGAAAGAAAACTAATTTGTGTATACAAAAAAGAAAAAGATTCTTCATGGGAAGACTTTGAGAAAAACAAATTGCTTAAACATCACATGTTAGATATAGTTCTACCAATAAGTAGTGATGCAATAGCGTATGTATTTGATATGAATCAAATGGCAAATGACTACGATGCCTTTATACAAGGTAAATACTCTCAGTTTTCAAGAAACGCAAGAAAAAACTTATCTGACTATTATGGTATTCATACACCAGAGTGGGTATATGTTGAGTCTTTTATTTTTCCAAAGAAATATTTCAAGCAGTATGCTGATATATTAGAAGTGGATGTAAAATGCTTGCAAGAAGTTGGAGAACTTTGTGACAAATACGATATAGAAAAAGAAACATTTACTAACCAAAAAACAAAAAGAAAATGAAAAACATGATGTTTTACAAATCAAAATGGAACGACAAAGCAACATTCAGAATGTTACCTTTAGAAATGCAATGTCCATACAATGAAGTAATCTTTGATCCTGAACAAAAAATTCTAGCTATAATTAGCAAAGATCAAAAAGAAAAACCATTGATGTTACCACGTCTTAGTGATAAAGGTGATATTATTCCTGCAAAAAGACCAAACACAGATCACAGTTGGCAAGAACAAAGAATTCTTTTAAGTTCATATTACGAATACTATATTGAAGATATGGCAGATATTGAATCATTTGTATCTCATTTTTCTATAAATGGATTTGTACCAGATTATGTAAAAGAAATTTTAAAAGCATAACATACATGAGGCAACGTAAATTTTGGGTAATGGACTATGAAACCATTGTCAATTGTTTTGTAGCTGTATTTGAATCTTATAGTGAAGAAGAAACACTTGTATTTGCAGTTGGTAAACATTCCAATGATATTAAAAAATTTATAGATTTTCTTGAAGAAAGTAGAGATTGTAAGGATTGGCACTTAGGTTATAACAATATAAACTTTGATGCTCAAATCACTGAATTTATACTTGCAAACAAGAAAGAGTTTTTAGAACCTGGTAAGAATCCAGAAGATATTGCTTATCGTATTTATGAATATGCACAATATGTCATTACTAAATCTGATCGCAATGAATTTCTAGATTACCCTGAATTCAAAATGACAATACGTTGTTTGGATATCTTTAGATTGAATCATTGGGATAGTAGTGCAAAAAGAACATCTTTGAAATGGACTCAGTTTAGTATGGATTGGCAAAATGTAGAAGAGATGCCACATCCACATTATGAAAGAGTCATTGATGAAGAAACATTTAATTTAGTAGTAAACTATTGTATTAATGATGTTCGTTCTACCAAAGCTATCTTCAATTTAAAAGATGCAAAAGGAAACAAAACAATGGTTTCTCAAATAAATCTACGTGCAGAGTTGAGTTCTAGATACAATGTGAATTTATTTTCTGCAAGTGAACCCAAGATTTCAAAAGAGATTTTTCTTCACTTTCTTTCTGAGAAGTTAGGTCTTGATAAAAAAGTCATTAAAGAGATGAGAACCTATCGTAAGGATGTTGTTATACGCGACATTATCCTACCTTATGTAAAGTTTGAAACTCCTGAATTTATTGCTGTCCATAACTGGTTTAAAAATTTAGTTGTGGACACTGCAATACTTGATGATGATAATTTTGAAAAGAAAAAGAAAGGTCCAAGTTATGACATGAATCATAAAGGCGTTCACACAGTGTATGCGTTAGGTGGCATTCATGGTTGTATTAAATCTGGAATCTACAAACCAGAACCTGGTAGAAAAATTCTTAGCGTAGATGTTACAAGTTTTTATCCTAATCTAGCTATTAAAAATAAATGGTCTCCAGCACATCTTCCAAAAGATGATTTTTGTGAACTATACGAATGGTTCTTTGAAGAAAGAAAAAAGTATCCTAAATCTAATCCACTTAACTATTTATTTAAGATTGTGTTGAATTCAACTTATGGTATGAGTAAGAGTAGATTTTCATTTCTGTATGATCCTGAATTGACTTTCAGAATTACAGTTAATGGTCAGCTTCTCTTATCTATGTTGTACGAGATGATTTCTACACGTATTCCATCTTCTAAACCTTTGATGCAAAATACAGATGGTTTAGAGTTTGAAGTTAATGAGGAAGATGAAAAACTTTTCTTTGATATATGTGCTGAGTGGGAAAAAATGACGCAGCTTCAACTTGAATCAGTTGAATATAGTAAAATGATTATTGGTGATGTAAATAACTACATTGCAATAACAAAAGATGGCAAAGCAAAATGTAAAGGTAGATTTGAATTTGAAGAACTACCATTGCATAAAAATAAATCAAACCTAGTAGTTGCAAAAGCATGGTATAACTATTTTGTAAAAGGAATAGATCCAAAAGATTATATCAAAAGCAACAGAAATATATTTGACTATTGTACTGGTTCTAAAATTAAAGGTAACTGGTACTTTGTAGAAAGAGGCATAGTTAAAGGAGCCTATTATGAAAAGAAACTACAGAAACTTGTTAGATATTTCGTATCCAATACTGGTACTAAAATAATAAAATGTAACCCAGATGGTAGAGAAATACAACTAGAAAGTGGTCCTATTTATCAGACCATATTCAACAAAGCAGAGGTGAAACCTTGGGATGAGTATGGTATCAATGAGAAATATTACCTTGACAAAATCTATGATGAAATAGAGAAAATAGAGCATGACTCTATAGTAATTCCTAACACAACAATTAATCAATTAAAATTAGAACTATGAAAAGAACAATAACTGGAATGGACGCATATAGTAAAATGCTGTCCACTCCTCTTCCTGCAAAGACTGCTACTTATACTCCAATCTCTCATTCAAGTGTGATTCATCGCATGAGAACTGAGATTACCAAAGCAGGTTTTATTATCAGTAATGAAAATTACAGATGTACCAACGATGGCCAGGTGGCAGTTGGTTCTTTGACACTTAACTATAAATCAGATCCTGATATAGTTTTAGCAGCAAACTTTACAAATTCTTACAATAAACAACTTGCATTTAGATTTGGTCTAGGTGGTATTGTAAAAGTATGTTCAAATGGTATGGTTATTACTAATGACAAGTTTGGTAGATACAAGAAAATTCACAAAGGTGAAGCAGATATTCTTGCAGAAGGAAAAATCTCTGAGTTTATCAGTGATGCTGACTCATACTGGGAAACATTGATTGAACACAAAGAGATAATGAAAGATGTTATACTTTCAAAAGCAGCTGCATATGATTTAATTGGTCAGTTGTTCTTTGATGAAAAAGTATTAAACACAATGCAACTGAACATTATTAAAAATGAGATTGAAAGACCTTCTTTTTCATATGGTGCAGTAGATTCTCAATCAGCATGGGTGCTATATAATCATATTACTCATGCGTTAAAAGAATGTCATCCTTCTGAATGGATGGAAAGTCAAGCTACTGTGCATAGTTTGTTTGATGCAGAACTAAAATTATCTCCAATTCCAGTTTTTGTTGAAAGCGAACCTGTTGTAAGTGAATCAGAAACAAGTGAAGTAGATGAGTAAAAACACCAACGTCAATCTTATAGGTATTTCTGGTAAGATTGGTTCTGGTAAAGACACTGTTGGTGCAATTCTGCAGGTATTAAAAACTGCAGCGTTGCACGACAGTAATGCTATTGCCAGAATAGTAGCAAATCCATTTCTGATGTCAAGTGTTCAGTCACAGTTTGATAACTGGAAAATAAAGAAGTTTGCTAAAAAGGTAAAACTTATAGCAGAGCTTTTAACAGGAATTCCTGTGGAAAAATTTGAAGACCAGGAATTTAAATTGACTAATCTTCCTCCTGAATGGAGTGTAAACAATACACCCATGACAGTGAGAGAATTATTACAGAAGATAGGAACAGATTGTATGCGTAACAATCTTCATACTCAAACTTGGGTAAATGCTTTATTTTCAGATTATAAGCCAGATGAAAAATGGTTGATTACTGATGTAAGATTTATGAATGAAGTAGTTGCTATTAAGAAAAGAGGTGGTATGATTATACGCGTTGATAGAGGTTTAGATACTGGAACTCATCCTTCTGAAACAGAACTTGACAAATATAATTTTGACTATGTTATTCCTAACAAACAAGGTTTAAAAGAACTTATCAAGGAAGTAAAAAAGTTTGCAATCTTCAATGGTCAGTATGAGTAAAAAAGCAAATCCCCTTTTGCAAGGGGACTTACTCGAACAGAAGAAGAAAAAACCAACTAAACATAAAGCATAGTTGTACCTTTTATCGCCCTTGACCTCTGTAGGCCTTGCGATAGTTTTTTGAAGTTTTAGATCTGGATGTTTGCGTTTTGGCGTGAACACCAGGTCTTGAAACTTTAGAATGATTTACTTTAACAGATGTTGCTGCTTGTTTTGCCTTTGCCATTTTTATACAGATAAAGATTTTAACATTGCAATCATCTTTGGTTGTGGTGATATATCACTCTTATCTTTTCTATAAGAATTGTGAGTGTAAACACCAGGAACATTTTTCAGTGCATTAACTGAAATATCCCACATGTCTTTTTCATTGTATGTCAAAGGAATACCATAGGTTTTATTCCAGTATAACAATAAGTTTTTTACTGATTCAATCTGTGCATCAGTATACGCATGGTAAAATTTATGACCTTTGTATGGAGTAGCAAGTTCGTATGCTTGATCAGCAGGTACTTCGCGATTTACATAGTTATAAAATTTACCATTTTTTAATTCAAGTGGTCCCCAGTTGCATATTTCTATACCTATTGAAGTTTTATCTAAACTTTGATATGGTACACCATATGCTCTGAAAATATCTTGTTTTAATCCTAAATGGTAAGCCCAATGCTTAGATGAAAAAGCTTGACAAATTTCACCATCATAGGTGTCTTTTGATAATCCTTTACCAGAAATTGTAACACATGTAGCAATGCGACCTATATTATCAGCGTCCCACATTTTAATTGTGCCAACGCCAGATGAGTTACCTGCTGTATGGTGTAATACAATTTGTGATTTTTTTGTTTCTTCCTTAATGTACTGAGACTCAGACATAGGAACTTGCTTTATTTTAGATGTGTCAAGCATATTAGTGATGAGATTTTAATAAACTTTTTACTGCCTCAGAAAGTTCACCAACGCTTTTAGCAAGATTTTTTATTTCTAACTGTGTTAGTTCTTGTATCGCCTGATACTTTAACTGGTTTTCTTGTTGAACTAACTCAATTTTACCTTTGAGTTTACCTAGTTCTTCATTGTGTCTTGAATGACTTTGCATAAGTCCTTCAATATCTTTTGTTGCGCCATTATAGGCTGCTTTTAACATAAAACCTAGTACTGCTAATACAACACTAGCAGTAAACAAGCTAATAGTTAGAACTGTTTCCATTTTCCTACTGTTAATTTGTAAATAATATATAATAAAATAAAAATAAATGTTATTCCACCTAAGACTGCAAGAAAGTTTACCCACCATGGGATATACTTTACTTCTTTTGCTGGTAATGTTTTTACAATTGTGCGTGCTTGTCTGATAATAGTATCTCTGACTGTTATGTATTGAGTCTTAACAACTCCTGAAGTTGTTAGCACATTGTTTTTGAGTTTTGATTGTAAGCGTATTATTTCACTTTCTTTCTCAGAAATACGTTTTGAGTATATGTTTCCTAATGAATCGCAGTATAGTGTGTCTACAACAACAGTTGTATCACCAGGTAACTCAACTATTTTGTCTTTGTACTCAATAGTTGTAACTGTACTATCTTTTCCAGGGCATAGAGGACAATACTTGTCTAAGTTTTTTTGCAAACGCTTAGCAGGATCGCATGAAACAGCGAATAATAATATTGAAAGTAGTACAAATAATTTTTTCATTACAAAACTTTTGCACTCCCATCCTCCCTCGTTATTAAGATACACAAATATCTTAAATAAAACAATACCAAAATTAAAATAAACAAAATATTTTATTGTTATTATTGACTTGTTTATATCAATTTACGATATTTGCATTCTTAACATCTAAAATCACATGAAAGTTTTATGCATTGATGACTCCAAACTGCCTCTTGGAGCTGAAATCAAAGAAGGTTCTACGTACAAAGTAACAGAACAATTTGTAAATGGATTTGACCAAAAGACCTACTACCTACAAGGTGTAGTTAATAAAGGTAGAACCAAATTTGGTTTGCCTTGGAATGGCTATAAAGCAGAAAGATTTATTGTAACAGATAATGAATCTGCAGAACTAACAGAAAAGAAAACATCTCACTTAATTCTTAATTAAAAATGAAAGACTTTTTTGATTACTTGGCTAAACATGGTGTTAGTCCAAATGGCTATTACGTGCTTCATTGTACGTTTCATGGATACTTCCATGCAAATTATATTAACATTAGAAGTGAACAATACAGATTATCAGCATCTGGTTATTTAAAAGATGAAGGTTCTGATCAATATTCAATCACAACTCTTGGTCAAAATATAATCAAAAATGGTGACAAAATCTTTGAGAAACACATTGTAAAAACTAAAAAAGTACCCTTTGAAGATTGGGCTGCTAACATTTCTACATACAATGATATGTTTCCAAAAGGTAGACGTACCGGTGCTTCTATGTCATATAGATGTAATCCAAAAGAACTTTATGAGAGATTTGTTTGGTTCTTTAATGAATTTCCTGAGTATAACTGGGACATGGTGCTTAAAGCTACCACTCAATATGTGAACTCATTTAAAGAATCTGGAGAATACACCTACATGCAGAATGCAAAGTACTTTATAAAAAAGGATGATAAAAACAAACAAACCGTTTCCAATCTTGCAACTATCTGTTGGCAAATAGCTGAAGGTAATGACACTGAGATTGAAAAAGAAGGTTTTCATTATTTTGGACCATGAAAGTAAACGCAACAGAAGAAGAATTGAAAGACCTTATTATTCAAGGTTACAACATGCCTGAAATCTTACAAATGACAGGCGTTACATCAAAGTATTTACTTAGAGTATTTACTGAGTTTATAAATCAAACAAGACAACCAAGATTAGGTTATAAAGATGAACCTTATTATTCTAGTGAGATAGGTATGGAGATACCTAATTATACTTACAGAAGCTTGAGTGTTGAAGAGAAATTGATTTATGATAAGTTACCTACAATTGAAACAGTAAAAGGAGAGAGTTAATTCTCTCCTTTTTCTTCTTTCTTATCAGTAAAGAAGTTTGTAATAAATTTTCCTAATACTCCAAGTACAAAAGCTACAGCAATGATTGCTTTTACTTCTTTAGGAGTAAAGATTTCTTTTAGTTTGTCATATTCTAACAACGCACCTGCAGTAACAAATGTTCCTGTTGCTAAAATTGCATCACCAATTTTTCTCCATTTTTTAGGGGTTGGCGCCCAATAATTTTTCATCATAAGGATTTTATTTTGTTTATAACATCGTCATCAGTCCATTGACCAATTGCATCATATTCTTCTCCTTTCCATAATATAATAGGTCCAAGTTCAGTTGTAATAGCTTGAACAAATTTCATTTCTGGATTATCAATCATTTCCCTTACGTTGATTTCTTTTAGTGTAGTTTTTACTTCTTTAACTACAATAATTTCTTTTTCTGTATCTAATACTACTTTCATTGTTTAAATTTTAAATTATGGTACAAAGACTTTTAAAGTATATGACCCATTTGTTAATGTAGATTGGTCTAACCAAAAATAACGATTACCTGAAATACCAGAAGCTAAAGCTGTTTGAGCTTGAACTGCATCTATAAAAACAGGTATAGTGTTAGGACTAACTATAAATTGTCCAGATAGCGTATTGTTTACAGCAGCATAGTTACCTAACGCAATTGTGTTACTAACATTATCATTGTTATAACCTGCATAATTACCAATACCAATAAGATTATTTGCATTATTTGAAACTCCAGTTGCAAAAGTTCCTATACCTATAACATCAATTGAATTACTACTTATTCTTCCAGAATAAGAACCAAAAGCATAGTATCTTGTATTTGACGATGCTATTTCCATAGAACCAACACTCATAGAAATACATTCAACATTATTAGATGCACCTCTAAAAGCAGCAATACCTATAGCAAGAGAATCTGTTACGTTTTTTGCACCTTCACCACATTGTGATCCTACAAATAAAGATTTTAAACAACCAAAAGAGTTACCATAAAATCCACCACTTCCACCTGCCCCATTTCCTATAAATACTGCTTCAAAAGCACCAGTATGACCATTACCTGCGTAAGGTCCTATAAATGTACTTTTATTTGAGCTACTAGCGTTTTGACCTGCAAACAAACCAATAAAGTTTGACCAATAAGCTAAACTTGCATTAAGACCTGCATTAACTCCTATAAAATTTGAGTTAAAAGAATTTTGTGCACCACTTCCTGTCTGGTCTCCAATAAAATTAGAATAACTAGAACCAGTTGCATTTAGTCCTGTATTACGTCCTATAAAATTTGAATAAGAAGCATTACTAGAATTTGAACCAGAACTTGCTCCTAAAAAGATACCATTGGTATTACTAAAGTTAGGACCAGCTGCTGGACTAGTAGAATATAAACTTGTTCCTAATGTTTGGACTGAACCTCCACTTGCTGATATAGTCCATGATCTATTTGCTGATAAATCATAAGTAACACCATTAATTGTAAGTTGTCTTGACAAAGGTACATATAATGTAGACGCAGACGCAGATGTTAAATATGGTGATAATGCACTAGAAGTTATATATCCAGCAGGATTTGAAACATCATATTTAGATTGTAATACAGCATCTAAATCAAGTTGATTAGACAATGTTCCAGTTATATTACCCCATTCAAGAGGTGGTATTGCTGAAATCTGACATTGTACTTTTTCAAAAGCTTCTAGTACAGTATCTGTTGCTACAATAGGTGTACATATTGATGGAGCAAATCCATCTAGTGGTCTATCCAACACAACATCTTTCTCAGAAGTTTTGTATGTTTTTAAGTAACCTGCTTTGTAGTATAAATTGTGCCAATCAGAAACTATAAATGCAGGAGTTGCATTAAGTTCTAAAAGCTTTAATGATACAATAAATTTTGAACTCATTTTATTTTGCTTTTGCTAATTCATTTTTAATAACAGATAATGCTGTTTGCACTGCTTGGTGATCTTTAAGATTACCAACAAATGCTGCTGCAACATTTTCTATAATTCTAAGAGCTTCTTCTTTGCTCATTTGGTTCTGTTCGTTCATGATAATTAGTTTGTTGCTACTGATGGTGCACCTAAAATTACTAAACTTATTGGTATTTGTTGTTCTGCTATATAGTCTATAACATCCTGAAACAACTCTTCAGTAAGATATTTTTTTTCAACGCACCTATAACCTTGTGGTGTTTTTATTACAACTATTTGTGGAATTTGAGTTTGAAGATATCTATTTTCAAACCATCCAACTTGTTCATCATTTAAAATATAAACTTCTTGTTCCATATTAATATTTATTTACTTCTTTACGACATTCAGCGTTATTTTTTATTGGCATGTTAAATAATACCTCACCTATAGTATCACTACTTGATGTTACTGTATATAAGTTACCAGTTGAAGCTATTGTTGCACCAGAAAATTTTCCAGTGCCAACTATAGTTCCTTTAAAACTTACACTCTGATTTTTCCAGTCTATTTTTAAAAATCTACTATCAGAAAGAGGAATACCATAAATAAATCCATCAGGAGCTAATACTCCACCTTTCCATTTATCACTAGTAATTGTTAAATCTGGACCTATAAGTTTTCCTACATTTGAAATAGGATTATAAACCATTACTCTGTTTGCATTTCTAGGTATAAAATAAATACTACCATCTGGAGCCAAAACAGCTCCATCATAAATATTAGTAGTAGCACCTGCATTTGGAACTGTAATTTGTAAATATTTTCTTGTAACAGGATCAAACACTCCTACAATATCATCACTTGCTGGTGTAAAATATACTAATCCATTAGTGCCTAAACATGCTCCATTATAACTTACAACTGCACCTATTGTCACATCTTGTTCAACAAAAGTTTCATTTGTAGGATTAAAAATCATTACTCTATTTGCTGCTGATGCAGAGTTGCCATTTGGTGCAATTATTAATCCATTAGGCGCAACAACACCTCCTTTATATAAACCAGATACACTAGCACCTGCAGTAAATGCAACAGCTGTCCTGGCATATGGATTAAGTCTTAACCATTGAGTACTACTATATGGTATACCATATATTATTCCATTTGGTGCAAGTACGCCTCCTAACCATTTAGTTGTACCAGCTAAACTACCAAAAGTTGAAACTCTTATGCCTAAGTGAGGTATACTTGGATCAACTTCTGTAACAAAACTTTCATCTTCTGGTATAAAGTATATTTTACCATTAGGCGCATTTATTGCTGCACTATAAGCATTAGCAACTGTTGCCCATGTATAAACACCAATATTAAATGCTGTTTCTTTTTGAAATAAGTTTGGAGTAGAATAAGTAGTATTTTCTCCTGTATTTATCATCATATCAGAAGTATCTGCAATTCTATAATTATCATTCCAGTTCACATAGTGACCTGGCATCATTCTTCTATCACGAAGATGATGTGAAAGTCCAAAAGTTATTTCATTTAACATATTCTAAATTTTAGAAATTACCTCCACGTGCTATAATATCAACTTGAGTTGCTGCTGCAAAAGATGATACTGCTACTTTAATTTTTTGACCTGATGCTAAAAATATACCACCTGGATAATTTGCTATATTTGTGGGGCCTGCCACAGTTGCACTTCGTGTTGCAGTTGATACAACAATCTCATCAAATATTCTAGGATTATTTCCAGCAGTATCAGTAATAAATACTTTTACAACTACAGTTGCAGCTAAAGCTGGTGTAACTTGTGAATTGGTTGCTTTAATACTATCAATTCTTGTACCGTTTGCGCTACCAGTAACTAGTGTAAAAATATCAGTACCTTCTGTTCCACTACCATCTGATGCTGTATTTGCTGCTGTTGGTCTTGCAAAACCTATAACAGAGGTTGCTACGAAAATTGGATTAGTTGCCATTTTTTATTTTATTTTAAATTGTTATACAAAATTGTTTGCTAAATATACAGTATTTCCTGCAATACCAGAAGTAACATTATCTTGTTTATTATTAAATGTATTCCAGTCTGCTGCT
>Ga0129333_10003657_pt1 | contig 14421 bp, 21 predicted proteins | sample CPB6_08_DNA_FD_94474 | JGI IMG/M metagenome (GOLD analysis project Ga0129333, IMG submission 94474) | Freshwater to marine salinity gradient microbial communities from Chesapeake Bay, USA - CPBay_Sum_0.6_0.8_DNA | ecosystem: Environmental > Aquatic > Marine > Coastal | place: USA: Chesapeake...
GCAAATAGCTTCCATAGAATTGAACTTGAACCAGGAGTGACCACTTGGACATTGTTCATGCCAGGCCCAAAGCAACGTGACTGGGGATTTGATGTCAATGGAACCTGGATTAATCATGAAACTTACTTAGAGAATAGAAAAAATGCATATCAAGGTAGCTGAAATATTTTATAGTCTACAAGGTGAAGGCCGCTGGGCAGGTGTTCCCAGCGTTTTTCTTAGAACATTTGGCTGTAATTTTACTTGCTCGGGATTTGGGTTGCCACTAGGCGAGAAGACAACCGAGCCTGATGAAATTGCAAAAGTAATTCATAAATTTGAAAAATACGAAGATTTGCCACTTGTATCAACTGGATGTGACAGCTACGCAAGTTGGCATCCTAGTTTCAAACACTTGTCACCTGTATTAACAGTTCAAGCTGCGGCTGACAGAATGCATGATCTAATTCCTAATAATACATGGACTCAAGGTCATAATAGTAATGACGTTCATCTTGTGATTACAGGTGGTGAACCTTTGCTTGGATGGCAACGTGCTTATCCTGAATTGCTAGACATTTGTAAAACAAAAGGTCTACAAAATATCACTTTTGAAACAAACGGTACACAAGATTTATCAGAAGATTTTGAAGCATACTTGTATGAAACCTGGACTAGATTTGGCAGAGATTATGATCGACTGACTTTTAGTGTCAGTGCGAAATTACCATGTTCCGGTGAAGCATGGGATGATGCAATTAAACCTGACATCGTTAAAAAATATGAGATGTTAGGGCATACTTATTTGAAGTTTGTTGTAGCTACTCAGCAAGATGTAAAAGATGCAGATCGTGCTGTTAAAGAATATAGAGCAGCAGGGTTTGGAGGACCTGTTTATCTAATGCCCATTGGTGGAGTTCCAGAGATGTACAATTTGAATGTACAGCAAGTAGCGGAACTAGCAATGACTAGGGGTTATAGATACAGTCCGCGTCTCCAAGTAGACATATGGCGTAATGCTTGGGGCACTTAATACAAAATTTATTTACAGAGGAATATTATGGCTACATGGACAGTGTCAACTTATTACAAAAAAAGTTGCGAGGAACACGAGCATTATTACAAAGACGATCAAACTATAACAAGAAAAACTGGCTACCGAGGTGCCACTTTCATTGTGGAAACTAGTGATGACAATCCACCAGAGTTTGAGTTTGATTACGTTCCTGGCGGTGATGGCAAACTTGACAGTATCAACATGTATGACTGCTGTGTTAACAACATAGAAAATGTTGAACTTGATAGTATGTGGGATGGTTGTTGGGAGGACATTGTGTTTCCTAATGACATGGACGAAGAAGAACAAGAACGTCTAATGGAACTTATTGAAGAATCTAGTATCTATGAAGTATTAGAAGAAGATGAAGGTTGGCAGCAGAACGATTGCGATGCATGGATCTGGGGGCCTATAGTAATTGAAGATGCGGAAGGCAATCAAGTAAGAATTATCTGTGCTGACGACGATGGCAATGTTATTGACTTCAAAGAAGATACTGAAGAAGAAACTGAGCAGGCGGTGATTGATTCAATGCCAGTTTGGCCATTTCCAACTAATAACAAGGAAAATTCAAATGACTGAGACAAGACAACGTTCGCATCTTAGAACAGCCAGCTATAGGTTAATTGCCTGGGCATTTACAGTTTTTTGGACCAACTTATTTGTTGAAGACTGGGCAGGTGCTATTGTGTTTTCTACTATTTTGCATTTACTATTGAGTATTTTTTATTATGCAAATGAAAGAATATGGGGGAAAATTCAATGGGGAAAATTAGATAAGGTTTAATAATGACATATTTGTTTACAAGTGAATCAGTAAGTGAAGGACATCCTGATAAAGTAGCAGACGCTGTATCAGATGCAGTTTTAGATCTTTTGATGCGTGACGGTAATATGGCCAATAGATGTGCTTGTGAGACCTTGGTCACTACTGATAATGTAATCATAGCTGGCGAGTATAAAGGCATTCTGCATGCAAGTGAAGTTGAATCAGCGATACGAAGAACAATCAAACTAATTGGGTATGAGCAACAAGGATTTGACTGGCGCACAGTAAAAATTACAAATCTTATGCATGGTCAGAGTGCCGATATTGCTTTAGGCACAGACAAATTTGGAGCCGGCGATCAAGGTTTAATGTTTGGTTATGCGTGTGATCAGACTCCTGAGTTAATGCCAGCTGCTATCTATTATAGCCACAAGATATTATATGATCTTACTCAAAACAGAAAAGAAGATCAAAGATCAGTAAATTGGCTTCGTCCAGACGCAAAAAGTCAAGTCACATTAGAATACGATAGTGTTACAAAGCGTCCAATTCGTGCTGCAAAGATTGTATGTAGCACACAACATGCTGACAATATTGACTATGATATAATAGAGAATTTTGTCAATCAAGTCATTTTTAATGTAATGGGCGATCTAGTCGATGACGATACTGAAATTCTTGTCAATCCCACTGGTAGATTTGTTATAGGTGGTCCAGACGGGGATTGTGGTTTAACTGGACGGAAAATTATTGTTGATACATACGGCGGCAGTTGTCCTCATGGAGGAGGAGCATTTTCTGGTAAGGATCCTACCAAGGTTGATCGTAGTGCTGCGTACATGGCTAGGTACCTTGCAAAAAATATCGTGGCATCTAAACAAGCCACTTACGCCACTATTCAGTTAAGTTATGCCATTGGGGTAGAACAACCAACTAGTGTATATGTTGACAGCGATGGTGACAACGAAAAAATTCTTGCCTACATTAAGTCTAACGTGGATTTAACTCCATTAGGCATTATTAACCACTTTAATTTGTTTAGACCTATATATTCTGACACAGTAGCTTATGGTCATTTTGGCAAACATTGGTTGCCATGGGAAACTATTGATTTGTTCTAGGAACTTTTATGAATTTATTTAACAAATGGTTTAATAAACCTAAACCACAGACAGTAAGCAGTCCTAAGATTGTAGAGCCCGAGACAAAAAAACCTACAATTAAGAAAAAAACGCCAAAAGAAATAGCGACTGAGGCAGGGGAACCATATGTTGCAGTTATAAGTTTTGAGTTAGATCCTGAAAATTTACATCAAGGCGCATTTGAACTTGATTGGAATGATAAATTTGTAACTAACTTGATAAGAGCCGGTTACCAGCAAAAACCAGATGAACCAGATAGTATAATTGTTGATAGATGGTTTCAAAATATCTGCAGGCATGTAGTGCTTGAAACGTGGGAACAAGAACAAGCTATAAATCCCCAACGGTTTACGAAAACTAGAAATCTTGGAGATGGATATACGGAAATATCATGATTTTTAACAACATTAAAAAGCTTAAAGCAGAAGGCAAAAAAATTGGTATCACTTTTTCAACGTTTGATTTGCTTCATGCCGGGCATGTTGCGATGTTGGCTGAAGCTAAGAATCATTGTGATTATCTTATTGCGGGATTGCAGACCGATCCAACTATTGACCGGCCAGACACTAAAAACTTACCCGTACAAAGTATTGTGGAAAGACAGATTCAACTTGCAGCATGCCGTTATGTTGATGAAGTTGTTGTGTATCAGACCGAACAAGATCTTGTAGATTTGATTCTTATTCTTCCGATTGATGTGCGTATACTAGGCATAGAATACGAAGGTAAACCTTTTACTGGTTATGAAGAATGCTATGCTCGTGGTATTGAGTTGGTGTTCAACAAACGAGATCATTCATTTAGTTCTTCAAGTTTGCGTAAGCGTGTTATACATGCTGAAACTAATCGCTTAATACAATCATGAGAAAATATTTTTCCACCACTTTCAACATAAATTCTCAAGAGTATGGTCATTTACGTCAACGGTGACAGTAATACCGCAGGAGCCGAACTAGATAAAACAGCAAAAAATTTTTGCGAATTAATTGCTGAAAAATATAATGTAAAATTAGTAAACCAAGCGATTTCTGGAGCCAGTAACGATTATATTTTACGCACTTCATGCGAATTCATTGAACAGTTTAATCCTAAACTAGTTATTATAGGTTGGACCACTTGGGAAAGAGAAGAATGGTTATACAATAATCAATATGTCCAAATAAATGCCAGTTGTAACTTTTTGGATTCAGACCTAAAACAACGTTACAAAGATTGGGTTTTGGCAAACAACCAAGACAAAATGATACTGAAAGGTCAAGAATGGCACAAAAAAATTTACCAATTTCATAATCAACTAAACTCTTTAGACATTCCTCATATTTTTTTCCATAGTTATTTTAGTTTTTTTGTAGATAAGGACAATGAACAAGATTGGAACACAAACTTCATATCTCCTTACAACCATGAAGCCAGTTATTTTTGGACACTGAAAAATCAAGGCTATATTCCTACAAAAAGTTTACATTTTGGTGCCGATGGCCATGCAGCCTGGGCAAAATTACTCATAGATTATATTGATAAAAATGCTTATTTACGTAAATGGTGATAGTCACGCCGCTGCTGCTGAAGCTGCTGTTCCTTTTGGATGGGCTTCAGACGATCCTTTATTCTACGGACTAGGAAAACGCCCGCATCCTGAAAACGAACGAGTAAGTTTTGGATGTGAGATAGCCAATCAACTTAATGCTATATTAGAATGTGATGCTCAATCTGGATCAAGCAATGCTCGAATATTAAGAACGTCACTGGACTTTGTTGAAAACATTGAGCCAAAAACTCTTGTGATAATTCAGTGGAGTACTTGGGAAAGAGAAGAATGGCTAATTGATGGCACTTATTACCAAGTTGGTGCCTCAGGGCTAGATTCTTTGCCCGAATCGCATCACGAAAAGTATAAAGACTTTATAGATCAAATTGATTGGGCACTATGCACAGATTATTGGCATAACCAAATATGGCAGTTTCATCAAACTCTACTTGATAAAAAAGTAGCACATATCTTTTTTAATGGAAACAGTCACTTTCAAGAAATAGCAGACAAAAAAGATTGGGGAGGCAACTATATAGGCCCTTATGACTCAAATCTTACTTTTGATGCAATTTTAAGAGAAAATGGTTACAAAACTGTTAACAAAGAGTCGTGGCATTTTGGTGAAGATGCTCATTGCTTTTGGGCGAGTTTTGTGTTAAACTATGCGTATTCTAACAACTTGGTACCTTGACATGCGCTACGTTCTTATTGATACAGCTAATATTTTCTTTCGTGCTAGACATGTGGCATTTAGGGCAAGTACCACTGAGGAAAAAATTGGTTACGCCTTGCACATTACTTTGGCGGCAATCAACAAAGTTGCAAAAAAGTTTAACGCAGATCATATGGTATTTGCATTAGAAGGTCGTAGTTGGCGCAAAGATTTTTACAAGCCTTATAAGGCTAATCGAGCAGAAAGTCGAGCTGCACTTACCGAATCTGAACTTGAAGAAGATAAGTTGTTTTGGGAAACATATGATAACTTTACCAAATTCCTTTCTACTAGCACTAACTGTTCAGTAATTAGACATCCTGAGGCTGAAGCAGATGACATAATTGCAAGATTTATTGCACTACATCCCGCTGACAGCCACACTATTGTCAGCAGTGACACTGACTTTGTACAGTTACTAGCAGAAAATGTTGATCAGTTCAACGGTATTACCGATGAGTTGCTAACACTGCGCGGTATTTTTGATGCTAAAGGTAAAGAAGTTTTAGATAAAAAAACTAAACTGCCTAAGACAATACCAAATCCGCAATGGTTGTTATTTGAAAAATGTATGCGCGGTGATCCAAGCGACAATGTATTTTCTGCGTACCCTGGTGTTCGAACAAAAGGAACTAAAAACAAAGTTGGATTACTTGAAGCATACGAAGATCGCGATAAAAAAGGTTATGCATGGAATAACCTAATGTTACAAAAATGGGTTGACCATAATCAAATTGAACATAAAGTTCTTGATGACTACCAACGCAACCGCACACTAATTGACTTAACTGCACAACCAGATGAAATTAAAACCAAAGTTGACACTGCCATACAAGAGCAAATCTCGCATAAGGACGTGGGTCAGGTTGGTGTACGTTTTATGAAATTTTGTGGCAAACATGATCTAGTTAAAATATCTGAATCTGCAGAACAATATGGATCATGGTTGAACAAAACCTATAAAGGAGTACTTGATGGTAATACTTGCTAAACCAGTAAGAGCAAATGAATATTGGATACTAAAACAAGGTGACGAAAAGATAGGAAACATAGAAGCAACACACAATGGGTTTGTTGTTAAAATAAAAGACAATACTCAACAATTTAGAACTCTTAACATGATACGTAGTAGGGCCGGTATTGACTTTGAGCCTGTGGTTAAGAAAAAACCTACTGCCGTAGAAAATCATGTACATGGATATCCCGCAGGCTGTAAGGCCCATAATCCAATGTTTGAAGTTAGACAACACTTACCATTGTTTACAAAAAATAAAAAAAGTAAAAGCTGGCATGCTGCTGGTTGGTATTGTATTTTGCTTAACAAAACATGGCAAGTAAGTCAAAGTCCTAAACTTATCACATTACAACGATATAAGTACCGTGGACCTTATATGACTAAAGAGGATGCTGCCAATGATGCACATTAATCAATTTATTGATAGAATTAAAACTGCAGAAAGTAGAAGCACAAGAGATTTCATTATGTCTTTACAAGATGCCAGAAATTTACATGCTGATATTACCAAACTTTTACTTAAATTAGAAGAACTATCGGCTCCTACTACTCAACAGGAACCAGTGATCAAAGTCGAAGTCACGGGCGGAAATTTCTAGCTAAATAATAGCTAGATATTTTGGAGAAGCTGTGTCAAGACCTAAACCCCAGGTTTTATTGGAATTAACTAATAAAACAACTTATAAAACTGAACAAGTGTTGGCCAGTGAAGGTATTTGGGCAGTGTTTTTTGATGGCCAACCTATCAATTTAAAAACAAGCCATATGCTAACACAAGTTCCTGGCCCAAAGTACAAGAAAAGTAGCTTTTCTAATCCAGGTCACGCTATTAATCTTGCCAAAAAACTTAACACACAATTTAAAACAGATAAGTTTTATGTGGTGTTGTTAAAGAGTGGCGACAAAATTTATCCCTAATTGTGTATTCAATTGAGCAAATCAAAACACTGCATTTAGAGCCAACAACTTTATGTAATGCAGCATGCCCGCAGTGCGCAAGATATTTAGACAACGGTGATGAAAATCCCTTGTTACCTCAGGCCACTTTAAGTTTAAATGATATTAAAGAACTGTTACCACCAAGTTTTTTAAAACAATTACATAAGATTTTTATGTGCGGAACTTACGGTGAACCAACAGTGGCTAAAGACTGTCTTGAAATTTTTAAATACGCAAGAGAGATAAATCCTGATATAGTAATAGGCATGAATACCAATGGCAGCACTAGAAATAAAAGTTGGTGGATGGAGTTAGCACATTTGTTCAATAGTATCTACGACTATGTTGTTTTTAGTATTGACGGCTTAGAGGACACTAATCATATCTATAGACGCAACACACAATGGCGTAAAATTATGGAAAATGCCGAGGCTTATATTAAAGCTGGTGGTAGTGCCCATTGGGATATGTTGGTGTTTGAACACAATGAACATCAAGTTGAACAAGCAAGACAGTTAGCACGTGACATGGGGTTCACTTGGTTTAGAGTTAAAGTTTCCCAGAGATATTTGTATAGAAATGTACAATGGATACGCGGTCCAAAAAATTCTGAACTTAAGCAAGTTAAAGATGAACCAGTGTTTGATTGTTACGCTCAACGGGATAAAGAGTTGTATATGAGTGCGCATGGTCTATTAATGCCATGCTGTTACATTGCAGAACAAATTTATGGAGCTCATTTGCCAGAACGTCGTGAAAGCACATTAAAGTGTTTAGGCGACCTTGATCAATATCATGCAAGACACGGCATTGAAAATGTAATTAACAAATTTCAAAGAGTGACCGATACCTGGACCAGTGCAAAGCCTTTACAAATTTGTATGGATTTTTGTTCAGGTATGCATCAACCAAGATGGAAAGCTCAATGGCGCACGGATGAACAATTGCGATGAATCGCGAAAGATTTACAGTCAAATTAATTGAACTTTTACCAGACTCTAAAAAAATTCCATTTGATCAGGCCAGATTAGAATGGTGGTTTAATCCAAGTAAAAATGGTGGATTTAGATTAACCTTAGAAGGTTACAATGTAATGGCGTCGGTTCTTGAATTTGAGCACTGGCGAGTGGCAACCCACCCTAATCTTAGACTATTATTAGACTTAGAAAAAAAATTAGAAGTTCCGTACTATGTAGGCACAAAGAAAAAAGAACTTATCTTATTTGGTAGTAAAGAAGCCATGATGGCTACATTACACGGTGATGTCAAACGATGGTTGGATTTGTTGCAAAATCGTAACAATTAACAAAACAACAACTGTTGACCAAAAAATATTAGATAAAATATAATACACAGAATGTTGAGAATTTAGTGAAAAAAGAGATATAAAATGGTGGAGTTTAAAATGGAGCAAGTGAAACTAAAACCAAGAAATTTTGTGGTTAAATACGACCGCAACCGTGCCGCTCGACACAAAATTCAAGTTCGGTATCATCGTCGTGCAAAGCATGTAAAACAGGAGCAAGCTCAATGGTAAATTTTCCCGTCTTGGAACTGATGGATAGATTATGTATTGCCCGATTAAAGTGGGAAAAAACGCAGTCAAACAAAGACGAGCTTTTATGGTACGAACGTGAATGGTCAAAGTTTGAACAAACATCTGCGATTCAAAAACATATAGAAAATTTAACAGAAATACACAGGCATATTTGGGACCTTGAGTGGCAACTTAAAACTGGCGTTGAGGATCAATTATCCCTTGAGGAAATTGGTCGCCGAGCTATAGCTATAAGAGATTGGAATAACAAAAGATTGACAGTTAAGAACGAAGCTGCTAAACTCTTGGACTGTCCTGTGCGAGAAATCAAACAAGATCATTTGTCGGCTAAATAAAATTAAAGTTATTCTTGACTTTTTAATATTTTGCATATATACTAGCACTATGAATACAGCACTACACATATCTTCACTACCAAGTAAGCTTGCTTATTGTGGGGCCGCCTTTTGGCAATCTACAATGGTACGCTCAATTGGTAATGAGGATTTTTGGGGGTGTCTAAATTAAGATTAGAAATAATCCAATTTTGACGCCCTGGAATTAAAAACTCCAGGGTTTTTCGTTTTATAAGGTAATATGAAAGAAACACATGATGAAAACACATTGCATCAATTTAAGGAGCACGTTTTAACAGCAGAACAATTGGCCAAACTGATTGAAGCCAAGCTAGAACGTGCGAGGCTGATGCAAGAAGGCTTTAGACAAGTACAGCTCGCAAAACACGCGAGGTAATTGTCAAAATGTTTTGGTAACGAGGACCAGTGATTCATTAAAAATCACAAACGGGCGGACAGGAAACATGAAACCGTGGCGGCAACGCGGCAAGTAAGACTCCTGGTTGGGGTGTCGACCCCAACATATGGTTGACCAATATTTGGCGTTTGTTTATAATGCTCAATGTTGGGACCATATTGAAGCACACTAAGCCGAAGGGCGCACGACGGGTGGTAATGCTGTCCGATGCCGACAGTGAGGCGGTTCGAATCCCCTAGTGTGTTTCAATATGGTGACACCATATTGAAGCACATTTTGATGCCTATAAGCGTATAGAGTTGATCGCCTGTATGACGGTGCGAGATGAGTGTGTTTCAATATGGTTTACCAAGCAATTTTAGATGTATTGTTTTGGAAAAATCCTGTGCTACCAGGATAATGCACTTTCAACGTACTGGACGTCGACTTTCAAGGTACGCGAGTTGTCAAACACGAAACACCCAGGACGCTGGATTATATAAGTGTGCGGCGGTAAAAGCAAACGGTAGTGGGCGAACACTATCCATAACAAAACAATACATCTAAGACTGCTTAAATATGTGATGACATGGATTTTAGTTTTCTGGTTGCAGTTTCCCAGCAACTTTACTACCTATGCTACATATCCTACAGAACTTCAATGTCGGGATGCTGAGCAAATGTGGAACCGCAGGCTTCGCATCGTAAAAAGTCAAATACAAGCAGAATGTAGGCCACAAAATTAAGTTTATGCACCGTTCGTCTATCTGGTTAGGACACCCGCCTTTCACGCGGACAAGACGGGTTCGAATCCCGTACGGTGTGCCAGTGATTTAATATGTTTAACTATAATGCCGAACAAATTTTTGTAGTGCAGCCAAGAAGTGCAGGCGGTGGTATACTAGCGTTTTTATTAAGTTTAGACAATACAACTGCTTCACTTGACTTTAAAAAAATTGCATACAAAGATAAACTTGCAACGTGGAGTGATTTTGTAAATCAAACTCCAGATAATGCGCATGTTGTTGGACATGTAAATATATCTCATTCAGGTCACTTTAGAAATATTGATAGTGCTGATTTTTGTCAAAGATATATTCATAAAAATCACTTTTATGAGCTTGAAGGATTGTGTAGTAAAAATGCAGATGTCTTAGAATCAATGCTTGGTCCAAAGAAATCAATTGGCATTTACCTTACTGACAATTGTGTATCTAAGATTTTAGAGTTTAGGCCTTACACACCAAATATTGATTTTTACCAAAAATGGGTTTACGCTAATCAAAAAAAATTGCTTAAAGAGTTTTTTAACATAGACTCTTTGCATTTTTTTTCTTTTGCAGAAATGTTAGACATAGATTTATTTTTGGATCATTTAAAATACTGTAAAGATTTATTATCACTTGACATAGATTTAGATCAAATAAAATCAATCATACTTCAATGGTATGACATTTTAAAGTCAAGTAATTAAGTTGCGGGTGGCGAGCAGAACTGGTTACTGCACTGGACTGTAAATCCGGCGTCTTCGACATACGGGGTTCGAGTCCCTGGCCACCCACCATACGGCACGTTAGCATAGCTGGCCGAATGCGCTGGCCTGTCACGCCAGAGACCACGGGTTCGAATCCCGTACGTGTCGCCAAAATATAATGGAAAAATAATGCCAACAATTTACTTAGACATGGATGGTGTAGTTGCTGATTTTGATGCAGTGGCATCAAAAATCATAGGTCGTAGTCATTCCGCAAATGAACCTTGGCCGCCAAATGATTGGGCCAAGTTAAGAAATTATCAACGTATGTATAGCTATCTGCCTCTAATGCCCGATGCAAAAAAACTTGTCACCACGGTGGTGGAATTAGCTAACAAATATAATTACGATGTGATATTCTTAACTGCTGTACCAAGAGAAAATGATTTTCCCTGGGCTTTTCAAGACAAGATGGAATGGAAACAACGTTACTTTGGCGATATTCCAATTTGGTTTGGTCCTTACAGTGATGATAAACAGGTAAGAACCAAAACTGGGGACATTCTAATTGATGATCGTAAAAGTAATATTGAACAATGGAAACAGGCCGGAGGCATTGGTATCTTACATCACGGATCGGTGGATGAAAGTATAACCAAATTAGAAAATTATTTAAAAATGGGGGTATAGCTCAGCTGGGAGAGCACCTGCTTTGCAAGCAGGGGGTCATCGGTTCGATCCCGTTTACCTCCACCAATGCCACCATAGCTCAGTCTGGACTAGAGCAATACGCTACGAACGTAAAGGCCGGAGGTTCGAATCCTTCTGGTGGTACCAATTTTTGTATGCCAACTTAGCAAATGTGGTCATTGCGGCGGTTTGAAGAACCGTGGAACCTGGTTCGATCCCGGGAGTTGGCACCAAGCTCGAGCAGCTCTCGGTAGAGCAGGCCGTCTTATAAGCGGTTTGGGTAGATAACCCCCAGGTCCAGGTTCGACTCCTGGCTCGAGCACCAGTTGTTTTAAAATAAATATTGACCTTTTATTGAGAAAACAGTATAATTTACAAATATTTTAACATGCATCGGTACCAGAGTGGCCCAATGGCGCAGTCTGCAAAACTGTTGTTCGCAGGTTCGAATCCTGCCCGATGCTCCAAATTATTCCGGTGTAGTATAATGGCAGTGCGGCGGTCTCCAAAACCGTTAGTGGGAGTTCGATTCTCTCCACCGGAGCCATAAAAAAAGAAAGGAGGGTGCTATGCCAGCAGTATTTTTAGTTAGCGACACGCATTTTGGCCATGCTGGTGTGTGCCGCTTCCTGCGCGACGACGGAAGTAAACTTCGTCCCTGGGACGATCCTGAGGAAATGGATGAGGAAATGGTGCGTCGTTGGAATGAAACAGTTCGCCCTAAGGATAAAGTTTATCATCTAGGTGATGTAGTTATTAACCGGCGAGCACTTAAAACACTTGCTCGTTTGAACGGTGATAAGGTGTTGATCAAAGGTAACCATGACATCTTTCGCATGGATGAATATACACCGTACTTCCGTGACATACGTGGATATCATGTCATGAACGGTATGATACTGAGTCATATTCCGATGCATGAAGAAAGTCTTGCACGTTTTGGTACCAACATTCATGGACACTTGCATTACAATCGTGTGCGCAGTTACAACATAGACACCAATACCAAAGAAATTGATCCTAGGTATCATTGTGTCTGTGTTGAACACACTGATTACAGACCTATCTTGTTTGAGGATGTAATTAAACGCATACACAATGAAGGTGGTACCGTGGGCTTTCGCAACGGCAACGGTCCAGTGATAGATTAGAATCCCGCAGTCCCTTCTGCGTTATTAAAGGGGGTGGTTGGCGTCACCAAAAGGCCAGGGCTCATACGATGACAGCCTCAGAACCCGCAGACATGGGTGCCAGAAAAATCGTAGGTGGGTACTACACCTTGCCAGAAGTAAATGTAGCGGACAGGGTAACAACTCAGTTAGGGGCTTGAGGGATCAAGTGGCCTAACCCAGACAATGGCGGAGGGGAGAAACGGTTTACTCGTCAGTCTCATAAGCTGAAGACATCAGGTTCGATTCCTGTTCTCCGCAACCATATATTCCAGCGTAGCTCAGTGGTAGTAGCAGTTGACTGTTAATCAATTGGTCGTTGGTTCGATCCCAACCGCTGGAGCCATTCTTTAACAAATGCCTTTGTAGCTCAGTGGTAGAGCATTGTCTTGATAAGGCAAGGGTCGGTGGATCGTTCCCACCCAAAGGCACCAACATTTTACAAGGAGAAAAATCATGGGGGCGTGACAGTTGTTATAATGGTTGTAGTTGGTATAATAGTAATAAACAAAACTTTACAATAAGGAGATTGTAATGGGACTTATGATTATATTGTCAATGCAGCGAACAAGGCTTTACAAATAATAGTTGTAATATTTTTTTAAGGAGAGTCCAAATATGGACAGTGACAAAACGGGCGACGGTCCTAAACGTAAGGGTGCGTAACTCAACTGGTTAGAGTAATCGGCTTTTAACCGATAAGTTGTGAGTTCGAATCTCACCGCACCTACCATATAAAAACACATTGGTTCTGAGGGTTGTTCCAAAGGTAATTTACTCCAAAGGAGTCCCAGTGTGTTTCTATATGGTAATGTAGCTTAGTTGGTAGAGCAGCACCTTCATACGGTGACGGTCGGCGGTTCGATTCCGTCCATTACTACCAGTTATGCTAAATTATTTGCCATTTCTGGATTAGCTGCCAAAACTGTTTGAAAATGCTGTAGACCTTGCATGACATGACTTATTGAAGCGTCTTTTCTTTGTTTAGAAAGTGCGCGATTTACATTTGACTTACGTTGTCCTACACTTGGGTATTCTGGATATTTAGGATCAAAGGGCTCTCTCTGATAGGCCTCTGTAAAGTGATCCCATGCACGATTGATATTATAACCTAATTTGTATGCTAGTAAAGCACCGTACACATCTGCATCCATTTCTAGTTTACGATTTTGCGCGGGTGTTACTTGTTTTTTATAATAACCAGGGTTAGCTCGTTCATAGACCATATGACCTATTTCATGTCCAATTGTATAGGCAAGACAGTCATTGGATAAATCCCAGAAAGTGCCAACATCTAACGTAATTTTTTTGTCTGCAAAGTTAGCGGCGGCCCAAGCACCTTCACCGTCCAATGGCACATCAAGTTTTACGTTTGCAACAGCAGCTCTTTCATTTGGCTGCATAGCGGATAGTAATTGACTGTATATTTTTTGAGCTCGAGTTTGTAAATCTGCCCTTCGTTTAATCCATTGCTCTAACTCATCTGATTTCATGAGCTTGCGCATGCCTGGTGTGGTCGCCATTGAAGTGTTAGCGTCAACCTTGATTAAGTTAGGATCTTTTCCAAGTTTAGCTTGAACAGCAGAATATTCGTCTTCTTTAATAAATTCGTAGTAGCGCATCAATTATTTATAATTAAATTGGAAGTGTGGCA
>Ga0129333_10003658_pt1 | contig 14417 bp, 30 predicted proteins | sample CPB6_08_DNA_FD_94474 | JGI IMG/M metagenome (GOLD analysis project Ga0129333, IMG submission 94474) | Freshwater to marine salinity gradient microbial communities from Chesapeake Bay, USA - CPBay_Sum_0.6_0.8_DNA | ecosystem: Environmental > Aquatic > Marine > Coastal | place: USA: Chesapeake...
CCCCATATATTTTATTATACCTTGTTTTCTTCAATCAAATTAGTTATTTTTTTTACATATTTTTCATAATCAATATCAATAATTAAATTACCATCAATAAGTTTATGTATCTTGACATCCTTGCCTATTTCAAATAATATATTTCTAACATCATCTTCAAGGCTCATTTAATTATTATAGCACCCCTGAAAGGAATTGAACCTCCGACGCAGACCTTAGAAGAGTCTCGCTCTATCCACTGAGCTACAGGGGTTTGGTGGAACATGTAGGACTTGAACCTACGACGACCCGATTATGAGTCGGGGGCTCTAACCAACTGAGCTAATGTTCCTAGTCTTTCAATCTTTTAAGTATCTCATGCATGTTTGGATCTGTCAACATATCATTGATAGCTTCTTTTACTTCTTCCCTGATTTCTGGCAGGGTATATCTAGAGTTGTTCGTAATCTTATATAACAGATTCATTAATCTTACACAGTCTTCATGCCTATACCATGTATGACAATATAATCTATCTTCAGTTTCTATCATGTTAGGGCAAGACTTATAATCCTCTATGATCTGGTCTATAACGACCTTCTGTGCCTTCTTACAGCCATTACAGGGACAGGCCCAAGAAACCTTTTTAGGCTCAGGATTTTTATATGCATCTGGATTCATTATTTAACCCAACTTATACATATAGATATATACCCAAGATCAAGCACAATCTTTTTCTTTAATCTTGTAAAACCTACAACTCTCCAAGGGAGTTTATAGAGTTTTATTTTTGGAATCACACTACATGCCTTTTGCTTTTTTAATTACGTCCAATACTAGCATTTTCATTCCCAGAGCATTGAGTTTTCCATCTGAAATATCAATTGATTCTATTTCGGAAATGATTTTATCTTTTACTGCTTTAACTACTTTATGAGTTCCATTACATTCTGGATACTCTGTTGAAAATCCACAACCACAAGGCATTATATTATTCCTTCCTTATCTTCATATATTATATCAATTATATCTGATATAGACTTTTCTGGCAAATCATGAAAATAGTAATTACCATTTTCTTTTATGGTCCAGCATCTCCACCCATCAGTCTCACACCACATAGCAGATGCAGTTTTCATATCCTCTGGATCATTAATAATGCGAGTAATAGAGTTATGCCAATCAACTTCTAAAAAAATAGCAGTACGAAGTCTGTCCCATCTAAATATTAAATTAACTATTTTGTCTATCATTATGAACTACCTCATTTAATCCTCTTGCAATATCAGCAGATACCATAAATGCTTTCTTAGTTTGTCTGCTCTTTGCTTTTCCGTGGGTAGCCCAAACCTCATATGTATATTCAATATCAAGAGCAATCTGTTCTCTAATCTCTTTTACTGTAAATACAATAAAGTCCCACACTTGTTTCTTTTGTTCATCTGTTAATTCTTCAGTCCAATTACCCATTGTTATGCTCTTTCAAATGTCTAGTTAAAGTAAAGTGTGCAAAGGAAGAACGCACTTCAATCTCTTGATTACAAATATTACAAACGACCACCCTTTTAGCTGCCATGTATCAATTGTACACCCTGTGAACAATTAAGTCAAATTATTCACAAATATAAGAAAATGACATGTGGAATCTATCAGCTTGTGCTAGATTAAATGGAGTGTTATTATCCATCGGTTCATCTTGTGAAGCACTAGCCATGTCCCAAATTGTAAATGTTGTACTACCTGGAGATAGATGTCCTTTAAGGCTATAATGATCAATGCCCTGATTAGTAATGTCATGAACTGATCCACCATAAACATCTGTGTGATATTTAGATGCAAACGGTATTGTTAAAGAGTATGCACCTGTTCCAAAATTAGTTACAGATGTAAAAACAACATCTATTTGAACCTGAACAAATTTACCAATCTTAATATATGAACCAGTTGCTGGATTATTTGAATAAGTTAGTCCAGTACCAGACCATACAGGACTATAAGAATGAATTGTTGTTGTTAGCCCACCAACATCACCGAATGCAGGATGCGTAAACCGTGCCATTAGAACTCCAGGCTTGTATAAATTGTTGATACATACATGCCAGTAGTAGACGCTAAAGCATAAATAGCATCATCACCTGGCAACTCAAAAGATATAGAATGATTAGGCAAAATCCTAAAACCATAATTGCTTGATGTCAAAGAAGATGTTCCACCAAGATAAATATATCCAGAATCATTGCTATTCTGAATGGTAAAATCTAGTCCAGAATGTGTGCCGTTTGGGCTTAGGCGAACAGGCTCTGTATTGCTAAGAGATTGTCTTAATGATACTGTCATAAATAAATTGTATCACATTATTGTATTTATTAAATTGCATAAGCTATAACACCACACAAAAAACCTATAATGAAGGCTGCACCAACTAGTGTGGATATATATCTTTTTTCAAGAAAGCGTCTGATAATAGCACGTTCTAGATCCCTATCAACTTCTATAACTTCATCGTCAAAAACATATTCTCTCATACATCAATTATATCCTACGAGTATTGTAAAGTCAAAAAAAGAGCAGTTTAGCGTCATGCTCAGGACGGGCTCCCCAGAAAGGGAGGGAGCACTTCGCCCCCAGAAAGGGAGGGGCGTTTGAAGGGAACTCTAAAGCTCAACCTTCAGTATATATTATAGCCCAAAGTAAGACACTATGTCAAACTAGGATATACTATAAGGGTGTGTCCAGTTTGTAATAATAAATTAGTGCCTTTTGTTGTAGGGTATCCAACAGAACATTTAATTAAAAATCTAGAGGATAAGAAAATACAATGGGCAGGAACATGTTTATATTCATCAGATATGCCATCTGAATGGTGTTATACCTGTAATAAAGGTTTTAGTTTAGATAAAACTAAAGAATAAAATAGCAGCGATAATAACTACTGCTGATAAAGCAATAGATGTTTTGGTTTCTTTTGACCATTCTTTTTGGCTAATTGCCATTATTTCTCCTACTTAAATATTGTTTGGATTAATAATTGACTTCTTGCCAGCAATAAGATCTTCAATTAGACTACAGATTACTGAGTATTCTTCTTCCCAGATTTTACGAGATCTACCTGGACCAACATCAATTTTTTTACCTGATTCTGCTGCTGCTTCTTTAACGCCTTTTTCTGAGTCGTAATTTAAGACTGTGCATTGATACCACTTTGCAACATAGCCGTCTCTATCAACAACATATTTTTCAAAATTTCCGCCTTGTTCTGCACCAGCAGTATCCATATTTAACCAATATGAATAGTAGTCTTTTTTATTTACTATTCCTAGATCTTTTTCTTTCTTTTCCATTGCGATCATTTGTTCTGCAATTTCTTTATAAAGTTCGTGAGGTTCTTTTCTTGGCTGACCCAAACCATTTACGTCTTTATTTCCATTATGAGGGCTAAGCTCGTTTACAGAAAGATTTGGATTTGATGCTACCATCTCAGAAAATTGAAAGGTAACTCCATAAACATCTCTGCCATATTCTTGTGAATCTAAGCCACATGTGATTCCTTGAGACCACTTTCCATGTGTAATTCCTGGACCGCAATAGTCGTTTGTTGGAATGGCTACTATCTGAAAATCATCTCCGCCATACTTGTCTTGAAGCATTTGTAAAACTTCCATTTGATTAGCATTACCACAGCCAACTGTGGTATTAACAACCATAGTTACCTTTCCTTTAAATTGATTAAGAAAGCCTGGCTGCCCTTCTGCAGAAACAAGATCAATATCATATATAGATTTCATAGTGTTATTTTACCATCCTTTTAAGAAGACGCTTCAAGAGTGAGATGTTTTTTGCATATAAAAAATATACCCTTTTCGTCAAAGTCAAAGTATTCCGCTTTTTTTTGACAAAAACGGCACTCAGAATCATTGCATATATGCTCACTCATATAAAGATTATATCATAGACTTATTAATGACTAAAAATATCAACTATTCCATTTGAGTTAAACAAAAGAGATGCCCTTGGACCCTCAACCTCTATCTGATGGTATAGCTTCTGACTAAAATATAAAAAATCTCCAGGTTTTAAGACAATTCTCATGGCATTAGGATCATCTTTTTCAAATTTACTAACCTCTCCAGAAATATACTTTTCATCCTTTAGGGTCCATATTGTTTCACCTTCACATTGAAGTGTCGCAGCATGCCAGCGGTCTTGGTGAGGTGTGACAAAGTGTGGACCTATTGAAACCTTGGGCCCGTAAAATCCCAATGGAACTTCTCCTGTTATTCTTAATAAATTATAAACTTGTGGGAACAGCGTTATGTTGTCTAAATAGTCACCTTTAAAATTAAAATATACCCCAGCCTGAATAATTAGTTTACCTACTAGGTATTCTTTATTTTTATTTATTTGTCCATCTAAAATATCATCCATATCTTGAGATGCTGAATGATAGGCGGCATTCATGAAATCTGACCATTGTGGCAGACTATTTTTATCAATAAGGTTGGTAAATAGGCAATAAGATCTTTCGGCCTCAGCTTTCCTAAAACCATCTAGTATTTCTTCTTTAGAATAATTTATACCCATTATGTTATCATTATACCTGATATAATAGATGAAAAGGAGACCCAATGCAAATTATAAATATTACAGATGATATTATTTACATAAAAGACGCTTTCCCTAAGTGGAAAGAGTTTATTGATAGCATTGAAGCAAATGACGACAACGAAAAAATACACCCCGTAATACCTAAATGGAAAAATTGGTATGACAGCCGTCCAGTTAAAAAGTATGAAGATAATGATTTAGAATGGGACCAAGACACAGATGATTTTAGCAAAGGAAAGCAAAAACTATTTAATTGGGACTTAACCGAATCTGATAACAATGAATATTGGCCACGACCTGTTGTTGAAGCAAATCAGGATGAAGCTCACGAACTTGCTGCTCCTATTATTGACTTAATATATGAAGACTATAAAAAGTGTTTAAAGATTTGGCAGGAAAAAACTGGAAATAGCGATTTAGAATATATTTCCAAAAACTTTACCTTGAGAAAGTATAATGATGGTGGAGCAATTGGTCCTCACATTGATAAGAACCATCACAATCCAAAGAACACGATGGATTGGACTGCTTTAATATATTTAAATGATGATTATGATGATGGAGAAGTTAGGTTTTTAGATTTTGACATTTCTATAAAGCCAGAAGCTGGTAGCATTATATTCTTCCCATGCACAGCAGTTCATGAAGCAAGACCAGTAAATCTTGATTTATCGCATTGCGAGGATTGTGGAAATACTATTGGAAAAGGCAGCAGTAAAGGTGCAGGGAAAAGCAATAAGTATTATATCTTTATGGTTATCCATTCAGAGTTTGGTTTTTCGTCTTCAATTGCAGAGCCATACCAAAATATGAATCTTAAAATTTTAGAATCAAAAGGAATAACAGATCATTACTTGATAGAGGCTGAAGAAAAATTTATAAAAAATTATAAAAAGCATCAAGATGAGTATCCATCAGCTTAAAAATATCTTTTCTAATGAAGAGTTAGAATCTATTCATAAGGCCATAGATGTAATAGATATTCCTGTTATTAACGGTGAATACATATCTGATAGGCAAAATGAAGGTGTAGGTGCAAACAAAGAGCTTGGTAGACTACAGTTTGGTGGTCTACGCAATATTGATGATATTAATAACAAGATGTTAAAAATAGTTAATGAACTATCACCAATTAAGTTAACCATGGCACATGTTATGGCTGTTGAGTATAATAGCAAATATGGTCATCCAGTTCTTCCACCACACTTTGATCATGACACCAACGACCTTGTTGTAGACTTCCAGCTATCAGCTAATACCTCATGGGACTTGGGGGTAGATTTAAAGAACTATGAAATGCTTGACAACTCTGCCCTTATATTTAATGCCAATGAACATATACACTGGAGACCACACAAAACTTTCAAAGACGGGGAATATGTGAAAATGGTATTTTGGAGATTCTTTGATGAAGCAAATCCAACTGATTACTCACATCTTGATTATGTAATGGATCATGAGATTTTAAAAGGGGCAAATCAGTTTAGAGACAGCCTGGGCTGGGAATAAAAAGCGGTATAAAGAAGTTTACCAAACACTTCTAACTATAATAGCTATAGCAATCATATAACATATCCATCCTGTTATAAAACCATATATAAAAATAGCTGGCCTAGACTTTAGAATATTTTTCATAGAAAAATTATATCACTAGTCAGATATCTTAGATATTTGAGATTTTGCTACCTTTAAGGCACTGCCCTTTATTGGGGCATATCCTTGAATATTATTACATCTGTCCAAAGCAAAGTTTAAAAACTTTTTAATTAAAGCCCCATTTTTAGCAGGCTTTACATAAGATATCGCATATGCAAATGTAACTATATTATATGAATATTTTGATGGATTTTTAAAATTAAGTGGTGCAACCCCATCATTATCAAACTTTACGCTAGATAAAAATGCAGAGGTGGCCGAAGGAGTAGGCCCAACAAATCTGCTGGCCTCATTTTCAATAAGAGCACTTTTTAAATTTCTTACATAAGACACTTCGTTATATGAAATAGATCCATTTAAGGTTGCCTGTGTAGTAGCAATTAGTGTTGACCCATTGGCAGATTGAAAATAGCCAAAATGATCATTCATATTGCCTGGAAATGCTGAAGCAAATGTTTTGTTGCCAGGCTTTGTCCAAATTGAAGGGGCAACAGAATTTAAATAAGATGTAAAAACTTCTGATGTACCAGATCCGTCAGATCTATATAAAACAATAATCTTAGTTTTAGGAAGTTTTCCAGGATTTAGTTTAGCAATTTGTGGGTCATTCCACATTTTAATTTGACCAGCAAATATTTTTGCAAGAACCTCCTTGCTAAGCTTAATTCTTCCAGAGTATCCGTCAAGCTTATACACAACAGCAATTGGACCAGCGACTATTGGAATATATAGAAAAGATTCAGTGGGCTTCGCTTCATTAGAGTTAAAAGGGGTATCAGAAATAGCAAAATCTGTTATTTTTTGTGTAAAGAAATTTCGTCCTGCTCCAGAGCCGTTTGGAGTATAGTTTAAAACAAGCCCTGTTTCTTTAGCAAATCTTGTTCTGCATTGTTCAACAAAGTTCGCAGAAAATGTAGATCCTCCAGACTTTAGGTCTGTAGCGGAAGCAGCGGGTACAGCAAAAAGGCTAGCAATTAAGGCTAGCACTAAGGTAATTGACTTTGATCTCATATAATTATGATACAGTCGCTTTTCTTAAAAACGGCAAACGCAAAATTAACTTATAGTGAATTTAAAGTTCGGCGCAAAATGGAAACATAAAACCAACATTTGCCCCTTTGCGGGGCAATATGGTTGGGTATATCTAAAAAGCTAAAATCAGGCGGTATAAAGAATATCCCCATTATCCCCTATATAACATATAAGGATAGTTTATACACATATCCAGGTGTCATCTGATATTTACTTTATAGACGATATCAGATAATGATCTTTCGTCTGGCTTTTTTTGTGTGTCCAGAGATAAGGACATATCAATTATATGCCAGAAAAGGATCAATGTCAAGTCATAAATACCCTGATTTTATACCCGTTTATCCACAGGTTATCCACATAAATATGTTACTGATATTATTTAGATTTTCTATTTGTGGAGGAAAATGGAGGAAAGTGGGGGATAATGCGTCTTACCATAAGGCGTTCGTAATGTCAAATCCTAAAACCTCATATCTTGTTAGATTTATATATCAAACCTCATATCATATGTGTTAGATTTTGTCAAATCCCCATATAAAAACATATAAAAAATATCCAAATTTGTAACAAAATGATAACAAAATGTTATAAAACATATAGAAAATATTTGAAAATATTTAAAAACTTTCAGGGATTTTTATATGTCTATCGTAATGTCTTATATAGGGGATATAGCCAGGGTTATTTCTTTTTGCCCCGCCAAAAATTGAGGAGCACGGCACGAAGCCTATCTATCTTATCATTCATCCGCTGCTCATATTGGCCGCCCTCTGTCTCCCCATAATGAGTTTTAAAATATGGCGAGGTATATGTCTTAGAAAAATATCTTCTTGGCATTATTTATTCTTTTCTTCGGCGGTATATAGAAGATGATCCAAACTATCATATCCAATATCCTCTACTCCTAATGTAGCTAATAGAAGATTAAATGTTTCATTGATATATAGAATAGCTTGATCAGTTAATTCACATAATCCCTCTGATTTTAAATATGCGAGGGGTAGTCCAACATCATTGAATTCAATAAACTCTTTAATAGAGCTATCATCCTTATAGTTAAGATAAAAATTTCCTAATATATCACATTGGATATCAATGTTTGTCATATACAAAAGTATATCACTGTTTGACAAGAAAGAAAAGTTTTGATATCATTCAGGGATTTTTTAAAAATCTTTCGTAATAAAATTTTGGGAAAAATAATTTGATCTTCGTAATAAGATATTTGGAAATGTGGACCGGAAAATATCATGGCAGCAGAGCTTTGTCAACCCCGCTGCCAAAATATTACTTGAACAAATCACCCTCATAGTATTTAGTTCTCTCGTTATATTCAGCAGTTTCTTTATTGTATTCCGCCGCTTCAAGAACCTCAATCGCTCTGGAGTAAATTGTGTAAGGAAGTGATGTGGCAAGATATTTTCCTACTGCTTCCAAATCCAAATTGAAATCAGAAAGAATAGTTCCAATACGCTTTGCTACTTTTTCCTCGTTGCTTGTTGGTAATTTGATTGCTCTCCTCATCATAGCCTTTCATTGTATCAAAGATGTTGGGGGAGCGCAAGCCCTACCAAAACTTACGCTCAACCCCTTATTATAGTGGGAGGACCCCTCATCCCACCTTGTCAGCCTGAGTCACCACGTCAGGCCCTCAGTCAAGATTATTTAACTACTTGAACTAAGTGATAATTAATAAAGTCTTCAATCTTGTGCCAATCTTCTCCACTGCCCACGGTCATGTCAGTGAGGTCAATTGTGATTGGATGGTCCAAGAATCCTTGGTCCGACGGGTCCATGGCGGTAATTCCATAACCTGTCTCATCCAAAATAGAATCTTTAATAATATAACTAATAGCCATACGGGTAGCATATGCAATGTCCCCCATTTGTAGACGTGGACGTGCATGCTGCAGGGCTGCTGCAAGCAACTCATACATATGGTCCTCATCCCAGTGGCTGTACAAGGCCACAGCGTGGTCCTCTGATTGTTTAAATACAAAGTTACAACGTGCTCCCATGATTATTCCTCATCCTCAAAATCAATTACGATTTTAGTGATACGTCCGTCCTCATTGATATTAGCAAATACAGGATATACCCCGTCGCCATATCCAGTAGTGAAAGCAACTGCGCTACCCATTCCTAGTGTGCCATAGCCTTCCTTCAATGTCACGCCACAGGCACCAAGATAGCCATACTCGCCTGCCTTTGTCTCGTGGTCCTCAAAGTTATTCTCCTCTGAGTTCCAGTTCTCCCATGTATCAAGATAGCAAGGGTCTCCAACAATGGCCTGTCCGCTATCAACAGAGAACGAGCCAATATAGGTTAGTGTTTTAGTGTTCATTATTTCCTTTCATAGTAGTTTGTTCAATAATATCAAATTCTAGGTCTAGTGTCAACTGGGCCCACATTATTCTAACCACCCGTCTTCGTCCAGGGCAACGAGGAAATCATTGTCCCTCATCCAATCTCTAATAACCTCTTCAAGGATCTCTCCACCCATATCCATATCAATACCAAGTTTATCTATATCTTCATAGAACTTATCAAAGATTTGTTTTAAAGTTACCCCTTCAGGAATAACCTCATCAGCAATGTCCCCTACAGCCAAATGAATGAACTGATTGTTATCAAAGATATCCTTGATAATATCAAAGGTCCACACCCAGCCAAGGGACGGGAATAATTGTAGGTCAGTTATATGAGCATTAATCTCCATTAACTCATTAAATGCATCGTCCCTACGTGTTTGTTCTTGTAGATCTAACTTAGCCATTCTTCTGTGCCCTTTCTTGAATTGCGAATGCTAATGCATATGTCATTTGGTAGACGTGTGATAAAGCGTCTAACTGGCCTTCCCAGTACTTACGCTCCATGGATTCCATAGCGTCTGAGTAGTCGTTCTCCTCCTCAATACGCTGTGCTTCTTCCAGTTCCCGTTCTGCGTCAAGCATGAGCGTCTTCAGGTGCCCGTGCAAGATGTCTGTGCCAGAAGACCCAGCGTCAATCTGTCTCTGCAGATGTGGTTCTAGTTCTAACGTGTTCATCGTCCCTCCAATGCTACCTGTAGAATGTGTGCCATACCTGTGCGCTGGCCACTGATAAAGTTATATTCAATATCTAAATCTTTACAGTCTTTAGATTCAGGGTCTAGCAAATCCATTTGTTCTGCTAAGCCTTCCAAGTCTTGCTCAAGACCAATGATAGTAATCTTGATATATTCTATTAGTGTTTCTAGATTCATGCTTCTACCTTTCTGTATTCTGGAAGATGTTCATTATCCAAGAATACCTTATGGGTCTGACATTCTGCAACACACTCAAGGTCTGCCTCACCCATCCAGTTACACTCAGAGCAGATTTCTCCACAGTCATTATCACAATACTCCATTGTGTTCAATGCATCACAATCTCTACATTTATTATCATATTCTTCACAGATTGTTACATTACCACGAAGAATCTCATACTCGCCACCCCAACCTGTCTCTTCCTCAAATGAGAGGGTAAGCAAACAGTTAGGAACAAGATTAGATAGTTTAGTTAGAACAGTTACAGCAGGAGACCATGCAGTTTGATATACATAAACTAACCAATTATCATCACCCTCTGATTTATATTCTTCTAATCTAGTATCAGGATATTTATCATCATCACGAACAGCAACATCCCATTTCGTTCCCCAGTTAGTTGTATTCCAGTTATACCAATCCTTTTGGGTCATGGCAAATTCTACTTCTTTAGCAAACCAATCAGGTGAGTTACTATCAGCACCAGAACGTGCAGGTTGCTTTACATATTCTTCCATAGTAATACCGTCTTCTAGTGGGCTATGGATATTCCAGAATGCAAACACAGGGGCAGTATAAACAGTTTCACTTACTTCCATTTCCTGTGTTTCTATATTCCACCTATCGTGTAATACAGTAAATGGTTTATTTAGTCTATCCTTGATAGAATCTATTTCTTGCTTTGGTCCTTGAATGGTCAAGGTATTGAATACCCAATTGGGCATGGTAGTTCCTTTCTGTTGGTAGTATTATTTTAGCAAAAATGGCAGGGTATGTCAAACATGACCTTCTGCAATAAGCCCCTCTAAGAAATTAGCAGTATCAGCTAATCCCTTCATAGCCAATGCTTCTTTACTCACATGATCCTCTAAATAGATAATAGCAATATCTACTGATGCAAGCATCTTCTCTAAATCATATCTTGTATAGCCTAACATTATTTCTCCTCATCCCATTCTAGATAATACTGGTCTGCGGCGGTAAGGTTATAAAACTGATTAAATCTACCCTTTATATAATTACTATCAGACATACTAGCAAACTGATAGTCTGCATATAATTGTCCTTCATCAAGATTATTATTAATCCATTCTTGTACCAAGTGGTCTGCAATATCTGAATAGATAGCATCAATAACCATTTGGTTTTCATTTTCTAGAAAACTACTCATTTTATACCCTTTCTGTGGTAAATATATTCTAGCAAATTTTGGGGAAATAATCAATTCTACCGTAATAGAAATTTGGGAAAAATCTAATTGACTACGTAATAGATTTGTGGTATAAATCACATTTCCGGCCCGCATTTTTTAGCAGCTTTAGATCAAAAGAAAAAATTGAGCAGTTTATACTCTTGCTCAGGAGTTGCGTTTTTATTTACGCTATTGCTAAAGTATTTTTTACAACAGTTAGCAAACGATTTTTTTCTGCTGTGATAGTAGCATCAAAACCAGAAGCAGCAGCAAGAATAGATTCGTTATTGCCACCACGAGCAGAACGATACCAATCTAGTCTTTCAGTTAGCGCATTGAAAGCACCCCAAGCAGTATTAGCAATCATGCCATTGAATTGCCCTGTGTAGATGTCATTGATAACATCAACTTTATTTTCCCACTTCTTGATTGCGCCCTTAGTATCTTTATCAGGCTTAGGATAAGCAGCGAGAATGATGTCATTGAATTGAGCAGCAGTGATTTCTTTCTCAATCATAGCCTTAGCCATAAGGTCAAAAGCATCCATGTATTTATTAGCAAGACCAAGAGTCTCACGAGCAATAGCAATTTTACCTTCTGCCGTCTGAGTGTGACGAATCTTGAAAGATTGCTTGATAGCATTCTTGCCACGCTTAGAGCCTAGAGCAAGATTGAGAGTGTTAGCGCATACAACACGAACGGGCGTGATAGATGCTTGAATAGCAATAGAGCCGTCATGTGATGTATTGATGAGAAGATAAGTCTTTACCTTATCAGCAACACCCGTAGGGTCTAGCACTGTCTCACGCTCAAGAGCAAGAGAGCCAAATACTACACGCCCGCCACGAATAGAGCCAGCAGTTTCCCAACGACCTCCGCCGTCTAGGATATTGTCACCAAAAGCAAATAGTTCCTCATTCTGAACGGGAACATAACGCTCACCAACAACACCCAAAACATCTGTCTGAGTATTATCTGTAGGATTTGTTCTTACAACATATTGATAAGATTTATCTGATGTAAGAGTATTTGGAATCTCAACATCTACCAATCTAACATTCCAATTATTTAGATTAGCAGCAGCAAGCATTTCTGCTGTTGTTTTTTCTTCTGTGAATACTGTGCCTAGACCATGCCAAGCAGGCTCACGGAATGATGCGAATGAAGCAACGCCATTTTGCGTTTCTAGTTCATGTGCCATTTTATTTATTACCTTTCTTTAGTGATTAGTCAATCTTAGCAGACACGGGTGACAAAGTCAAACTATACTAGCAAGAATCGGGATAAATCGGACATCGTACGTAAAGCTTGACAAGATCTAAAAAATGTGCCGGAATTTTGTGAAGCAGTTTTAGGACATGCTTAGGTCCTGGATAGCCCCCTATCACACTTTATAGATGTTATCTACCTCAACATCTAAATCAACATCATATCCGTGGGCATCAGCGTAGACTGTCAAATCCAAATCATCAATATCAAACTCAGAGAGTTGTGATAGTGGAACACGAACGGTGCCCGTGATTGTTGCGGATGCCTCAAACTGAATTTCTTTTTCAGGATTGAATCCAAAGATTTGGCAAATCTCAGAGACGATTGTATCTGCGTCGTTAGCATTTTCTAGCCAGCTTTCTAGTTCGCCTTCTAACTGACGAATCTGAGCAACTCTATCATTGAGAGCCCGTTGTGCTGTGCGTCCAAGTTCCATAGCATATTCAATATCAACAACTTTGGCAGTTGGATATGAAATATCTCCATTTTGTATAACCTTATAGGTTACAATTTGATTAGGGTTGTAGTGCTCTGGCACTAAGATTTGATTAGTCGTTTCCATTTGTTATGTCCTTTCCTAACTGGTCAAACTCTTTTATAGAACTCATCATCTCATCTAATTGAGATTTTGTCAAGGTCACATGAGTGACGAGGGTAGCGGTAAGTGAGGCAAGATGAGCAGAATACATATACATCATCTTGATAAACTCATCTTCAGATATATCGTGTCTGTGATGATAAATAGCGGCAGCCATATCCATAACGCTTTCGTCGTGGACTGCTTCTTGTGTTGCGTTTTGTAGTGCGATAGCAGTTGCTAACATGGGGGTTTCCTTTCTTTTGGTATTTACTAAGTCTAGCAGAAATCAGGGGAAAATACAAATCGTAACGTAAACCAGCTGTGTGATATTCCTCACAGGGGCCGGAAATTTTTGAGCAGTTTTAGATCATGCTCAGGATTTTTATATCTGCCCTAAAAACCAACCAGGAAATAGGGCAGAGATAATTTTGTTAGTGAGTTTTCACCATAGCAAATCGCTGTTGCCCATTTGCTAGACGAAGCATAACACGAGTTACATTTTTAGTTTGTGGTGCGAACTTTTCAATTCGTCCTGTAACGCCTGTTTTAGAAGTAGTGAATAAATCTCCTACTTGATAAGTGTATCCGCCTAATGTCATTTGTTTTCCTTTCTTTGGTAGTTGTGTTGAGCAGTTTTATTTCATGCTCAGGAAAGTAATTTACAAGTATCTTGCGATAGAGTTGTAAGTAGAAGTAGAAACTACTTCCTCATCTGTCATCTTGAGAATCCGAATTGCGTTCTCAATTTCTTCTACCATTTCCTTGTATTGCCAATCGTGAAAAGTCTCAAAATCCTTTTCAGGTTCAGCAGG
>Ga0129333_10003659_pt1 | contig 14417 bp, 12 predicted proteins | sample CPB6_08_DNA_FD_94474 | JGI IMG/M metagenome (GOLD analysis project Ga0129333, IMG submission 94474) | Freshwater to marine salinity gradient microbial communities from Chesapeake Bay, USA - CPBay_Sum_0.6_0.8_DNA | ecosystem: Environmental > Aquatic > Marine > Coastal | place: USA: Chesapeake...
AGTGGTACAAATGGCGCCGATAGTCAAAGCGGTCGTAATGGTACAAGCGGTACAAGCGGTACAAGCAATACAACCAGTGGCACAAATGGTAATGATGGTCAAAGCGGTCGTAATGGTACCAACGGTACAAGTGGTATAAGCGGTACAACCAGTGGAACTACAGGCACAAGCGGCACAAGCGGTTTAAATGGTACCAATGGTACCAGCGGTTTAAGTGGTACAACAAATGGTACTACAGGTGCAAATGGTACAAGTGGTCGTAATGGTACGAGTGGTACAAGCGGTTTAGGCGGCACAACTAGTGGTATAAATGGTGCAGATGGTCAAAGCGGTCGTAATGGTACAAGTGGTACAAGTGGTGTAGGTGGCACAACTAGTGGTGTAAATGGTGCCGATGGTACGAGTGGTCGTAATGGTACAAGTGGTACCAGTGGTGTAAATGGTACAAATGGTACTAGCGGTTTAAGTGGTACAACAAGTGGTACTACAGGGGCTAATGGAACAAGCGGACGTAATGGTACAAGTGGTACAAGTGGTGTAGGTGGTACAACAAGCGGTATAAATGGTGCTGATGGTCAAAGTGGTCGTAATGGTACAAGTGGTACAAGCGGTGTAGGTGGTACAACAAGCGGTGTAAATGGTGCTGATGGTACAAGTGGTCGTAATGGTACAAGTGGTACAAGCGGTGTAATTGGTACAAGTGGTTTGAGTGGTGGAAATGGTACGAGTGGTACAACTGGTACAACTGGAACTAGTGGTTTAGCTGCACCAAGTGGTACTAGTGGTATAAGTGGTGGCACGTTTACAAATACAAACTATGTAATTTACTCTACTAGTGCTACGACACTAAAAGATAGTGCATTTTTATATCACGATACCACAAATAGTAGATTGGGTATAAACAATGCAGCGCCGAACGTTGCTTTAACAATTGGGAGTTATACATCACTCGCTACAGCAACTCCTACAACATTGAGCATGGGTGCAACTTATTCAAATTCAGCTGGAGCAAATGTCAAGTTGAGATTATATGATGATAATTTAGGCGGTATATATGGTATTGGTATTTCGGCTGGTTCAATTGATTATGTATCTGGTGCTGGCGCAGCTCACAATTGGTATAATGGTACAACATTAAATTTATCAATGAACAGCAGCAATCGTCTTGGAGTGGGTGCAACAGCTGATGCAAATGGAAGACTATATGTTTATGGTGAAGGCACTGGAAACACCTTTTTATCAATAGCTAATTGTAATGGTATTGCTACAACAAGTAGTAGTGGTAGAACATTAGCTGGATATGTTCGTATATATATAAATAACACTGTGTCAAATTCAGGTGCAAATGCGTTTACAGCAGGTCAATATTATATTGCTGTTTATTCATAATGTATCTATTTATTTGTATATGAATGGTATAAGATATAGAATAGCTAGATGTGACACACTTGATGATAACTTTCATATTCTTAAAAAAGTTATATGTTTTAGTGTTGAACGTGATGACAATGTTGGTAATCAAATCTCACATTGTATTGAATTAACCGGATCTCAATGTATTGGAAAAAGTAACGAAGAGTGTATAGATCTAGCGTTTTTATTGATGAGTGGATCTATTGCTACGTCTGCAAATAAATTGTTAAGTTCAAACACTAGTATAGTAAATTCGTATTACGTGCCAAACTTGTAATTTAAGTGAAACGTGTTACATTAAGTTCTTATTATAATTTAACATCTGGATATCGTGAAGTTTTAAGTAATTTATTAATTAATTTACCTAAAAATGGGTATGATATTATCCCCAGAACTTATAGTGTAATAAGTTCAGAATATTTGAATTATTTTGAACATACAAAAATTGTTGAACCATACTTGGTAGATTTAAGCTTGTTGAGTTTGACAAACGATTTAGGTCCGTCGAATGTGTTTATGCATATGGATTTTTCAAGACCACGTATATTGTATACAATGTGGGAAAGCACACGCATAAATGACTTGATGATTGAACTCTTGAACAAATATAAACACGTATGCGTGCCTAATCAATACAATAAAATTAATTTTATTAATCAAGGTCTTACTGCAAAAATCGACGTAATTCCTTTATTTTGTGACACAGACTTTTATGTTTATAAAAAACCAGAGGATCGAAAAAAGTTTGTGTTTGGTATATCTAATGAAGATCCGAGAAAAAACTTAAATAAAGTAACAAGCTGTTTTTTAAAAGCTTTTAAGGGGTGTGTCGATGTAGAATTGCAAATAAAAACAAATTCTAATATTGAAAAACATTTTGATAACAAGTTGAAATATATAACACAAAAATTGTCTAAAGAAAAATTGAGAGATTGGTATTATGGGTTGGATGTTTATTTAAGTGGAGCAACCTGTGAGGGTTGGGGAATGATGCAACAAGAAAGTATGTCTTGCGGTAGACCTCTAATATATACAAATTATGGCGGATTGTCTGAGTTTGTCAATCAAAATAATAACTTTGAGGTTGATTTTGATGAAGTTTATAGTACTATGTTTTGGGGTGACCATGGTGGAAAATGGTGTGATTTTAAAACAGACGAGTTCATAGATGTGATGCGTTATTGTTATAAAAACCGCGATGTTGTAGCAGAAAAGGGACGACTTTCATCGGTTGATGCGTCTAAGTTTACAAGAGAAAAATTTATAAAAAATATATCTGACGTATTGAATCTATATATAAAATATGATTGACAATAACAAGCCAATTTTTGATTATTCTGAATTAGAGTTAAAAGTTATTGGTTTTGATTTATTAGAACAAATTGAGGCTTGTAAAAAAGAGTTGACTTGGATTAGAAAAGAAATGTTTCGTAGGTCTCTAAAATCGGATACGAAATTTAATATTAATTTGACAAATGATCGAAAATAAGCCACTTAATGAAATTTCTGATTCTGAACTTAAGTGTAGGGGTTATGATTTAATGACTACCATAGAAACACTACAAGGTCAATTATCTATCATACGTGATGAATTTACCAGACGAAGATCGTCAAACGTTTTGTCATCGATGACATACGAAAATTTTCAAAACTCTCTAAACAAAACTGAATAATAATATGAGTGATACAATTAAATTTACTGAACATGAAATGAAAGATATTGCAACACTGCAAGATAATTATCAACAAAATATCTTTTTGCTTGGCCAACTACAACTTGATGAAATCAATGCGCAAAATGCGCTTGATGAGATTAAAAAGAGTAGAGAAGACGTATTAAAAAAGTGGCAAGCGCTTCAAGTTGAAGAGCAAAATCTTATAAATGCATTAGCTGAAAAGTATGGCGATGGCAGCTTAAATCTGAAAGATGGTACTTTTAAGCCTAATTTAAAATAACTTGACATCCTGATTATATAAAGTATAAGCAAATGCAAGCGCCTTACTTAATTAATTATCTTCTTTATATATTAAGTTATTGATTATTAAATAAGCGTAACAAGCGCTAGCATGCTTATATTTATTATAAATGATTAATAGTAAGTATAAGATCTATGTTGATATGGATGGTGTTTTAACTGACTGGGAAAAGCAGTTTGAAACATATAGTGGTGGAATACCTGTATCAACCTATGAAGCTTCTCACGGCAAAAAGAATCGGTTTAATTTTGTAAGAAAAAATAGTCCTGATTTTTATGCAACAATGCCGTGGATGACCGATGGCAAACTTTTATATGATTTTGTTAAAGATTTACCATCTGAAATACTAAGCCATGCTACTGACCCAGAATGTGAAGCTGGCAAATTAATCTGGTTAAAAAACAACGGAGTTACTCTTAAACCTAATTTAGTAAGAAACAGAGTAGATAAAGCTAAGTATGCTAATCCGAATGCTATACTAATAGATGATAAGCCTGAAAATATACAAGAGTTTATAAATGCTGGTGGAATTGGTATTTTACATAAAAATGCGGTTGATACAATTAATAAGCTAAAACAATATCTTGGGGTTAAAGAAACTCATAGAATATATAATAGCGTTTTAAATCCTGAACTTTGGGATAATGATGTATTAAAACCAGAGGTACAACAAAAGATGCTTAAAATTGCCAATGAATTTTATAAAAGCACTGAATTAAATGCGCCTTTAGAAGATGTTTACTTTTTAGGTAGTACTGCGGGATATAATTGGACTCCAAATAGCGATATCGATTTACACGTACTAATCGATTTTAGTAAAATAGATCCAAATAAAGAGTTGGTTAAAAAGTACGCAGATTCTTTAAAAAACAAGTGGAATCAAGAACACGATTTAAAAATTGGATCACATCCTGTAGAGGTTTATATACAAGATGTTAATGATACAAATAGAAGTCAAGCCGTTTATAGTGTACTTAAGAATCAATGGGTTAAAAAACCAACATATCAAAACATACAGATAGATAAAGAGTCTATAAAGAAGAAATATCATCAATATGTACAGATGATAGATGACGCTATAAATAAACAAGACTTGGATCTTATGAAAAATATCATAACTAAATTGTATGATATGCGTGAAGCTGGATTAAGTTCTAATGGTGAATATAGTACAGAGAATCTTGTATTCAAATTATTAAGATCGACTGGTTACATTTCTAAACTAAGATCCAGCGTAAGATCGGTGTATGATACGAATCTCAATAAAGTATAAAAAAAATATCAAATAATCAAATTGTACAATATTTATAATTAAGACATTTAAAGGAAAAAACATATGGCAGAATTACTAAACCCATCAGAAATTTTTTATACAGCCTTCGAACCAAAGGTTAAAAATAGATTTATTTTATATGTTGATGGTATTCCATCTTTCGTAATCAAAAAGTGCGATAGACCAAAGATAACACAAGCTTCAAAAGAATTGGATCACATCAACATTAAGACCTACTACAAAGGCAAGACCACATGGGGTACTATGGCATTGGAACTATATGATCCAATCGTCCCTTCTGGCGCTCAAGCTGTAATGGAATGGGTTCGTCTACATCACGAATCTGTTACTGGTCGTGATGGTTATCAAGATTTCTACAAGAAGGATCTAACTATTAACGTTCTAGGTCCAGTTGGTGATAAAGTAGAAGAATGGACCCTCAAGGGCGCATTCATCACTGAAGCAACTTTTAATGAACTAGACTGGAGCAATGATGGTGATGCTGTAACAATCAGCATGACTATTCAACCAGACTATTGTATTCTTCAATACTAACATTTTGGTCATATGTTCAAAACCTCACATTTATTTGTGGGGTTTTTTGTTTTATACATATTTATATACATGGATCAAGTAACTATACTTTTACCCGGTGGATTCAAACCACCACACGCTGGACATTTAGGATTAGCTAATAAATTTGCTAGTCGTAGCGATGTTAAAAAAGTTATAGTAATGGTTGGACCTACGGAACGTGATGGTATCAATAGACAACAAAGTGTTGCTATTTGGAATTTATTACCAAAAAACCCAAAGGTCGAGGTTGTAGCAGTACCAGACGATAATCCAATGAATGCGGCATTTGGTTATGTGTTTAATTTACCAAAAGAAAGTACAGACAGAGTTGCTTTAGGTGCTAGTGCCAAGAGTCCAGAAGACGCAAAACGTAGCAAAATATTTGCTGCGGCCATAGAAAGATACAAAACAAAACCAACTAAAGATGGACTATCTGCACCAAAGGGTGTACAAGTAGTTGATATGACGGATGACTCTCCGAGCAACTATGTTGGTAGAACAGATGATAAAAACGGACAAAGTATTAGTGCTAGTACATTGAGACAAGATTTGTCCAATAACGATTTCAATAACTTTAAAACAAATTATCCAGGCATAAAACCTGCGGTTGTTAAAAATATATACACAATTCTAAATCCTATGAATGAAGCAAAGAAACAAAGATTGAAAGCACTTATCAAGAAGATGATAAAAGAAGAAGATGGTTTTATGGACGCATTGGTTGGACCAGAATCAAAGTTTAAAGATGCTATAAATAAGATCAAATTGAGAGCTGGAGTACTTACAAAAACAGCTCAAGCTGCACAAAAGGCTGCTAAAATTAAATAAAATAACTGAAAAAGTTATATAAAGTTCTATATATTGTTATAAAGTTATGAGTGAAGAAATTTCAATTACAAGACAAAACGTACCCACCCAAAAGCCAACTCAACCAACATTTCCAACTGAAATAATTGATTTGCCAAGTCAGGGTCATTTTTATCCACCAACCAGCAAACTTTCGTCCGGTCATATTGAAGTTAAGTTGATGACTGCTAGAGAAGAAGATATTCTGTCAAGTCCAAATTTGCTTAAAAAAGGATTGGCAATTGAAAAGTTGTTGGAGTCTCTTGTAGTAGATAAAGACATCAATTTGGATGAACTATTGATTGGTGATAAAAATGCACTAATTTATTCTGTTAGAAGATTGGCATACGGCGATAGCTATGGTCCATTAGAAATAACATGTCCAAAATGTACAAATTCAACCAAACAAAATATTGATTTATCTGAAATAAAGTACAAAGACGTTGAATTTGATAAATTACCAAAGGGTGTTAACGAATTTGAATATGTACTGCCTACTTCAAAAATCACTATTAGATTCAGATTGTTAACAGCTGGTGATGAAAAACAAATAGAACGTGATATTGAGGGTTTTGCAAAGATAAAGAAAGATTCATCTAGTGAGATTACTACACGTTTGAAATATATGATCATATCAGTAAATGGAGAAACTGATAAAGCTAAGGTTAAATCTTTTATTGATAACCAACTATTAGCAAGAGATAGTTCAGCATTTAGACAATATGCAAAGAGCTTTTCTCCAGATGTAGATAGTAGATTTGAGTTCAATTGTCCAGAGTGCTCTAACCAAGAAAGGGTAGCCGTGCCGATGACGGTTAGCTTTTTTTGGCCTAACTCCTGAGTATAAAGTATACATTCAAAATATAATCTTTGATTTATGTTATTATGGTAACGGATTTACACCATCCGAAGTCTATTGTTTACCAATTCATCTACGTAACTTTTATTATAAAAAATTAATAGAAGCTAAAGAACGTGAAAATAAACAATCAGAATCAAAGCCTTCTAAAGGTAAAATAGATAGACCATCTTTTAGTTAAGCCAATATTTATTAATATAATATATGGCATCCGACACGGAAAAATCTTTCAAGAAACTTCTAGCAGAACTGGAAAAAGCTAGATACGAGAACAAGAAATATGCGGAATCTTGGAGTGAAATTGGTCAAAAGATTGAAGATTCTATGAATCCAGTGGTGGATATAGAAAATAAAATAGTTAAAATCCAAGAACTTAGATCCGTACAACTAAAAAAAATAGCAGATATTGAGAAAAAAATAGCAGATGGTACATCTACTGTCCAAGATTTAAAGAAGTTAGAAATTTTACAAAAGCAGGTTGAAAAAACCAAACAAATTGAAGATGGATTAAATAAACAAAAGATGATGTATAAATTAATATACGATTCTTTTAAAAAATTAATTGAACTAGGTGACAAATACGACGAATTATTATCTTCAAATGCTCAGAAGCAGGGTATAGGCAAGAAACAATCGGAAGCTCAAGTTGCTTTGTTACAAAAATCCGTTGCTATAAACAATGATGTTAATAAAGCATTTTCAACATATGCTGTAACATTAAAAGAAGCAGTTGAGACTGTTCAAGCAATGAACGAAGATTTGGGTGTTATGGCTGGGGAATACATGCCTCAATTAGCTATAAGAGCTTCTGAGTTAGCTGCATCTACTGGATTAACCGCTGCTGAAAGTACTAAATTTTTTGCAACTTTGGGTGAAATTGGTAATACCAGTTTTCAAACTCAACAAAATATGGCTGGTGTTGCAGATGCAGCTGCCAAGGCTGCTGGTGTACCACTTGGTAAAGTTATTAAAGATGTAAGTGGTGCTAGCGCAAATGTTCGTACTATATTTAGAGGTAATACTACAGAACTTATTAAACAAGCTGCTGAGTTAAGAAAGATTGGTAGCAGTTTAGAACAAGCAGCTAAATCGGCTGAATCATTATTAAATTTTGAATCATCTGTTGGAGCTGAATTAAAAGCAAGTGCTTTATTAGGACAAAACATAAATTTCAATCAATCTCGTAGATTGTTTTTTGAAGGTAAAATTGCAGATGCAGAAAAGGCTTTACAAGCTGAATTGGAACGAGTTGGAGACATAGATAAATTAAATTATTTTCAACGTAAGGCTTTATCAGAGTTGACTGGTAAAGATATTAACGAATTGCAAAGAATTAGTTCTTTAAAGAAAACACAACAGAAAATTGATCAAGAAAATCCAAAATTTGCAGCAGATAGATTAAAATTAGAAAAAGAACTAAACAAGATATCAGGATCAAAACTTGAACAAGAAAAAAGAGCAAATGAATTAGCTGCTTTAGAAAACGTATCAAAAGAAAGAACAAAGATTTTAGATGCTGCGAAAGAACAAGCGTCTTTAGCACTTGGTAAGGCTTTATATCCAATTGTAAGTTTATTAAGAGATATTCAAATTGGTATATTGCAAGTAATCACAAAGGTTGCATCATTTGCTGATGGATGGGTTGGAGCTGGAATCGTTATCGGAATAGCTATAACTGGTATTATTGTAACTTGGAAACTTTTAACATTGGCATTTAGTGCCGGACTAAAGAAAATTTCAACGGGCCTCGGACAACTTGGTGGGGCAGTGGGTGGAGCAATTGGAAAAGCTATAGAAGGAGTTGGTAAAAGTATTGCTGGATTGGGTCCGGCATTAAACGCTTTTAAACTTGACCCTTATACAATGGCTAGTTTGGCTGTGTTGACACTTACATTGATTGGTTTAGGATATGCTTTTAAATTGGTAGGCGAAGGTGTTGGTGCAGCTGCGCCTGGATTAAAAGTATTAGGAGACATGTTTGTTAGTTTGGCAACAATATTAGCAGACACGTTCTTAAAGACTTTAGACAAACTACCAATGTTATTAGATAACGTGACCGCAAACATAGTAAAATTAGCATCAGCTGGACCAACACTAATTGGCGCAGCGGTTGGTATAGGATCTTTAGGGTTAGCATTGGCCGGATTAACAACAACTTTATTTTTGTTTCCAACGAGTGAACTAACAAAGATAACTACACAATTAGTTGCAATGGGTGCGGCTGCTTCTGGTGTAGCACTAGCCGTTGCTTCGTTAAAAGAACTTAGTGGTGTTGAATTACCAAAAATTGATATTGGTACTATTGCTGCTTTGAAAACAACATCTGAATCTAAAAACCAAGAAATGAAAGCAGGTCTCGAAATGGTAGCTCAAAAAATTGATGTTTTGACCAGTATGATGGCTGCTGGAAAGATTGCCGTTTATATGGATAGAGTCAAAGTAAGCAAAGAATTAGCCGAAGGAACTTTAAAATTTGGCGTTTCTGGTCAAGCAACTAATGCAGTTTAATATTTATAATTAATGGCAAATAGTCAAACATTCGTAGAAGGATTCGGCGGTTCAACTGGTCAAGTAACCACGTTATCTCAGATTCAAGGTGCAGGACTCGCACTTCCACCTGATGCACAATCGTTTATTAACATAAGACGAGGTGGTAAGTTAGCAACATTGTTTTTAGCAAATGGTAATGATAATGTATTATACACCAAGAATAAACCACAAGACCTTTATTTAAAAGGATTGGTTCATTCACAACAATACATTTATAAAAATCCAAATGAGGGTCAAAGAAGCAAAATTGGTGGAAGTAGATCGTTACCAATTAGTGCGGCAGTACAAGATACAGAAAGAGTAAGAAGATTTCTCGCTTCAAATGCCGGCGTTAAGTTTACTGGCAAACAACTTATTCTACAAGGTTTTCAATCGTTTGATGAAACAAAGGTTTATAACCCCGCATCGCCGTTGATTGCCGCTATACGTTCCGCTTCTTTTGGCTTACTTGAACGTCCAACTCGTCACATCGATACAAGCAATCTATTAACAGGATTATTGGGTGGCACAGGCCTATCAAACGCTGTAAGCGCTGTAGGTCAATTATTGGGTAGCGCTCCTCCACAACCAGCTCCACCACGTAGTAGCGTTGCTAGTGCTGCTAGTAATGGATTGGGATTATCAACATTAACATCATTAGTTGGTGGTGGAGATAATTCAAGTAGAGTTGTTACACCTATTGCTAGAGATGGTGTAAAAGACTTATTGAGAGGCAATACTGCAACGAATGCTTATAATAATCCTAGATATCAAAGATGGATGTCAAATGCTGGTGGTAGTTTCTTTAGCAGATTATTAAGCGGCGTTGGTAGATTCTTTCAAAACAATACTTTAGTTGGTGGTATTTTGCCGCCAAAACAACCATGGGCAGCAACATATCGTGCGGATGAACAAACATACGAGATGATGTTGAATGCTGGTAAATTGTTTGATCCAACCCAAACTGGCATTGCTGGCGGTGGTATATTGAGTGGTTTGTTGAACTCACTTGGATTTGGTAGAAAAGCTGATTATTCTCAAGCTGTAAATCAACGTTACTATGGCAAATCAAAGAACAAAACTTCTTTGAATAGGTTGATTATTGTTAAAAATATTAAAAAACAAGCGGTTGATTATACTAAAGAAGTTGGTGTACTATCAAAAGACAAAAATAATTTATTAAGTACCAAGTTAACTCAAAAAGCGATTAGTCCTGCTGGAGACTCAAACAAGTATAGTGATGTAATTAAAGTTGATGATAACAATGAATATTCAGATCAAATACTTAATTACAAGACTTACCTAGATAATCAATCTGGATTCAAAACAACTTATAGTGACCAACAAAACAATACGGTAAAAGAAATCATTGAAAATTTAGATAAAGCTATCAATGATATTGCTGGTGCAAATGATAGTAAGTATAGCACCAATAAAAAGAGCTTACAACCATTACAATTTGCTAAATTTAGTAACAATGGAACTCGCATTGGTGCAAATTATCTAAAAGAACTTGATCCAACCAAGTTAAACGATCCAAATGTCATCAATGATACTTATCAAGGTCGTTTTCGTAGAGACGAAACATCTGCAAACAAAGTACCAACACGTTTAGGTGAAGGACCAAATGATAGATACATATATCCAACCAATAATGTTGATTACGTTAATTCTCTACAAGTATTAAGTCAAGAAGAATTTACCAAACAATACTCAAATACCGATAAGTATGGAGTTTATGGACCTGACATTGTTAAGTTTTATTTTTATGACATCGTTAATCAAAAGTATATTCCATTCAACGCTACTGTAAAGTCTATTAATGACAATAATAATGCAACTTGGGAAACGGTGGAGTATTTGGGTCGTCCGGATAAGTTGTTTTACTATAAAGGATTTGAACGTCAGGTTAGCTTTAACTTCACCGTTAATGCACATAGTGTTAAAGAATTGATGCCTATGTGGCAACGTATAAATTATTTGGTTGGTTTAACCAGACCTGCAAATTACACTTTACAACAATATGGTGGATATATGGTACCACCAATGGTTCAATTAACCTTGGGTGATTTTTATAAGAATCATTTTGTTGTAATTACTAGCTGTAACGTTACTATACCAGATGATGCGTCTTGGGAAACAATACCAGAAGATGCGTCACAAAGTTGGTACTATGGACCAAATAATGGCATACAATGGTTAAATTCAGACACGATCATAGATCCTAGAGGAAATAAAGCTAGATCAAAAGGAAGATTTGCTCAATTTCCAAGAACGGCTGATATAAACGTACAGATGAATGTTCTTGAAAAAGATCGTCCTAAGACTGGTAGAGCAATCTGGGGAGACGCACCTGTTGATATCAAGACATTGGGTGCGGTTGATTTGGAATACACATCTAAGGTTCAAGACGATCCTTCAAAGAACAATTTCTCTACTAATGTTAGATATGACACCGATCCAATTGGTGTACAAAGTTCTAATGCACCTTAATTATGAGATATCAATTTACACCAGTATATAAAAGATTTGATGGTAAGAATGTTTATAGAACAACTTATTATCCTACCATTCCTGAATCAATTGATGATACATATATCATAGCAAGTGAATCTGATTACTTGGATAGTTTGGCTAAAAGATATTATGGCGATGAAAGTTATTGGTGGGTGATAGCACAAGCTAATAATTTAGGCAAAGGTAAACTATCCATACCGCAAGGTAAACAATTAAGAATACCAGGCAATGTTTCTCAGATTTTAAATAGTCTAAAGAATTTAAATTAAGTTATGGCAACCAGTACCAATGAGATCGCAGGAAACGCACCAACGTGGTGGGAAATACAAAATATCCCAACTGAGATGGTGAGAGAACTACGTCGTAGAAATAATACCAATAACATTGGAATGGATATCCCAAATCCATTTATTAATGCTACATTTGATTTTGCAAATAATCATAACAAGTACAAGGGTCCAATGACCCCTTGGGTTAGAATATTCTCAAATGGTACTGGCCAAATAGCAAATGGATTGGTACCAAGAAGTGGATATTTAAATAAATCTGGAGGTCAAAGTCCGAATGATTCAAAGCCGTATGATGGATTTATTCTAAAAGGTGGTGATGGATTTTATGATGCGTTTGGTTATAACAAAACAACACCACTAACTCAAAAGGGAGCAATTATTGGTTATCAAGCGACTGGAGAACCACATTTTATTGATCCAAGCTTGAGATCATTAACAAATTATCAAGCAAAGATCAATAGTGAATTTCCTCAAGATAACGTAGTATCATCTATATTACCACCACCTGGAATTGTATCAGTTCAATTAAGACAAAGTAGAGAGTTATTGACATTTGCTTCGTTCAAATTCAATTGTTATAGTCTTGCTCAACTTGAATACATGATGCCATTTTTCTTGACTCCTGGCATAAATATGATAATTGAATTTGGTTGGAACTTATACAATCAAAAGTCGTTGTTGAATTTAACAGATGAAGAATGTTGGAAGATAATTTCACAACCACAAACTGCTTTAGACAGAGCCAATCTTTCATATGGTAATTATGGGTGCGTAAGCGGAATTGTAACCAAATACAACTTTACTACACAGAATGGATTTTTATATGAATGTAACGTTGAGTGTACTTCAAGACAAGGTTTGTTTGCTGGATTTAGAACTGATAATAATGCTACAAAAGATCAAGGAAATACAAGTACAGAGTATATAAATTTAAAAGATTTTATCAAAATATATTTACCATCTGTAAATGAAACGATTAAATCTAGAAGCAACTTTGTGGATTATGTACTTGAAAATAAAACGCAAATTGCAAAAAAATATGCGGAAGAACAAAAGAGTTTGGCAGACGCTCAGGCTAACGCCGAACAAGCAGAAAAACAAAAAACTGCCGAAATATCAAAAGCATTAAAAATATTAAAAGAAACAAAAACTCCTGCTGGGGAGGCAAAAGTTGGTCAATCATCGTTTTATAGAGGTCAACCCGAAGATAGAGTTTTTCTTGGTAGAAGAGAAGATATTTACAGAGGCAAGAAAGAACCATTGCCACAATCTCGTGCGGCCGCTGCTACCGCCGGCGGCAGACGGAACCCACAGCCGGATAATCCAAATCGTGCTGGAACACGTGCAGCGGCCGCAGCGGCAGCTGGACAGAGAGGAACACAAACATCTTCAAATCCTGCGCCTCCCGGATCTCGTGCGGCCGCAGCAGCAGCTGCTGGTCAACGTGGTAATCCGGCTGTTACTTCTACACCTACAATTCAATATGGATCGGTTCAAATAGGTGGTAAATCATTACAACAAGTATCTTTTGCTGATAAAGTGACCGATTTTGATGCTCTTGATACAAACGATGAAGTTTGGATGCAATTAGATTTTGTGTTTGAATTGATCAATTTATTTTGTTCTAATCCAGCTAATAATCTATACGTTATTGACAACTATGATATTATTATAAACGCACATCCAAATTTAATATCATGTGATAAAAACGTGTTAATACCAAATCCTGTTGCTCCTAAAGTAAACAAGGGTGGAAAATTTTTATCAGGCGAACAACAACGTGCTGAAAAAAATATATTTGTAGATGAAAATAAACACAAATCTGACATAACATTGTTTCAAAAAAATTTGACTGCGGCGGATGTTAAAAATAAAAACATAGATCCTGAAAAGTCATTGATTATAGCATCAAGTGCAGCTGCAAAAACATTTGGTACCTCTGGATTATACCGTGATGATTTAGATAGGGTAATTAATTGGTTTTATTATAATAGTACTAATACATGGGCACCACAATCAGCTGCATTTCCATTTGCACAAGATAAGTTAATTTATGATGATGAGTTTGTAAATGTGTTGCAAAAATATAAAAAATATTATTATGGTTATTTGAAAAATCTTTACATCTCAAAGAGTC
>Ga0129333_10003660_pt1 | contig 14415 bp, 21 predicted proteins | sample CPB6_08_DNA_FD_94474 | JGI IMG/M metagenome (GOLD analysis project Ga0129333, IMG submission 94474) | Freshwater to marine salinity gradient microbial communities from Chesapeake Bay, USA - CPBay_Sum_0.6_0.8_DNA | ecosystem: Environmental > Aquatic > Marine > Coastal | place: USA: Chesapeake...
AAGGTCATTGCCGCTTGCTCCGATCCATCTTCATTCACCCTCGCCAAACTTATCGTTGATCAGCGCCAGCAAAGCACTCAAGGCCTCCTGTTCACGCTCACCATCGGCCTCCACCTCAATCGTGCTGCCCAGGCCCGCCGCCAGCATCATGACGCCCATGATGCTTTTTGCATTGACCCGGCGCTCCCCCTTGGAGGCCCAGATTTCGCACGGAAAGCTGCCGGCCAGCTTGGTCAGTTTGGCCGAGGCACGGGCGTGCAGTCCGAGTTTGTTGCTGATCGTCACGCTGCTTTTGATCATGTCCCACCTTTTGACTTGGCTGGCGGGCCTTCCGCCGACACCTCCACAATACACTGCGCGCCTACAGCCAGTACTTTCTGTAACATATTCGGCAGCGCTTCGCCTCGGTAAGTCATGGCACGCAGCAGCATCGGCATGTTCACGCCAGCGACCAGCCTGGCCTGCCCGCTCTGCCAGTCCTTTGTCAATTCCAATGCCACATTGCATGGCGTCGCGCCCAGAAGGTCGGTCAGGATCAAGACCGAACCAGCCTGAAGCGGGCGGCAAAGATCGCGCGCCTTTGCCAGGCTGAGCTCAGGTGCGTCTTGCGCCTGCACATCCAAGGCCAGTACGCATGCGCTTGCCTCGGGAAACACATGGGCCACCCCTTGGCGTAAAGCACTGGCCAGGGGAGCATGCGCAATGATCAAAATGCCGTTGTCCATGATGCAGTTGCAGCACTAGCCCTGATGATGGCTTTTAGCCCGAAGAAAATGCAGGTAAGCCCCCATGCTCATCAGCATGTACACAGCAAATGCAGCGCGTAATGCCTGTGCATCAGCCAGTCCCTGCCCCTTGAATCCATCGGTCAGCAGACCAATGCCCCATTGCACCGCAAACACTCCCGAAAAGATCACCAGGTTGTACGCCGACAGGGCGCGTCCCGCCAGTCCAGAGGGAAATGCCATGCCCACTGCAGGCTGCGCCAGCGCCACAAAGCTGGTACACATGCAGTAGGCAGCCAGACACACCCAAGTCCATTCGCCCAGAGCTGGCCCCGCCAGCAACAACACCAGAAGTACCACAAAGCTGGTCGGTAGTCCCCGTGTGATCAGTCCTTGGGCAAGCCAACCTTTTTTCGTCAGGGTTGGCATGATCATTCCCCAGGTCCAGAAAGTTATCAACATGCTCGCATTGATCCAGAATAGTCCAGTGGCGGCCTCCAGCGGAGAGTAACCCGCAACTCGGATCATCCACGGGGTGGCCCACAAGGTCTGGATGGCGATCAAGCCCCAATAATTGACGAAACCAATCAAAGACATTTTGCGAAAGAACGGATCGCGCCAAACCTCTGCATAGCTTGTCATGGCAGAGGATTGAGTTTTTTCAGCCGGCGGGTCGCCCCAGGTTGGTACTTTCCATCGGATCATGACCATCGACAGCAACACCAGCAGGGCCAGTCCAATAAAAAGAGGGCGCCATCCCAACAATGGCATCAGCCATTGCACTGGCAGTGTGGACGCCACCATGCCCAATGAACCGGTCATCAGCATCCATGAATTGGCGCGCAACTGCGCCCCTGGCTCGAACCAGCGTCGATAGCCAGTCAACGGCGCCATCAGGCAGGCGCCTACTCCAATTCCTGTCAGGACTCGGGCCACCAGCAGTCCGAGGAAGCTCTCGGCCAAAGCGAAAGCCATAGTGCCCACCACTGCAACCGACAAAAAATACAGAATGACCTTTCTTGGCCCAAATCGATCCAGCCAGGTTCCCAGGGGCAATTGCACGATGGAAAAGCCAAAAAAATAGCCGCCCGCCAGCAAGCCCAGATCACTGGCACTGAGCGCAAACTCGGCTGTCAGGGTTGGAGAAAGGGTTGCGGTGATGGCTCGGATCAGGGCTGAAAAGAAATAGGCGCAGGCAAATGCCAGAAACACCACCACCGCATCTTTGCGTGACAAGACACTCATGGCAGCTCCAGGCCTGAAAAGAAGGGGCCGCTCATTTCCACGCTGATCTTCTCCGCGTAGACAGCCGCATGGTAGAGGTAGTGGCCCTGGGCAAACCATAATGCCTGCAGCGCTATCGGTCGTCCGTCTGGCCGGCTTCCCTGGGCAGCCAAGCGCAAAGGTGCTGGCTCCTTGGCGGCATGCTTGAGCTGGTGCGCCTGACCTTGGGAACCTTCGGCTCGCATGGCAGCCAGGCTGCTCGCCTGCCAACTGGCCTGAACTTCTTGGAGCGCGCCTGTCGATTCAACATTCACTCTGGATAAGGCAAACAAGGCCGCGCCTGATTCGCAGCCCAGCATTTCCATTTCGAAGCTGCGGCCTGCGAGCGCTACTTTTCGTTGGGCATGATCGGGCTTGCAAGGCAGCATGGCCTTGACCCCAGCGTCGCCAATTCGGACCTCTCGCCAATTCAAGGCCGGGCTACAGGCCGTGAGTAAATTACTTGCCATGACGGCCAAGAGTAGCATGCGCACCATGCACTGATTATCGTGCGCCTGTGGAGCCCAAAGCGGGCCTACCATCAGGCAGATTAAACTTGTAGCCCAACGATAACCCTGGCCCCGTCGTCATGAAAAAACCACTATCAGTTGTTTTGCTTCTGCTCATCCTGGGTCTTGGATGGTTGGCGCTTGATGGCACTGGCCAGCAATCGGCGCCAGATTCCAGCTTTGTTCTGCTCGATGGGAAACGACAGAACACCAGCGATTTTCGCGGGCGTGTTTTGCTGGTGAATTTCTGGGCGACCAGCTGCACCACCTGTGTGGCCGAAATGCCCGAGCTGGTGGCAACCCACCAGAAATATCAGTCGCGCGGCTTTGACACCCTGGCAGTGGCCATGAGTTACGACCCGCCCAGCTATGTGGTGAATTTCTCTGAAACGCGCAAGCTGCCTTTCAAGGTGGCCATCGACAACACTGGCGCAGTGGCCAAGGCCTGGGGCGATGTGCGCCTGACACCCACCACTTTTGTGGTCAACAAGCAGGGCCAGATTGTCAAACGCTATGTGGGCACACCGGATTTTGCGGAGCTGAACCGGCTGATAGAACAACTTATTTCTGAAAGCTGAGCTCTTCCCCATGAAAAAAGGCGGTATGGAACCGCCTTATTCGTATTTTTTGAAAAATTATCTATTGGGCGCGGAAATCATCATGGCAAGACTTGCAGCTTCCTGAGGTGGCTTGGAATGCAGATTTGACACTGTCCAGGTTGCCGGTTTTTGTGGCAGCAGCCAGTTTGCTCATTTCAGCCATCATTTTTTCCGCCTTATCCTTGAACTTGGCTTGTTCTTTCCATATTTCAGGCTTGGCCTTTGTGTCACCTTTGTCGGTGCCCTCACCAAAACCAGCCCAAGGCAACTTGGCCATGAACTCAGCCACGGCCGCATTGTCAGCAGCGACCTTGGCATCGAAGGGCACGCGTCCTGCGGCCATGGCACCAACACGCGCATAGTGTTGTTGCATCACAAAAAGTGCATTCTTGCGGTACTTGATGGCATCTTCGGGTTTGGCAAATTGGGCAGAGGCCATACTGGATGCGCCTAAGGCGCCAACAGCCAGAATCAAGGGAAAAATAGCTTTCATAAGTGACCTTTCTGTGTACAGTGATTTTTTTGAGAAGCGGAACCATTGTTTCAAAGTCTTCTTGTCCACGCAAGGGCTTATGGAATAATTTTTATATACACAGCACCACATTTAAGCTTTTCAGACTATGCCAAATTCAGTACGCATCTGGGATCTGCCTACCCGCCTCTTCCATTGGCTGCTGGCCGTCTGTTTCATTGGTCTGATTGTCAGCGGCCAGATTGGTGGCGCAGCCATGACCTGGCACTTTCGCTTTGGTTATTCTTTACTGACCCTTTTGTTGTTTCGCCTGCTTTGGGGTTTTGTGGGTGGCCATTGGTCCCGTTTTGCAACTTTCTGGCCCAGTCCGGCCAAGGTTTGGCGCCATTTGCGTGGCAACGGTGATCCGATGGCTGCGGTCGGACATAGCCCGTTGGCAGCGCTATCGGTGCTGGCCATGTTGCTGTTCTTGCTGCTGCAGGTCAGCACCGGACTGATCAGCGACGATGAGATCGCCAATGCCGGTCCCTTTACTCATCTGGTCTCCAACGCTCTGGTCAGCAAGGCCACGGCCTACCATAAGCAGATCGGCAAATTCATTCTGATCGCCCTGACCCTGCTGCATCTTGCCGCCGTACTCTTTTACCTTTGGCGCAAGCGTGAAAACCTGATCGCGCCGATGCTGTCTGGCGACAAGGTCATTGAACCTCCAGTGCGCGCGACCCGTGACGATACCCGCACCCGCCTCATGGCTGCACTCCTGCTGCTGGTCTGTGCTGGTCTGGTGGCCCTGGTGCTTCAGATCGCCGGTCAGCCCTGAGAGGCTCCCGGCCTGAAATTGGGCTTGGCCAGCCAGGTCTTGTTTTTGCATTTGTTCAAAAGCATTAGACTTCAGCTATCGCCCATCGCTTTCTTTTATGGCTTCCCAGTGCACTCCAAAGATCAGTTCGCCAATCGGCCCGGAAGATTTTGCCGATCTGCGCCAGATCTTTACCGAATACGCCAGTAGCCTGCCAATAGACCTGGAGTTCCAGGGCTTCTCGGCGGAGCTCGATGCCTTGCCCGGGGCGTATGCATTGCCCCAAGGCAGCTTGCTGATGGTGAACTACGATGGTCAGCTGGCTGGCTGTTGCGCTCTGCGTCCATTGCCATCGGTCGAATACCCCAACGCCTGCGAGATGAAACGCCTCTATGTGCGTCCCGCATTTCGCCGCCTTGGGCTGGGCCGGCTACTGGCTGAATCCATCATGGATAGGGCGCGTCTGGCCGGCTATGCGACCATCCTGCTCGACACTTTGGACGATATGGAAGCAGCTCGCAGCCTTTACCAGGACCTGGGCTTTGTCGAGATTCCACCGTTTTACCTTAGCCCTATTGCGGGCGCTCACTACCTCAAGGCTGATCTCTGAACGCAAAAAAAAAGGCCTCTGAATATTTCAGAGGCCCGGTGCCAGTTCAATCAGATTTTTATAGCTCGTTGGTGACCGCCTGGTTGAGCATGGTGGCCGCATCGCTGACTTCAAATTTGCCAGGCGCCTCCAGATTGAGGGTTTTAACCACGCCATCTTGAACCAGCATGGAGTAGCGGTTGCTGCGCAGCCCCATACCTCGGGCGGTCAAATCCAAGGTCAAGCCAGTCGCCTTGGCAAAATCGGCGCTGCCATCGCCCAGCATGCGGACCTTGCCGGCAGTATGTTGATCACGCGCCCAGGCGCCCATGACAAAGGCATCATTCACGCTGACGCACCAGATCTCGTCGACGCCAGCGGCCTTGAGATCAGCATATTTTTCAACATAGCCGGGGACATGCTTGGCCGAGCAAGTCGGGGTAAATGCGCCGGGCAGGCCAAAAATAGCCACGTTCTTGCCTGCCAGTGACTTGCTGACATCCACCGGATTGGGCCCGATGCTGCAGCCATTGCCCTCGACTTCAGAGTACTCCATCAGCGTGGCAGATGGGAGTTTGTCGCCAACTTTGATCATCGTGAATCTCCTGAAATAAATTGCTCAAAAAAACAGCCCACCATTGTGAGCCGTTTTTGTTTTCTGTGCGGCCACTGGGGCAATTCGCCTAGACCGCTTCTGCTTTTTCCACCAAGCGGGTTGCCACCCAGTTCTTGGTCTTGGAAATCGGTTTGCTCTCGGTGATCTCGATCATGTCGCCAAGCTTGTACTCGCCTTTTTCATCATGCGCATGGTACTTGCTGGAGCGGGCAACAATCTTGCCGTACAACTCGTGCTTGACACGGCGCTCTACCAGCACGGTCACTGTCTTGGCGCGCTTGTCGCTGACCACCTTGCCAATCAAGGTGCGCTTGAGGGATGTTTTAGCTTCCGTCATCTAGGTTCCTTATTTGGCAGCTTGCTTCTGGGCAAGCACGGTTTTGGCGCGGGCAATGTCTCGACGGGTCGAGCGCAGGGTCGCGGTGTTGTTGAGTTGTTGTGTGGCTTTTTGCATGCGCAGGCTGAAATGAGCTTTTTGCAACTCTTTCACCTCGGCTTGCAGGCCGGCAACATCTTTTTGGCGCAGTTCAGCAGCTTTCATTGACTTGTTCTCCTGATTACTGGCCGATCATTCGGCTGACAAAGGTTGTGCGCAAGGGCAACTTGGCTGCAGCCAGCTTGAAGGCCTCACGCGCCAACTCTTCGGGCACACCGACAATCTCGAACACAATCTTGCCAGGCTGGATTTCAGCCACGTAGTACTCGGGATTTCCCTTGCCGTTGCCCATGCGGACTTCAGCGGGTTTCTGAGAAATCGGTTTGTCAGGAAACACCCGAATCCAGATCCGGCCACCACGCTTAACATGGCGCGAGATGGCACGACGAGCCGACTCGATCTGGCGCGCTGTCAGGCGGCCACGGTCGGTGCATTTGAGGCCGAAGTCGCCAAAGGCCACGGTACTGCCACGGGTGGCAATGCCTGTGTTACGGCCTTTTTGCTCCTTGCGGTATTTTCTGCGAGCAGGTTGCAGCATGTTTATTCTCCGGATGAGCCGTCGGCTGCTGCAGCCGGCGCGGCGACTTTGCGAACGCGCTTAACGGTGGTTTTCGGGGCCTCGGCACCAGCAGCCTCGGCGGGTTTGTCACTTCCATCGCTCGGGGCAGCATTGCTGCCAGCCGGACGACGGGCGCCACGGGCCGGGCGATCAGCACCCGGACGGGCCTCACGACGCGGGCCGCGCGGGCGACGCTCGTCATCAGCACGCGGCGTTTCGGCGACGGGCATGTCGTTGCGGCCCAGCGTATCGCCTTTGTAGACCCAGACCTTGACACCAATGACCCCGTAAGTGGTCTTGGCTTCAGAGGTGCCGTAATCGATGTCAGCACGCAGGGTATGCAGAGGCACCCGGCCTTCGCGGTACCACTCGGTACGGGCAATCTCGATACCGTTCAAGCGGCCAGCCGACATGATCTTGATGCCTTGGGCACCCAGACGCATGGCATTTTGCATGGCGCGTTTCATGGCGCGACGGAACATGATTCGCTTCTCGAGCTGCTGGGTAATGCTGTCAGCAATCAATTTGGCATCGATTTCTGGCTTTCGCACTTCCTCGATGTTGACCGCCACCGGCACCCCGAGCTGTTTGCCCAGATCGCGCTTGAGATTTTCAATGTCCTCGCCCTTCTTGCCGATCACGACACCCGGGCGTGCCGAGAAAATCGTGATCCGTGCATTCTTGGCGGGGCGCTCGATCAGCACACGCGACACTGAAGCATTCTTCAGTTTGGCCTTGAGGTACTCGCGAACCTTGATGTCTTCGGCCAGCATGCCGGCGAAATCACGGTTGCTGGCGTACCAACGGGAAGACCAGTTACGGCTGACCGCGAGGCGAAAACCGGTGGGGTTGATTTTTTGTCCCATATCTTTCAGTCCTCTTTCAGTTGCCCACCGTCACATACACATGGCATGTGGGCTTGCTGATACGGTTGCCACGGCCTTTGGCGTTGGCGGTAAATCGCTTGAGTGTGGCGCCTTGCTCGACGAAGATGGTCTTGACCTTCAACTCGTCAATATCAGCACCATCGTTGTGCTCGGCGTTGGCAATAGCCGACTCCAGCACTTTCTTGATGATGACAGCCGCTTTTTTCTGCGTGAACTGCAGAATATTGAGCGCCTGATCAACCTTTTTGCCGCGGATCAGGTCGGCGACAAGGCGGCCCTTGTCCACCGACAGGCGGACGCCGCGAAGGCTTGCACGTGTTTCCATGATCAACTCCTTATTTCTTCTGGACTTTCTTGTCCGCCGGGTGACCCTTGAAAGTACGGGTCAGGGCGAACTCACCCAGCTTGTGGCCGACCATCTGGTCAGTCACATACACCGGCACGTGCTGCTTGCCGTTGTGCACAGCAATCGTCAGGCCGATGAACTCGGGCAGGATCATGGAACGGCGCGACCATGTCTTGATCGGCTTCTTGTCCTTGGTGGCCACAGCCTTGTCGACTTTGGCTACCAGGTGATGGTCCACAAACGGACCCTTTTTAAGAGAGCGTGTCATTTGTGTTCCCCTTACTTCTTACGACGCGACACGATCATCACCTGCGTGCGCTTGTTGGCACGAGTGCGATAGCCCTTGGTCAGGTTGCCCCACGGATCGACCGCGTGACGGCCTTCGCCGGTACGGCCCTCACCGCCACCGTGCGGGTGGTCGATTGGGTTCATGGCCACGCCGCGCACGGTCGGGCGAATGCCCATCCAGCGCTTGACGCCGGCCTTGCCCAACTGGCGCAGGCTGTGCTCTTCATTGGCTACCTGACCGATGGTGGCGCGGCATTCGATATGGATCTTGCGCACTTCACCTGAACGCATGCGCACCTGGGCGTATGTGCCTTCTCTGGCCAACAGGGTTGCCGAAGCACCGGCAGAGCGCACCAGCTGCGCGCCGCTTCCCACCTGCAGCTCGATGCAATGAATGATCGAACCCACCGGAATGTTGCGGATCGGCAGGGTGTTGCCCACCCGGATTGGCGCCTCGGCGCCATTCATGATGGTGGCGCCCACTTCCAGCCCACGAGGGGCGATGATGTAGCGGCGCTCGCCATCGGCATAGCACACCAGCGCGATATGCGCGGAGCGATTGGGGTCGTACTCGATGCGCTCAACCTTGGCGGCAATGCCGTCCTTGTTGCGCTTGAAATCGACGACCCGGTAGTGGTGCTTGTGTCCACCGCCCTTGTGGCGGGTGGTGATATGACCATTGTTATTGCGGCCAGCCTTCTGAAACTGGGGCTCCAGCAGGGCAGCATGGGCGTCACCTTTGAAAAGGTGATCGCGCGACACCTTCACCACGGCACGACGGCCGGGCGAAGTGGGTTTGATTTTGATGACAGCCATGATTACGCGGCCTCCCCGGACAGGTTCAGCTCTTGACCCGGCTTGAGCGTCACGTAAGCTTTGCGCACATTGTCGCGACGGCCCACCGACTTGCCAAAGCGCTTGGTCTTGCCTTTGGTATTGACCACAGACACGCCCTTGACCTCAACCTTGAACATCAGCTCCACAGCCGCTTTGATTTCAGGTTTGGTGGCGTCCTGCAGGACCTTGAATGTCACAGCATTGCTTTTCTCCCCGACCATGGTGGCCTTTTCGGACACGATCGGGGCAACCAGCACCTGCATCAGACGACCTTCATCGAATTGGACGGTGCTCATGCGAACATCTCCTTGAGTTGGTCCACTGCAGCCTTGGTAACAAGGACTTTGCGGAAGTGCACCAGCGACACCGGGTCGGCGTAGCGGGGCTCGACCACCAGCACATTGCTCAGGTTGCGCGAGGCCAGGTACAGGTTTTCGTCGACTTCTTCGGCAATCACCAGCACTGAATCGAGGTTCATCGCCTTGAACTTGGCCGCCAGGGCCTTGGTCTTGGGCGAGTCCACCTTGAGCGAGTCCACCACCGCCAGCCGACCCTCGCGAGCCAGTTGCGAGAAGATCGAAGCCATACCGGCACGGTACATCTTCTTGTTGATCTTCTGGGTGAAGTTTTCTTCCGGGCTGTTCGGGAAAATGCGACCACCTCCGCGCCACAGCGGCGAGGAAGTCATGCCCGCGCGGGCACGGCCCGTTCCCTTTTGCTTGAAAGGTTTCTTGGTGGAGTGCCGGACCTGTTCACGGTCTTTTTGGGCACGCGTGCCTTGACGTGCGTTGGCCTGGTAAGCCACCACAATCTGATGAATCAGGTCTTCGTTGTAGGCACGACCAAAAACGGTCTCAGGGGCCTCAAACTTGGATGCGGCCTGGCCTTGGTCATTCAGGAGTTCGAGCTGCATCAGTTCGCCCCTTTCGTGCTTTTGGCCGGAGCCTTGACCGCCGGCCGAACCGTGACAAAGCCACCTTTGGAGCCAGGAATAGCACCCTTGATCAACAGCAGTTGACGCGCGGCATCAATGCGGATCAGGTCCAGGTTTTGGGTAGTGACAGTTTCGTCGCCCATGTGGCCGGTCATTTTCTTGCCCGGAAAAACGCGTCCTGGATCCTGCGCCATCGAGATGGAGCCCGGAACATTGTGAGAGCGGCTGTTGCCGTGCGAGGCACGCTGCGAGCTGAAGTTGTGGCGCTTGATGGTGCCGGCAAAGCCTTTACCAATCGAGGTGCCCTGAACATCAACTTTTTGGCCAACCGCAAAAATTTCACCCGCTGGCAGGGCAGCGCCGGCCTGGAACTTGGCGGCGGTGTCTGCAGCGACACGGAATTCCTGGATGATTTCACCGGCTTCAACCCCAGCTTTGGCAAGGTGGCCGGCCTGAGGCTTGCTCACGCGCGATGTTTTGCGCGCGCCGAATGTCACCTGCAAGGCGACATAGCCGTCATTCTCTTGGGTTTTGATCTGGGTCACGCGGTTGTTGGACACATCCACCACCGTGACGGGCACTGTGTCCCCATCATCGGTGAACAGACGCATCATGCCCACCTTGCGGCCCAGCAACCCCAGGGAGTTGCTCAGACTCATGTTGTTCTCCATAACCTTCACCGTTGCAACTTCAATTGGCTACAACGTGGTTTGTGAAGGAGGGTTAATAAAACTCTACCGATCGGGTGCGCCCTTGGGCCTCACCAGATTGGTTGAGCCGTAAATTATATCTCAATTCGCCAGCACTAGCAATGCAGCTGAAAGGCCCAAGGACACGGCGTCTGGCTTGCGCCAGCGCCGTATCGGTTTTACTGCAGCTTGATCTCCACATCCACACCCGCAGGCAGGTCAAGCTTCATCAAGGCATCCACTGTCTTGTCGGTCGGATCCACAATGTCCATCAGACGCTGGTGCGTACGAATCTCCAGCTGGTCGCGGCTGGTCTTGTTGACGTGCGGCGAGCGCAGGATGTCAAAACGCTTCATGCGCGTGGGCAGGGGCACGGGGCCCTTGACAATCGCGCCAGTGCGCTTGGCGGTATCCACGATCTCAGCAGCCGACTGGTCGATCAACTTGTAATCAAACGCCTTGAGGCGGATACGAATTTTTTGTTTGCTAGCCATGATATTTCCTTGTCTTGCATCTGTTGCGTGAGCAGCGGGCCCCTAGGGAAGGCGCCCACCACAGCAGGCACTCAGACCCATTACTCGATGATCTTGGCCACCACGCCGGCGCCCACGGTGCGGCCACCCTCGCGGATGGCAAAGCGCAGGCCCTCCTCCATGGCAATGGGCGCGATCAGCTTGACCGTGATGCTCACATTGTCCCCAGGCATCACCATCTCCTTGCCCTCGGGCAGCTCAATGGCGCCGGTCACATCCGTCGTGCGGAAGTAAAACTGCGGGCGGTAGTTGTTGAAGAACGGGGTGTGGCGGCCGCCCTCGTCCTTGCTCAGCACATACACCTCGCCTGTGAAGTGGGTGTGCGGCTTGATCGAGCCGGGCTTGCACAGCACCTGGCCGCGCTCGACCTCTTCACGCTTGGTGCCGCGCAGCAAGATACCCACGTTGTCCCCAGCCTGCCCCTGATCGAGCAGCTTTCTGAACATCTCCACCCCGGTGCAGGTGGTCTTCTGGGTGGCCTTGATGCCAACAATCTCGATCTCCTCGCCCACCTTGACGATGCCGCGCTCGATACGGCCAGTGACCACGGTGCCGCGCCCGGAGATGGAGAACACGTCCTCCACCGGCATCAGGAAGGTGCCGTCAATGGCGCGCTCGGGCGTGGGGATGTAGGTGTCCAGGGCTTCAGCCAGCTTCATGATGGCTTGCTCGCCCAGCTCGCCTTTGTCGCCTTCGAGCGCCATCTTGGCAGAGCCTTTGACAATGGGGGTGTCGTCCCCAGGAAAGTCGTACTTGGTGAGCAGCTCGCGCACTTCCATCTCCACCAGCTCGAGCAGCTCGGCGTCATCCACCATGTCAGCCTTGTTGAGGAAGACGATGATGTAGGGCACGCCCACCTGGCGCGACAGCAGGATGTGCTCGCGGGTCTGGGGCATGGGGCCGTCTGCGGCAGAGACCACCAGGATGGCGCCGTCCATCTGTGCTGCGCCAGTGATCATGTTCTTGACGTAGTCGGCGTGGCCGGGGCAGTCCACGTGCGCGTAGTGGCGGTTGGCCGTCTCGTACTCGACGTGCGCGGTGTTGATGGTGATGCCGCGGGCCTTCTCTTCAGGGGCCGCGTCAATCTGGTCGTAGGCCTTGGCCTGTCCACCAAACTTGGAGGCCAGCACGGTGGTGATGGCCGCAGTCAGCGTGGTCTTGCCATGGTCCACGTGCCCAATCGTGCCAACGTTGACGTGCGGCTTGGTCCGCTCAAATTTCTCTTTCGCCATGTTTCAAATCTCCAAAGAGCAAGTCCCGTGTACTGGTTTTAGGTCTGCACACCGTTGCTGGATCACCCCGCACGGGCACGGGATGGCACGATGTCGCAGACCGCTAAAAATTATTTGGCGCGTGCGGCGATGATCGCCTCGGCGACGTTTTTGGGAGCCTCGGCGTAGTGCTTGAACTCCATGGTGTAGGTCGCACGACCCTGCGACATCGAGCGCAAAGTCGTTGAATAGCCGAACATCTCAGACAGCGGCACTTCTGCCTTGATGGCTTTGCCACCGCCAGCCATGTCATCCATACCCTGCACCATGCCACGCCGTGAAGACAAGTCTCCCATCACGTTACCGGCATAGTCCTCAGGAGTTTCGACCTCCACTGCCATCATCGGCTCGAGAATGACCGGGCTGGCTTTGCGGGCAGCGTCCTTGAAGCCAAAGATGGCGGCCATCTTGAAGGCCTGCTCGGAGGAGTCCACATCATGGTAGGAGCCGAAAGTCAGCGCGACCTTGACATCCACCACCGGGAAACCAGCCAGCACGCCGCTGTTGAGGGCCTCAATAACGCCCTTCTCGACCGCGGGAATGTACTCACGGGGCACCACGCCGCCCTTGATCTCATCGAGAAACACAAAGCCCTTGCCGGCTTCATTGGGCTCCAGGCGAAACACCACATGGCCGTATTGACCCTTGCCGCCCGACTGGCGAACAAATTTGCCCTCCACATCGGATACCGATTTACGCACCGTCTCGCGGTAGGCCACCTGAGGCTTGCCAACATTGGCCTCCACGCCAAACTCGCGCTTCATACGGTCAACAATGATTTCCAGGTGCAGCTCACCCATCCCAGAAATAATGGTCTGGCCAGACTCTTCGTCGGTCTTGACACGAAAGGACGGATCCTCCGCTGCCAGGCGTTGCAGCGCAATGCCCATTTTTTCCTGATCGGCCTTGGTTTTGGGCTCCACGGCCTGCGCAATCACCGGCTCCGGGAAGACCATTTTTTCCAGGGTGACCACCGCATCCGGGTCGCACAAGGTTTCGCCTGTGGTGACATCCTTCAGTCCCACGCAGGCCGCGATATCGCCGGCACGGATCTCCTCGACCTCCTGGCGCTCGTTGGCATGCATCTGGACAATACGACCAATGCGCTCCTTGCGTCCCTTGATCGGGTTGAAGACCGTGTCACCCTTGCTCAAGACACCTGAGTAGACGCGCACAAAAGTCAACTGCCCCACAAAGGGGTCGGTCATCAGCTTGAACGCCAGGGCGGAGAATTTTTCGCCATCGTCTGCCTTGCGGCTGGTTTCCTTTTCGTCCTCGTCGGTGCCGGCCACAGGCGGGATGTCCACCGGCGAGGGCAGGAAATCAATCACCGCGTCCAGCATGCGTTGCACGCCCTTGTTCTTGAAGGCCGTTCCGCACAGCATCGGTTGAATTTCGGTCGCGATGGTCCGGATCCGTATACCAAGCTTGATCTCTTCCTCAGACAGTTCGCCTTCTTCCAGGTATTTGTTCATCAGCTCTTCGCTGGCCTCGGCAGCAGCCTCGACCATCTTTTCGCGCCACTCCTTGGCCGACTCCATCAAGTTGGCCGGGATATCCTGGTAGTCAAATTTCATGCCCTGCGAGGCCTCATCCCAGATGATGGCCTTCATCTTGATCAGGTCAACCACGCCGGTGAAAGTCTCTTCGGCGCCGATCGGGATCACGATAGGAACCGGGCTGGCCTTCAGACGCAAACGCATCTGGTCGTAGACCTTGAAGAAATTGGCGCCGGTGCGGTCCATCTTGTTGACAAAGGCCAGGCGCGGCACCTTGTACTTGTTGGCCTGGCGCCAGACGGTTTCCGACTGGGGCTGCACGCCACCGACTGCGCAGTAAACCATACAGGCACCATCCAACACGCGCATGGAGCGCTCCACCTCGATGGTGAAGTCCACGTGGCCGGGGGTGTCAATGATGTTGAAGCGGTGCTCGGGGTAGGACAGGTCCATCCCCTTCCAAAAACAGGTAGTGGCCGCCGAGGTGATGGTGATACCGCGTTCCTGCTCCTGCTCCATCCAGTCCATGGTCGCGGCGCCATCGTGCACCTCACCGATCTTGTG
>Ga0129333_10003661_pt1 | contig 14411 bp, 33 predicted proteins | sample CPB6_08_DNA_FD_94474 | JGI IMG/M metagenome (GOLD analysis project Ga0129333, IMG submission 94474) | Freshwater to marine salinity gradient microbial communities from Chesapeake Bay, USA - CPBay_Sum_0.6_0.8_DNA | ecosystem: Environmental > Aquatic > Marine > Coastal | place: USA: Chesapeake...
CCTACATCCTGCCGCCGGGCACGCCGGAGGCGCAGGTCAAAATCCTGCGTGAAGCCTTCGACAAAACCTTCAAGGATCCCGAATTCCTCGAAGACGCGAAGAAGTCGCGCATCGACATCGCGCCCTCCTCCGGCGAGAAGGTGCAGGATCTCGTCGCGCGCATTTTCTCAAGCCCGCCCGACGTGGTGGAGCGCGCCAAACGCATCATCCAGCCCTAAGGACCATCGCATGACCTCCGCATCCGCGTCCGCGTCCGCCCGCCCCGACCTGTTCGCGCAGCCGCGCGTTCTGGCGGCGGCCGGCCTTCTCGCCCTCGCGCTCGGCGCCCTTGTGGCGCAGACGCAGGGCGCGCGGATGCTGGGGCTCTATGTCGTCGGCCTCGCGCTCGGCCTCACGCTCTATCACGCAAGTTTCGGCTTCACGGCCGCCTTTCGCGTGCTGATGTCGGACAGCCGCAGCGCGGGCGTGCGCGCGCAGATGGCGATGCTCGCGCTCGCGGTCGTCCTGTTCTTCCCCGCGCTCGCGGCGGGTCAATTGTTCGGTCAGCCGGTCGGCGGCTTCGTCCTGCCGGCGGGCGTGTCGGTGGTGGTGGGCGCCAAGCTCAGGAAATCATCCTTGAAGCAGGCATAACCTGACTTTCAACAAAGACCTTGTCGCCGAGCTGATGCGTGAATACTGGGTAGCCAAGTCGCTTTTCGATCTCTTTGTGCATAGCGGAAAACGGGCAGATCAGAACTCCTGTGTAAGCACTGACCACAATCGATTGGTCAAGGTCTAGTGGTTTCATGGCGTGTCGGTGGTGGTAGGAAACAGCGCAGCCGGCTTGCGCCAGACACAGAACCAGCGCCAAGGCATCAGCCAGCGCTGCCACCAGGGCAGGCGGTAGCGGGCTGTGTCGCGCGTGATGCGGACATCGGTGATGGGGCTCATGGCGCCTCCGTGGTGATGGCCTGTCTATCGCGCCCCTCCACGCCAACCTTTGACTCGGCAAAGGTCATGACGTCTTCGATGCTGAACTTGTTTGGCATCTTCTAGTCTCCTTCACTTGCGGATGGGAATAGGGCGGCCATCAGCCGATCGCGCTGTGCCTTCACTGCATCAGGGCAGTTTTCATGAGCAATTTCGGCGTCCGCCAGCTTGCACGCCAGCTCGTGATCATCTATGCCAAGCGCCTCGGCAATGCGTTGGCGGATCCGGGATGCGTCAGCGCGTGAGAGCAGGACTCCTCCCCGCCCGACTGGTCCAGCCATGCGGATGAAGTCGCAGGAGTAGGTGTATGGATAGCGAGAGTCGGTCATCCTCTAGTCCTCCTGACCTGTGGATAGTTTGCTCATGGTGAGTCGAAATGGACAACGCGATGCAGGCGGCTGCTGACCCTATAGCAAGCCAGCTGCTGCTCGAGTAGGTACACGGCTCGCCGGTATGAGGTGTCGGCAAAAGCCTGTTCAACCACGGCTCGTGGTGCGTAGCGAATCCAGTGAGGCGGCAGCAGATTGAACACCCAGGCCGCTGCATAGATCAAGGCGTCTTTGAACATGGGTTCACGATGGCTTCGTAGTGTGGCTGGATGACGGACCACCACTGCTCGGCGCTCCAGTTGAGGCCGGTGCGGTGGTTGAGGATGAGCGTGGGGCTGTAGCAGCCCAGGGAGATGCCGCCAGTCTCGTGGAAGAGGGCCGCCCCGAAGGCCAGGACCTCGGAGCGGCGTAGATGTACGGCGTTTTGCCGTACGGTCACTGGATGACTGGCTCGTGCGGCTTGGTGCGGGAGTACCCCACGAAGAGCCCGGCCTTGGCGCGGGCCTGGATGGCAGCGCTGGCTGCGGACCCCTGGGGCTGGGTGCCATGGACCAGGTGCGCGAAGTGCCGCGGCGTCGGGTCGTAGGCGAGCGCATCGGTGAAATCGATGTCCAGGCCCAGAGTGTATGCCTCCTCGTACGTGTTGACCACCCTGGCAGTGCGGGGGAAGAGCCCGTCCTGTAGCAGGAAGTCGTAGCGCCCGCCCCATGAGGCGGTGAGGAACAGGTTGCCAGGCAGCTGCAGCAGTTCGCCGCGGTCGAGCCAGAGTGGCAGGTTCTTGGAGTAGAGGTAGAAAATCAGCTGCGGGAAGCGGTGCGCGGTCTCGATGATCGCGTCCCTGAGGGAGCTGGTTGCGCAGTCACCTGAAGTGAACCACCGCAGGTGCGTGGTGTAGCTGCGCCATTGAGCCCGGATGGACAGCTCGATCAACGGGACTAGGCTGCCGGTGTTGAGTCCGTTGATCAGGCGCTGGTTGTGCCAACGTGCCTTGCGGACCGATGGCCTGGTCTCTTCGCTGGCGGCAGAGCAGCGGAACAGGGCGTGCGGTCCGTCAGTGATCTTGCCGGTGACCGGATTGGCGGTGGCCAGACAGTGCAGCGCCCCAGGGCATGTGTGACCCGCCGGCAGCGCGAAGGTCATAGTCGAATTTGGCAGCTTGGCGTTGCCGTGGCCAAACCGCAGCAGGGTGTCAGAAAGTTGCATCTCAGGGCTGGATGGGCGTCAGGGCGCGGAGTTGCTCGAGCTGATGGGCGGCGACGGCTTCCGAGCGCTTGATGCCGGCCTCGAGCTGGGCCGCTGCTGTGCGCAATGCGGTCTCGTCCTGGGCATCGAGTACCAGGCCGGTGGTCTTGTAGTGATCGAGGATGCCGAGCACTTCCCAGAGCAGGGTTTCTGCCTGCTGTGGTGTGAGCCGGATTGAGAGTGTGGAGAGTCGTGGGTACATGCACTGCAGAAGAGGTGCATGCGAAAAAGCCGCCCCACCCATGAGGGCGAAGCGGCGAGTGGTGCTTAAAGATCGGTGCTGAATCTTGAATAACGAGCGGCGCTATTCAAGATTCATCGGTTATCAGGGCCCGGTCTGAGTTCCGTTGGGGTAGCTGATGTACTGCCGCCAGACGTCAGGCCACGGCGTCGCTATCAGCAGGGCCAGGGTCGCGATCAACATGGAGATTTCTGCCGTGCCGTAGAGAAGCGCGGCAGGCCCTGACCTTCGTCTCTCGCGGCGGCGTGAGCCGATATTGCCCGGGCATGGCTTGGTAGTGGCGGCTGAACCAGCTACGCCAGTTGAGCGGGGGCGGATCCCCGGGCGTGGCAACGGCGGCAAGTTTGGCGATGTAGGTGGAGTAGAGCGAGATGTCATAGTCATCAAAGTCCCTGGTGTAGAAGAGCATCAGAGTTTCTGTGATTCCAGGTAGTTGTTGACCTGTTCACGGGTCAGTGAAAGGGTCTCGAGCAGCTCGCCGGAGATGAGCAGGCGAGAGAGCACGTCGATGCGGCTGACGGGGCCAGGCTTGATGGCGCCGGTCTCGACTAGGTGCCGCAGCCGGTGGTGACATGCGAAGCCCGAGAGCCCGGCGAGGACCTGTTCCAGGCAGGTCACCGACGAGTTGAGGACTGCGCAGTGCTTGCCGATGTCATCGATGACGGCCGAACGAACCTCGGCGGGCGCGCCCTCGAGGTCGGGATCATCGCCGTCCTTGAGGGATTGGTACCGCTCCTGCAGTTGCTGCTGCGCCTCGGAGAGCAGGTGCATGGCTGCGACCATGGTCTGCACGATGTTGACCCCGCCTGCGGACTGGGCGACCATCAGGGAGATGGCGAACTGCAGATCGCAGGGAGCGCCGAGGCGCCCCCCAAAGTCCAGGCGGGGAATACAGCTCGAGTCGGGGAGATCCTTGCCGAGCAGGCCGCGCAGCATGTCAGGGCTGACGGAATCAGGAATGGTGTCGCTCATAGGAATTGAGGTTCGAGGCCGAGGGCACGGCGCACTTGGTTGACGGAGATCTCGAGGGAGTTGCGGTCGCCCTCGATGGCCTTGGCGTAGATGATTTCGTAGTCACCGTCCGGGCCGACGCCGGTGTCCAGGTGGAGGTCGATGAAGTTGGCGGGGAATCCGCTGGCTCCACCGGTGCCGCGTCTGGCGGTCAGTATGCCCGCTGTGGCACGCAGGTCAAGCGTAGTCGTGGACTCGGAGAGCAGGGCGCCGAGCAGGGAGCGGACCGACCACTGAGTGCTGATGGAACCGTCGGCCTTGACGGAGCCGTGGCAGGGCAGGCTGAGGACCCAAGTGATGGACGGCAGGGGCGCCAGGAGCCGCAGGTCGAGGTAGTCGCGCTCGCCGCGGCGCGTGTTGCGCGGCGAGATGCGGCATTCGAGGACGCCGCTGAAGCGCAGGCCCTCTGCCTCCTGCAGGACGCGGGCAGGCGCCTCGGGGGAATCGCCGTAGGCGTAGATCTGGCCGTGCTGGTTGACGCCGAAGAAGAAGGTCTCGGGCCTGGGCACCGGGCAGATGGCGGCCTCGATCGGGTCGTGATGGGCGAGTGTGATGGCCGTGGTGTCAATGGCGGGCTCTAGGTCCGGGTGTCGAGCGAGAGTCATGCGAGAAACAGAAACGACAGCGCACCGCTGTAGAGGTGCAAAGAAAAAGCCCCACTCCCACAAGGGGAGTAGGGCGTGAGTGGGTAGAGTGTGCTGACGATGGTCAGCGCGTGATGTACTCAATGCAGGCCCAGGCGCCTGAAGTGATGGAGGATCAGAAGACCCCGGAGGATACGGATGCCCCCAAGATTGGCGCGCTGGTGCAGCAGCTGATCATGATGGCCAGCATGCTGAAGGAGCTGGAGACGCAAAGCCACTTGATCCACGCCAACGCGGAGGGATCGAACTTCCTTGCGCTGCATGAGTTCCTTAAGAAGCAGTACGAGCAGCACTTGGACCAGCTCGATCATGTGCTCGAGCTGGTCCGAACGCTGAATCACTTTGCACCAGTGTGCTCGCGGTGCTTGGCGAACGCGCTGCCGGATTTCATCCATGCCACTACTTACGAGACGCGATCGATGTTGATTGCGTACTTCCAGAACTTGGAGAATATGGGCGAGGTGGCCAAGGTTGTTGGCGAGTCGGCGCGGGAGGCAAATGCTCCCGATGTGGACAACTACATGGCTGAGTTGTGCGGAGATGCCTACAAAGCTAGTTGGATGATCAAGGCGACGCTACGCGGCTGCTGAAGCGCTTGACACCGCGACATTTCTGACTGGGAATCACTGGCGTCAAGACCGCAGTTACGGGATCCCAACCGGTAGCAAGCCGGCTGGTGAGCGTCTGCCGCTTCATGCCCATTCGTTCCGCCCACTGGCTCGCATTCGGTGACTCGCCGTTGATAGTAATGATGCGATTCGAGGCATAGGGGGAGAAGATTTTGCGGGCAATAATGCCATACCAAACTCTCTTTTTTCCTTGAATTTTTCTTTTTACAGAACTTTTCATTTTTTGTAAAAAAGCGAGGAACTGACAAGTAGGAGGAGGTTGTTAAATCTCTTAACAAAACCAGCCCCCCAAATCACTCAATAGCAACCTCTCGCATTTCCACGTACAGGTCACTGCTGTAAAGATCATCCGCTTGCTCTCTTTCCTTTTCTCTCTTGTACTTCTCAGCGTCTTCCTTGTTGTAAAATAGTTTTAAGGATTCAATGTCCTCCCCACTACCTTCACCCTCAGCAGCCCAACCTTCCACCACAGCATAAACTTTCATGACTGCCCTCCCAATAGAAAGTTTTTTAATCCTGTACTCATACCATTCTTCGTGCTTCTCAATTACCCCATTAATTTCAGGGTCACTCCTTCCGCCTCCCAGTCGCCACTAGGATTAAGCGCCCAAGTGCCCCAGTGCCATGGCTCAATGTCCTCGCCAAGGTTTGGCATGTGTTTTGTGGAGGCTCGCAAGACACGATCAACGCGGCAGCCATTGATCTCTTGCGAGCCAGAGCGGAAAGGCCAGTTCATGAGTCAGTTCAGCACGAAGAAATCAACCTCGCGGCCGTTGAGTGTTTCGCCGTCTGACCACGTCAGCCCGATGGCATGACCGCCGCTGTGCTTGATCAGGTAGCGGGCGGCTGGGTTGGCAGCATTGCCGGGCGCGTCGGGGTGCGACGGACCGGGAACGACCCGGTATTCACCCGTCTGCCAGCAGACGGTCTTGCCGGCGTCGACGGCTGCGGTGATTTCCTGGAGGTTCATGAGAGTGCTACGCATGTTCGATCTTGTGGATTGCAAGAATGGTCGAGTTGTATGATTCGGCCGCGTCACGAAGAGCTTTTGCTCGCTCAGTGATCTGATCGAATGTTGCGCCTTGAATTGAATTGTTCAGTCCTTGGCCGCCGACAAGAGCGATTGCGGCGTCTGCTAGGACGCCTGCTTGTAACTGCGCTTGCTTCCGCAGCTGGTTGAGCTTGTCGGAGAGTAAACGGTCCATTCGGACTTCGGATTCCAGGGTCATGTTAGTAAATGCTGACGCGGGCAGGAGCTTAGGATTTCAGGTCTTGAGTTTCCGATGTTTTCTGATGCCGATGATTCTGCGTAGTGCGGTGTCGATGTGAGTGTCTTCGCAATAGCTGTAGAGCGTGTCTTCGATGAAGCGTTCAGGGATGAACCCCAGTCGCTTAGCTCGCCAAAGCAAATCCCATCGCCAACGTTTCGATGTCAAGCCGCGAGCGCGATAATCGGCCAGAGTCTCCATCCCTTGCTGCGATCGATAAATTGCGTAGCAGAGGGTTTGATAGTGGTCCGACTTAATTCTCATTAGTATCTAAAGCGGATTGTGATAGTCGACCGATGACAGGCCGTTGTAAGCGGCACGCTCTGTCTCGGTCCAGGGTTCGTCGTCGTTCTCTACGGTGTCGCTGTGAACGACGCCCGAAAGAAGGCTCTTCGTGTCCTCGTCGCTCGTGAGTAGAGCAGCGCGAATGGCTGCGCGATCGGCGAAGTTGTTGCACAGCCAATGATCGAAGGCGTCTTCGAAGTCCTCGATGTCGGACTCAAAGCTCTTGGCGATGCGTACATCGAAATAATGCGTGTACTTCATGGCGCTCAAGCTCCAATTTTGCTGAGAAGGACAGGGCCGCCGGCCGAGGGGGTCTCGGTGTAGTCGGCCCATTCGTAGTCGGTGCCGCAGTCACGGCGCTCAAGGTCCTGCAGCAGGTACTCCTTGATCTGCTCGAGGATCTGGTAGGCAGTGGACTGTATCCAGGTGTCGTGCTCGCATGACTGGTAGCGGTAGCCGCGGAGCATGCCGACGAGATTCCCTTCACCGTGGGGCTTGTAAGCGGTCCATCTCAAGACCGCAGAACTGCGGTAAAAGCGATAGTGCTCCGCTTGCCCCCACATCTCCTCGCGGCCTGGATACCTCGCATTAAGGCTCCTGATGTTTTCGCTAAGGAGAATCTTGAAGACTGCGTTAGCCGCTGTCCCGTGTTCATTGATTGCATTTGCTGCCTGCTCTACGCCATGGCTATGGCTGTAGCACTTCTTGCCGTGTTTGTCGTAAAACCACGAGTAGGCCCGGGCGAGCTGGTCGCGGGCGTTGTTGGCGCCCTGGTCAGAGCGGAGCTCCCAGTATGTGACCAGGGCATTGAGGCAGTCGTTGCTAGAGAGGTAAGCGGACATTTGCGTGTCGGGTGTGTTGGTGTGTAGACGGTGGCTATGCGGCGCAAAGCGCTCAGATTATGAGTGAGCCAGTTTTGGGGTGTATTCGGTGACGGCATCAGCGAGAATGTAACTGTTGTCCGCCATTCGGCGCAGCAGTTCCATTCCGGCTTCAGTGACCGCCTTGAACGTTGAGCGACCCGACAGGCTTACAGTGATGAGTCGATCTCGAGAGAGAAGTGTCGTGAAGAAGCCGTCATTAAGTTCACCTTCGACGGCTGCGACGTAAGCCGGGTAGCCCTTCGTCTTGTGGTAGTAGACCCTCCAAGTCTTGCCTTCCGAGCGGGAAGGGATGTAAAAGGGGCGGAATTTGGCCATGAGCGTCTAATGGGTAGGTGAATGATTGCTCAGGATTGAGCCGCGACTTCCTGTGCTGCCTCTAGTGCGAGCGTCTTGAGCTCGCTGCCGAGGGCGCGCTGCACGATGGAGCGCAAGGCGGTTGCCTGTGCCTCGGACTCGCGGAGCGCTTCAAGACGAGCGCGTTCGATCAGCTCCTCGGCTGCATGCCTGCCGTCCTGAATGATGCAGTGACGTAAGTCGCTGGTCTGTTCGCGGACGGCATCGGCGACAATCTCGGTGATCATTGGCTTGAGGCGTCCCTCGATGCGGTGCGTGAGCGCGTCGAGCATGCGAATGGCGCCTTCGGTGTCGGGGTTGTGAGTACCCTCTTGGCTGGCCACGAGCGCGCGCGAGAGCCGCACCATGAGCTTGCCGGAGAGGTCGTAGTAATCGATGTTGCGATTGACGCGATCGGTGAGGCGATTCCAGTCGTCGCCGCTGAACTCGAAGGTATCGAGCTGCCTCTTGGCGGCCTCGAGGAGTTCTTCGTAGCCCTTGGCCAAGGCGTCGAGGCGCAGAAGGACGTCGTTAGCTTGGACAGTGCTGCCGTTGATTTCGAGAGTGGTGGTCATTGGTGTTCAGGAGATGGAGAGCTTGAAGGTGCGGCCGTTGGCGAAGGCCGAGTTAGCTGTGCGGGGCATGACGCCATCCAGGAGGTTCTGAATGACGAGCAAGGCCATGGCGGCCGATAGTGCGTTGGCACTGATCAGCTGCGGTGCGGAGGGCGCCTGCAAAGCGCAGGAGCCTTGGCGCGGGATGGTGTCGTTGGGGTTGGCGATGTTGTCGAACAACAGCGCAGGCGATACCCCGAAGGGCTCGCCGCCGATGACGCCATGCCAGTGGGTGCTGGTGCTAATGCGCGACTGGCCGTCGCTGTTGTCTGCGTTGCCGGTGGTGACATGCAGCCAGTCGTCCTGCCGCTCCTCGAGGACCGAGATCACGGCCGCGCGGGTGGCGTCGTTGTCGACGGTGCTGACGACCAGCGGACAGGTCGGCTGGCTGGTGAACTGACGGATAGCCGCCTTGTCGAGAAAGCTGGGCGAGCTGCCAACGGAGGTGAGGCCGATGGATCTGCAGTGCTCAGCCATGGCGTCAGCCTTGTTGCGGCCGACCTGATCGGGTCCGCAGAGCTGGCGTGCCTGGTTGTGATCCTCGAACTCATCGCCGTCGGCAATGAGCAGTGAGGCGGAGGCGTTGGGGTGATAGGCGAGGAGCCGGGCGAGGCTGGGGATCAGTTGACCGCCAGTGCCGCCGGCTCCGATGACGAGAGTTCGGTCGATGTACATAGGGGTGCGGGATTGGGGATCTGGCCGAGGAGAAGTGCGCGAGTGGGGACGGGCGTTAGGACCTCTTCTCCCGCACAAGTGCGGTAAGCGTGTGTCTCATGGATGAGGAACCAGCAGAGGTCCTGGTAGCCGGGCTGCGTGATGTAGCCCGTCAGGTACTGGCCGTTGAGCTCGTGGATGTGCCGCCTGAGGCCCACGGCAATGACGCCGTTGTGAGCCTCGAAGCCACTGCCGCGGAGCAGCAGGAAGGCATTGGACTGCTGGCCGCAGTGGACCAGCAGGGCGGCGTCGTAGCCCGGAGTGATGAAGGAACCGCTCAGTGGCGTGTCGCAGACGTCGCTGCGGACCTTGTTGCGGTTGCGCGCAAAGGAGCTGGCATCCAGTAGGTCCTCGTTGGCCGGGGAGTCGAGGGCTTGCTCGATGATCTCCGGCAGGCCCTGCGGCGTGGTGTTGTCGTTGCCCCAGCAGATGGAGCGGTCGCGGTAGGTGTTGAAAGTGGGGAACTCCTGGGTGCCGATGCGGGTGACGGTGTTAATGCGTTGCATCCAGGCGCCATCCCAGAGGCGCTCACCAGTGACGGGATGGACGTCAATGGCGTAGGCCATCGGCGGCGCGTCGTTGCTCAGGCCGGCGAACGGAGCACGCCCTGGATCGTCGTGCCCGGCTGTGCAGGGGAACTCGACGTAGTCGATGCCGCTCCGGTAACACGGACAACAGGATTCGACAGTGACGGAGATGATCGAGTTGCCGTCTACCTTTTCGTCGACACCGGCTTCCTCAGGAGTGAGAGTGCGCTCGTCAAAGTAGTAATCGCAGTCCCGGCAGTTGATGTGGCAGAAGTTTGCGTAGGCTTCGTCGTCGTCATCGTTCCCACCAATGCTTTCTGTGAATGCGAGATTCCCGTGGCAATCCGGCATCCAGGCAGTAAGACGCAGAGCAGGCTTGCCGGAGGCGTTGTTGCTGGAGCGGGGGTAGACAGTGTTGTTGCTACCACTCGCCAACAGGTAGTTGCTCGGTAGAGGCAGGATCAGGACTGTCGGTGCCGTCGTCGGCGTGATCAGGAGTGAGCCAGAAGAGTGGTTCGTTGTCGTCATGGAACTGCGAGTGAGTTTGCTTAGCGGCATCAAGAACTTCCGCAAGAGCGGAATCGGGGTCCATGTCATGAACGGCGGCCGTCTCGAATAAAGCGCGGATGGATTCCCAGACATCACGCAGGGCCCAGTCGAACTCCTCCTGGGCGGTGTAGGCCTCGGTGAGCTTGAGCTTGGGCTTGGCGGAATGCCGGGATTTGCTGCCCTCCCAGTCCAGCCCTGGCGTTTCCATCCAGCTGCCATAGCCGTAGGCGCCCATGGCATTCGGCTGATTGAATGGATGACTGGCGCCTAGGTGGCGTGCAGGCCAGATGCGCTCGGGTTGGATGATCTCCAGGACCGAGGGATGGAAGGTGGCCTGGACCGGCGTCAGGTCAATGATGTCGGCGGCCTTGTCGAGGTAGAAGCGTCTGTGGCTGGCGGTGATGGATGCGGTGGGTCTGTAGGTGCGGTTGGTTGTGTTGATGTGGCTGATAACGATGTGCAAGCCTGGGCAGCCGAGCTCGCTGGCGTCGTCGATGCTGCTGAACCGGTCCAGCTGCATCGTGTTGTGGCTGTGGCTAGAGCCAGCCGGAACCCAGCCCTCGGGCGGGTAGGTCTTGATCAGTTCGCCAGACTCGATGTCGATGGATTCATCGAAGGAGTCGATGCGAACTGAAGCGCCGGTGACCTCCTGTCGTGGCACGAGGATGCGCCACTGGCTGCGGTCGTCCTCCTTGCGGAGGAGTCTGCAGCTGACCTCGAGGTCACCTTGCTTGAGGTGGGCAAAGTGGAAGCAGAGCTGAACCCAGCGCGACCAGAGCTCGGCTGGTATAAAGTTCTGCATGGCTTCTGGATGGAGCTCAAAGCGCTCGAGGGCGCCTTTCTCCAGGTCGGCGGTTGCATCAGGATCCGCCACGGGGGACAGGAACTGCCCCCACGCGTTGCTGCGGACCTGAAAACATCCGTCCTTGCGGGTGCGGATGATCTCAGTCATTGCGATGATTCTCTGTGGTTTGTATCAGTTGATACCTTTCGACTCGCTGGTGATGGCAGCTCGGTAGACCGTGCCAGGGGCGGCACCGGTGCTGGCGGAGATCACCTGGCCGGCTGCGACGTAGCGGTTGACGCGATCGACGTCACCGAGGTCGCTGGCGAACTCCTCGAAGAGCTCGCCGACTGTTTTGCCTGCTGCGTCTTGCGCGGAGACGGTGATCTCCTCCTCGTTGAACTGGAGGATGATCGGGCGGGTGTTGGTCTCGGTGGTGGCAGCGGTGGTCTTGGTGCCGAAGTTGAAGAAGCCCATGGTGATTGGAAAAGATTGAAGAGATTGGTGAAGGAAAGGCAGGCGAATACACCTCAGGAGGTGTCGCCTGCTGCATGAGTGGTCATGAGGCTGTGGGTGTAGAGATGGCTGCCGCCCTGCGCAGTGACGCTTGGATGTTGCGTTCACTGCGGCTGTGGCGTTTGCGGCCGAAAGGGATGATGGTCATGCCCCCGTTGGGGTGGAGGGCATGCCAGTGTTTGCGGCCGGGCTTGATGGCGAAGCCCAGCTCGATGGCGTAGCGGAGCATCGGGTCCCGCCGAAAGAGCGGGTTGCCTACAGGGTCATTGCCCGCTCCTCGTCGGGCGTCAGGGCGACGCCGCGGTCGCGAAGCCAGGGGATCAGGCAGGTTGTGATCAGCTTCTGTGCCTCCATTGAGCGAGGCTTCTCCACCACGCCGAGCTTCCGGCTGGCGTATGTGTAGGCGAGGCATGCTTGGTCTACCAATGTTTGGAGGGCTGGGTCCATTTGGGGCGCGGATGGTTGTGGCGTTTGTTGTTGCGTTGCCTGATGGTTGCCGTGCAGCGATTCGAGACGGTTCATGACCTCGCGGAGTTGCTCGGGATCGCCGAGCTCCGCAGGTTGATAGTCACTGTCTCGCCAACCGGAGTCCTGGTCAGGAGGGAGAGCAGGATCACCCGGTGGCGGCTCGTGAAAGTCCATCTCGAGAACCGAGGCCCGGAGCTCAGGGTCGTACTTGAGCTGGGAGTCCTCGAAGGTCGTGCCGCGATGGACAACGCCTTTGAGGGAGTTGGGGATGACGGCAATGCAGTTACGGCCTTCTCGGGTCTTGGCGTCGTAGTAGACGTAGAACCATGCGGGGTGGTAGCGGGATTGACGGGGTTCGCAAAGGACTGTGTGGGTGGCCATTGGATGCGGTAGCCGAAAGAGCGAAGAACCGAGACCACAAACGCTGCGGTCCCGTGATCCAGAAGGAGAGCGCTGCCAAGACGGCGGAAGAGGTGGGGAGGATCACAGAGCTGGCTGGTTGCCCAGTGCGAGCGTTTGGTGAGCGGTGTGATGAAGACCCGCCCGGACGGAGACACGGAGGTCCAGAAGTCCGAGCGGGGACTGGCTGCCATGAGTCAGGTGAGCAGGCGGAGGACCCAGATGGCTCCCGCCCAGCCGCTGTCAGGCTCGAGATTCCTGCAGTTGGGCAGCCATTGGACGGTTCCCCAGTCCTCTGGCTGTCCACGGCTATTGCTGTTGGCCCAGAAGAAGCGGCCGAAGTAGCCGCCTTCACTGGTGATGCGACAAAAGTGATTGCTCATGGGATGAGTGGATAGAGGCTCATCGCTTGGTCAATGGCGTCATGGAGGTGCTCAATGCCGGAGAAGCCGGTCCCATTGACTGCGAGAAAATGCGATGGGTAATACTTTCGACCTGTTTCGACGTTTGTCCACGGAGTTCCGTAGGTACGTTCGCTTTGAAGGTGAAGGTTGCTCTGAGCCTTTAGCCAGCGATACCTGGCAGCGTCTCGCTCGAGGTCTGTCAATGGAACCTCCCGCCTGGTGCGTAGGGGGCGAGTACGTCATGGAACGCCCGGTACAGGCGTTCGGTGTTGGTGGGGTCTGCTGCGGCCAGCGCTGCGGCAAGTGCGGCAACAAAGCCGCCGCCCTTGGTGCGCATGGCCTCGATGGTGCGGAGTTTGGCGGCGCGGAAGTCGGCGTAAGTGCAGCTGGCTGTGGTGGGTGTTGTTGTCACTTGATGGACCAGGAGAGGGATTGTTCGAGGTGGGCGCCGGGGACGTCCTTGCCGGCCTTGAGGGCTGTCTTGATAGCCGTCTTGTCGGGTTCAGCCTTGATGCGGTTGAACTCCGCCGGAATGAGGTCCGGGTCGTCGACGATGGCCTTCTCGCTGCGACGCGAGGTGAGCTCGTGCGTCGGCAGAGAGAACTTGCGCTCACTGGGGTAGAGCGCGGTGAGGACGTTGAGCATGTAGCGCTTGAGGGACTGAATGCGCTTTTCGTCGGCCGCGGCGAGCGCCTTGAGCCGTGCGGCTTGCTCGCCGCGGAACTTGGCGACGGCCTCGAGGTGGTCGATGTAGAGGCAGATCTTGTCCGCCTTGTCGACCAGTGCCGCTTTGGTATGGCTGGAGGCCTCGAGGTATTGCTCAATCAGCGCGATGGCAGCGGCTTCCTGCTCGGGGTCGTCGGACTCGAGCAGTTCGGCGGCCATGGCGATCTCGCCCTCGATGTCCTGGGCTTGGATGCCGAGGGAGTAGAGGGAAGAGGCGCTGCGTTCTCTTGGGTCAGAGGACTGGGGCGCCGTCGGGGTGGATGCGGACGATGATGGCGTTGGCGGTTCCGGTCTTGCGGCGACCGGCGAGTTGGTCGACGTAGGAGCGACGGTCATGGGGATTGAGGAATTGGCAGTACCAGGTGGCCTGGAGGGAGGGGTCATGGACGTAGAGGATGAACGCCCCGGCGCGCGTTGCTCGCTTGATCCAGTAGCCGCCGTGACCTGGCGAGCTGTTGGTCAAATGAGTCCAGTTGGCGCTGGATGCGAGCAAGGGTGCCGTTGCTCTGGCTGACGTCGCCGTCGTCGTAGGCTTTCTGGGCTGAAGCCAGGAGGCCAGCCGTCGCGTCACGCAGGCTGACAAGCGGCGCCAGGGCGGCATCGAGGTGGTCTTGCATGGCGTGTGCTGTGGCGTGCGCATTATGGGGTGGCGGCATGAGGATGGGAAGCCCCGGCGGGCAGGTGCTCACCGGGGCAGGTAGAGGTCAGGCGGCTGTCACGTCCTCGACGCTGACGCCAGGGTTGGGAGGAGTCCCACCGGTAGCGGCCTGGGCCTCAAAGAGCCCGGCCTTGACAGCCCGGTCGTAGATGGCCTTGGTGTAGACCTGCTTGGCGGTCAGGACGTGGACGCCTGCCGGGGTCTGGCAGAACTTGCC
>Ga0129333_10003662_pt1 | contig 14410 bp, 19 predicted proteins | sample CPB6_08_DNA_FD_94474 | JGI IMG/M metagenome (GOLD analysis project Ga0129333, IMG submission 94474) | Freshwater to marine salinity gradient microbial communities from Chesapeake Bay, USA - CPBay_Sum_0.6_0.8_DNA | ecosystem: Environmental > Aquatic > Marine > Coastal | place: USA: Chesapeake...
GCCAAGGCAGGTTTGCCGAATTCGTTTGCATTTACCTCTACGGTCATGTCTTCAAACAGATCAAACCCGTAGTATTCAATGTTGGTTCTTCCAACTTTCTTGGCAAACTTAATCATGGCAGTTGCCCTTACGCCATGATGTACGCCAATCTCTACAATTCGGAAGGGCTTGTTCTTTTTGCTATCGTTAGCTGTGCTAGAAATAGCTTCATTTAAATTATCGTACCTACTAGCCATAATTAACTCCTACAAGGGTTTATCAGTTTTGCTTCTAGTGTACCCAGAAGTATCCTTAGGTTCTGGTAACTTATCAAGTCCTAATTCAGTTCTGAGCTTTACGTAGTCAGAGTCGTGGACCTTACCGCCGCAACCCAATAGCGGTGATAATGATAATACCGGAATTTTAGCCTTTTCTCGAGCTAATTTTCTAGCAACATAGGTCCATTCTCTGTATTCAGCATAAACATCAGCTGGATCAAGACCGTGAAATCTCACATGTTGGTTGTGAGAATGGTGGTCTCCGCCCAGGCCTGACATATCAACTCCGATTAGAAATATAGCTCTGGCTCCCATTCTGCAGGCCATATCTATGGCGGTCTGCTGAACTCCTCTGCCTATGAATAAAGTATTTTTGTCTTTTCCCAAAAACCCAGACCATTCAGGGTTAGTTTTAAAAACGTATCTGGCAGGGTCGTCAAAGGGTAGATTTGTAGGTGGTTTTTGTTTTACTATCCATTGGGTTTCTACGTCAGGATTTGACTTAACTACTTCTCTATATTCAACTTCTAGCTCAGGGTGAACTGTTATTGAATAAGTAACTTTAAAGTTCTTATAAGCTTGATTGAGGCCTATAGATACTCTTCCACCCAAAAGGTCTTTGGGTATAAGCCTGGCCGTTGGGCCTGTTCCGACTATATAGATATCTGCGCCTCTATGTTTTCCGTAGAGTTTATCTATTAGCATTTGAACTTTTCCAAGTACTTTTTGTAATGTGGATGAAGCCCCTGTGTTAGTCTTTTATCAAGTTTAGGCTTGCTCCAAAGGTCTAACGCAAAATTAAAATCAGCCTTTGAAACCGCTCCAGCAGTTATAGCTTTGAGAAGTTCGGATTCCCATAAATGAGCCAGAGGATGATTGGGCTTATACCAAGGCTGCTCAGGTTCCTTTGTATAGTGCAGAAGCCTGGTTGTCATCTCTTCGTATACGTTAAAGTGATTCCAAAATGTAGGTATCTGCAATGGTTTCTTATCCATGAAAGTAAGGTGCATAAAGTTTGCGTAGTTATAGCCCCTTCGTAGCATGTCCCATAGATCTACAGGATTCCACCCTACCTTGGCGCAGTCTATAACCATTACAGAAGTCTGAGGCCACGGGTTTTTATTAAACTTATCTGGTTGATAAGTACAGGCAACAGCCTTGTCGCCCATGCTGTTTTTATAATTAAATAGTTCTGCTATGTCGCCAAACACTAGCTGGTCGGCGTCTAAATAAATGGCGTGCCCTTCATAGTTACAGGCATGAGGAATCATAAACCTTCTGAGGCTAAACCCTGTACCCTGGTGAAGCCCTGATGGAACCTCCCAATCAGCTCCTATCATTGGAGTTATTTTAATCTCACGTGAAGTATGCCTCTTTATAGAGTGAGCTAAAACGTCCATTGGCACTTTGGTTTTAATTTCTGTGCCGACGAATATTCTTATAGGGCCTTCAGACATAACGTTCTCCTTTAATATCGCGCTACTATAGCGATATCCTTTTTAAATTTCACTACTGATTTTGAAAAATGGGGGCTATATCAGTGCCATACTGTTTCTTGGTAAGCTTGAACTCCGAGAACTGGCCGTCAAATGAACTTCGGCCATTTGCTAGTAAATCCTCTTTGTTAAAGTGCTTGCTATAGGTTGATCCGCCGTCTATGCCTATTGTGTATATCTTTTTAATGCCGGCTATGGCCAACAAGTTCATTACGGCAACAGAGCCAAATAGCCTTACTCTTACTGTAGGACCCATTGTTTTAAGGCTTTTTTTATTAGTCCTGCTGCTGTTGTAGTAGAGTACGTTATCGAACTTTAATCCGCCCTGCATCATAATATCCACCAAGGATTTACCCCCTGGTTTAAAATTTATATGCGGTTCCCACGGGCTTACCAGATATTTACACTTAAAGTCACTTGCCTCGGTGTGAACATCAAGGTCTATGGCGTGACCCAAAAGACATGGTATTTCAAACATCACGTGGTTTAGAGCTACAACATTATATTCATTAAGATTCAGCTCTTTTATTCTTTCAAACGAAGGTCCTTTTCCTGCCACCAGCCACGGCTTGTCAGACGCATAAGACCTTATCCAGTGAAAGAATGGAGATAATTTGAATCTCATAGACTTATACCGTCCATCATCTTTCTTATAAGGATGTCATGGTCTTCTGAAAGAGCCTTGAACAGAGCTTCTTCTGTAATTGCGTGTGATTCTTTTTTTATAAAGTGGTCATACATTCCAGAGGCTGATAGCCTTGTCTGGGCGGCCGACCTACTGCCGGCTCCGTGATGGTAAAACATGTGGCCATATATGCCGCCAAATAGCGGATGAAAGTTAATTTTGTTTGTTCTAACCATTGGAAGAAAGTCTCTGTCAAAATCAACGTAGTTTGTTGACAGTTCGGTAAATAGGTCCCCCAGCATGTTAATCTGGGGTCTCATGTTAAAATTTATGCCTTTTTCTATGAGAGTTCTGTGGGCCATAAGAGCGCAGGGATGAGGAAAGGTGTCAAAGTTTTCACACCTTACTATGGCAACTCCTAGCTTTCCCTTTTCTGACATAAGTCTTTCGCACACTATAAACCAGTCATCAGTTATAGGCCAGGCGTCGCTGTCTAGAGTCAAAAACCAATCACAGTCAGAGCTCTTAAATGCTTCTGTCAAAGCCAGTAGGCCGCTTAGATGGCCTTTATTGTAGTTCCAAGACTTTACTATTGAGTAACCACTATTTACCCACGGTAACTCGGCGGCTCCGTTTATGGCTACTTTTTTTATAATCTCTACGTGCTTGGTTTTATCAAGATAACTAGATTGAAGGCGGGCCCATACTTTGTTTCTTTCTGTAGGTGCCGCTACAGTGCAGGCCATTATTTTAGACATTTTATCTTTCTATATATCTACAAGGTTCTCGGACATTTTAACTTTGGGCACGTTATGGGCTTTCTTAAGGCTTGAATAAATTGCGCACCAATAAAAATTCTTATCTTTGTATCCAATCGACTTACCTATACCAAATCTGTCGTACTTTCCAAGAATTATGGCCTTATGGGACTCTGACGTAAACCATGACTTCATTAGCCCTTTAGCGTCTCCGTTTACAGAAAATGATATACATTCGCCAAGAAGCTCTGGTTCCCTGCCTACTATTGCCATTCTTTGGACTGGTCCAAAGAAGCTAAATCCCATATGTGAAACGCTTTGTGAATTAGACATCCATGTCGCATGTGACTGGGCTACCAAGGCACAATCAGAGTCCATTACTAGCGGAGGCAGTTCATATACTTCCCTAGTTTTGTTGTGCAGCTCTAGTATTTCAACTGCCTCGGTATTGGTTATCATGTTGTCATCCTTGACGGATGGCCTTGTGGGCCTAACGTCCATGATCATCCTAAGGAAGCTGCTTATAGCATTCATCAAAGTATTTACCAGCCTTCTACATTGTGCCATATTGTTGCTGTAATACCATCCTTGCGCCCTGGGTCTGGGCCTGCTGCCTAATATTATTTATGGTCTGTTTAACCAAGCTATGTATCACTGGATCCTGTGATTTGAGCTTTGTCATCTCAGACTGTCTCTGCGACTCTGGCATAGCAAGCATTTGATTTGCTAGAGCGTTTGCTTTGTCCTGTAGATCCTGTGGCGTGATCTTTTGGTTTGGAGCAGTAGGTGTGGCAATAGACATACCTTGGGCTGCCATGCCAGCTGCCCCTGACGGAGGGGCGCTTTGAGCTGGGCCTGGAGGAGGCTGAGCACCAGCAGGAGCCTGCCCTCCGCCTTGATCTCCTTGAGCTTGAGATTGCATAAACTGAGTTGTGACAGACGGGGCCATCTGCTCCATAAGGGCAGAATCCTCCATATTCTTTTGCATTTTGGCCTGCTCTTCTTGAACAAACCTTTGCTCGTCAAGAATCTGTCTCTGCTCTTCTTTGAAGTCCATTCCAAGACTGCGAAGCACGCCTGTTTGGCTAACCTGCTGCGCCTGCATAAGCTGCATCTTGGACATAATGAGCTGTACATCATCAAGAATGGTAGGCTTGATAAGGCGGCAAGTAGCCGGCTCCCATCCAAAAGCGTCACCAATAGATTTAGTCGTCTCTGTAAGAAACCCATTCAGGCAGTGTATAAGGTATTGCCAGCTAGACTCAAATAACCTGATAGCTGGAAGAGCCGCCTGTAGACTTAGGGTGCCTCTATATAATTCTGCAGGCATACCAAAGCCGTTTAACAGCATATTTATACCTGATTCAAGTAGATCGGTAGGAGCCAGGTTTCTGGCTTCTCCACCTAGCATTTGGTACTGAACAGGAGTGCTTAAGAAATGCCATGAAGCAGGGTCTCTGCGTCGTTTGCGGAGCATAGCCTGCACCTGTCCTCTTAGCCCGCCTAGATCCATATTCATTAGGGGATCGCCTGCTTCTGGCAGGGAGCTTGATTGGGGCGCAGGAGTAAGCACTCTGAACGGTATTACATAGTCTAGAGCTATGGCTTCGTTATATCTGTGAAGGACTTGGCAATACCAGGCATGTCTGAAATTAACTAGCGTTCTAGAAATACCCCATCCTCTTGACCTAACTCCTGACAGGGTAGGTTCGTACATATGGTGCACGGCTTTCCTATCAAATAGCAAAAAACCGTTAGCTGCTATGGCTTCTACTATTTCCCAAGGAGCCGTCTCTAGTACCTGCGGGTCGCCTCTTCTTACCTGCATCCTATAGTCTTCTGGTATTCTCCAGAGATAGTCTCTGTTATCCCTGACAGGGTCGTACCTTACTTCCATCTCAAAGGCCGGCCACCTTCTTATCCTCACTTCTTCTGGCTCATTAGTTCTTCTGTCGACTCTTTTCCAGTGCCCGCTGTATTTACACCTTGGGCAATTTGCGTGGAAATCGGGCATTTTCCATTTAAAAGAAAAAGCTGGGTTATTAATTACCTGCTTTAATGGAACGTCTAGACTGCACTGTGGGCAGTAAAGATAGCGCCTAAATGGAATTACTAGGGTTGTGAAGCTGTTACCGTAGCATAGAAAATCAAGACCTACCGAATGCAGTATGGTCCTTATGTCTAGAGTATCATTTAGAAATGATAGGTACTTCTGCTTCTCGTCGTCGCCTATATCTTTATCGTTCAGGCCTCTAATCTCAATGTCAGTGATAAAATAGCTAAGAACTCTACGAGCCGCTTCACGAATCATTGAGTTTGAATGAAATATGAATTCGCAATACCTCAAAGCATCCCTGATATTCTCAGGCATTACCGTTGAGGCATAGTCCATGAACGGATCTGGAAAAGGCTCGTCGCCTCTACTATTTAAAGCCCAGCCCCGTCCTAGCGCGCCTTCTGAGTAATCTGACATACAACAAGCCTCCTAAGGCCCACTAGAAACAATTGTTTTGTAAGATTAAAGAACACCATTACCTGGTTTAAATTCCTTGGGTTCCTCATCAATATAATCATAACCGCTTTGTGGAGACGCCTCCACTTCTTTATCCTTATCAATATTGTCCTTAACTTCGTCTGGAAGATCCTTTTCCTGGCTTATTGGAACCAGGCAATGCTCGTATGGACCGAACTTATGGTGTATTGCTGGCGGCTTGATAAGGAACAAGCTATCTATGCCGTCAACCATAACGCCTATAAAAGCAGCAGACTCATTAGCCAGCTTGCTTGTAAACGGATAAAACTCTCCTGAGCCAGCATACCTTAAGTCAGTTGTTAAAACCAGATAACCAGGTACTACTGTTACCCCATGGTATTTGTAGTTCAAAGTTGCCAATCCAGGCATATCAAAATAAACCCTTACAGATGGCGGAATTACGGCAGAGTCTGGTAAAGGAGCTGACGGGTGGACATGATTACCGCCGTCTAAGGTAGGAGACACTGTACCCAGATTAGGAGGCGGAGACCCGGTAAGATCACTTCTAAATTTCTTCAAGTTTTCAGCTATTACCTTTGATCTGTCAGTTTCGCTTAAAGACCTTAGCTCATTTACCTTGTCCTGTTTGACAGCGTATGGATTGCCGCCTAGAGACTTCATGGCGTTTAGGTCTATAGTGAATGAGTCTAGTTCATGGGGGTCTACTACTATTTTTGTTATGTTTTTGTTTGAATCTATGTTTGATCCATTGGTTATAGAAGCCAGGCCATTATGATCATTCATCTGTTATTCCTTTCGTTTACCTAACAATGTTAGTTTATAATCTAACTTTTTACTGTTTTACGTCTGAATAAGCAACATGATATCAATAGAAAGGATTATAAGTTTTCTTGAAGAAGTCCAATTATTTATTGAGACTAGCACTTGGTTCCATTATGTTTTTGCCTTGTCTGCCGTATATCTTACGATTAACGCCCCGCTTATTATAGACTACTTATTAGGCAGTGATCCTTTTGATGGCTAATAGCTAAAAAAAATCACAGGAGCGAACTCCTGTGATTTTTGGTTAGTCTTCGTAGATCATCTCTACGACCTCTAACCGGTAGCAGTCGTTACCAAGAAAGTTTTCTAGCTTCTTGGTCAGGTCAAGCATTGATTCTGCTTTGACCATGGTTCTATACTGCCCTCCGCCTGGGAGTACAGTCCTGGATGGGCAGGGGTAAAGCCACGCTATTACTGCGTAGCTTGTTTCATCTTTTTCTTCTATTGTACTATCTCCTTATAAAAGGGATAAACCTTAACAACATAAACTTCAACAGTGTTATTCGAAACCGTCTCTATCCTAACGTCGCCAATGAAGTTGTTTTCATCGGCAAATTTTAACGCTTTATGGACTATCTGTCTTTCCAATACAGTATCCAAAGACCAGTTGTTACAAACTTCAGCCTGAAGAATCATAGTAACGTAACCTCCGTGTTAAAAAATGAACCGGGTCTATCAAAACGAATGATTTAGTTTGATAGACCCGGCCTGGTATGACGCCCGCCCAGACAGAATAGTTACAAGACCGAAGTCTTTTATTCCCTGAGGCCGAACGGCGTTTTTGAGAAGATCGCTCAGACCTGGCTTTAGTTGACTAGCAGGGTTGAAAGCTTATAGCAGTAACCCAAGGCCAACAACACCAGCTGTTAGGTATAGTAATCCGCCGACGCTAATCGACAAACCTCTATACTAGCCGAACACCTTCTCCCCGTTAGATAATGCTACTTCACGGTTTAGGCAGCATTCTGACTAGGCGCTCTGGAACTAAGGGTATATCGAAACGAGTCAGACTAGTTATTAAAGGCTTGCGCCCTTAAAGGTCAGAATGAGGTATTCGAAACGGCCTAAGCCTTATCTTAGCTCTGATCGACCTGGAAGTAGGTAGGCAAACTTATTACTGCGTTGGCGCTACTTGCGAGTCGCACGAAACCCGGTAAGAGAGGTATGTGTTTTATACTCTCCGCAGGGTAAGGCAGCAATGAGCCAGCTACGTACTCAGACTGGAGACGTCAGATTCTCCGGCCACCGGAACTAATTGCTCAGCTCCGATACGAAGGATTACTCCTCCGATTTTTTTATTACCTTGCTTTTCTTAGCAAGGTTATAGCCCATTCCCAGCTTATTAAGCTGGTGCTGAAAGCCGTATTGGGTTATGAAGTTTCCTTCATCACCCAGTAGGCCCTCAAAATCATAACACTGCGGGTTATCATCCCCCAGAACGAACCCCTCTGGGAGGAGTTCGTTGGGGATGAAAGTAAAATCCCCCATTTTATTTTTTATTAAGGTTTGGTAAAGAGCGTCCAGCTTTTTAGGCTCGTTAGAGCCCGCAAACCTGGACAACCCACCTATATCCAACACGTCTAAGTCTGGTACCTGACTTTCTAAAAAGCCGGTCACCAGTTTTGGTTGTCTCATGTGAACGCATTCCTGCGTCGACAGCCTAGCCTCCGCTAGGCAAGCAGCTGCCGCCACATACGGGTTTTTTCCCAGCCCGTGAAGGGCTGGTATGAACGAGCAGACTGCCTGGCGCTTGCCATCGCGCCACTGCCATATGGTAACCGAACGGTTACCATATCTGGACAGACATATTACCTTTTCAATAGGTAATATTTTGTTGAGCAGCACTGTCTTTGGCTTCTCTGGAAGCCAACACATCCACGCTTTGTCGTCGAACTTCCCACCAAATATCCTTTTTACTCCTAGTTCGGCGACCTGATCCATAGAAACCTCAGACGCTACTACATCCATGACTGACTCCTTTCATGGGCTACCTTCTGGGCAGCCATTTAACGCTGTCAAAAGGGACAGCTACCTTGGTGCGCCTTGCACCTCTATCGCCACCTTTAAGGGTGCAGATAAGTCTGTTCCCCTTAGAGTGGCGGCGAGTAACTTCTATGTACTCGCCATCTATTAGGACATGCGGCTTCAAGGGAAGCCTCTTATTCCCCTTGTTTGAGCCTTTACTAAAAGCCCAAACAAGGAACCCTATGATGGATATGGCAAATAATGCTTCCATTGGGTGTCCTTTCTTGTCGCCAATAACACATGGCAACATAATATTATGACGCGTTTTTGCCCTGAATTTAGGGCTAGGAATTGAACTCTTCGTCGTCGTCGATCACATCTGGATCATCAAAAAGAAAGCCGTCTACGTCTATCTCGACGGAGTCATCGACATGGGTAAGATCGGCTTCGATAATGTTGTTACTTGATATAAGCTTTCTTGGAGGAAGTGAAATGTGCCATCTCTCGCCTTTGACTATAAAGCAAGATACTCTTTTCTTGACTAGTTTTCTAAGCTCAACTACAAGGTCGTCCTTGGCAGTAAACTCCTTGCACTCGGGCTTTCCAAAATCAGGCACCACTATCAGATAGAACTTGTCAGGGTTGCTATCCTCAGCATGGCCTGTTTCAGGTTCGCTCTGGCCATTGTGCATCTGGTCCGCCTTCATAAATAATCGTCAAGGCAATTAATACTGCTCGGCTAGTCATATCCTTGTCAAGCCACCGGCTGCTAATTCCTGGTGGAGACGTAGACACAATTGTAACCCTGTTAGTGGCAACCCAATAGTTAATAGACTCGTCTAATGGCTCAGTTACTTTAACAAGTCTCCAGTCATCAGGAGCTGCTCCTGCTGGTCGCTCGTATATTCTTTCTTCCACGAAAGTTTTAGTCTTTAAAAGCCTGGACTCATTGGTCGAGTGGTTCATTATTAATAGCCCTCATTAACCTTATAGCTTCCCTATCTGCCGGTTTTTTAACTAGCTGCGGTACAGGGTAACCTGTGCATATCCAGCTGCAGGCAGATCCTTTTAGATCCCAAACATAAGGTTCTATGAACTTTCCTGGCATCTTCGGGTCAGGTATCTTAACCTTTACAGCCTCACAAAGAAACATGTAATTTTTGGCCCTATTTAGAATAGTCATCTTTCCAATAGCTTTTTCTATATGTGGCCAGTGCTCAATTGAAGTAAAAGCCAACATCCTGTCATGGCCGCCGCTGTTGTCAATAAAGTCAAAGTTACTGAATAACTTTCGGTTAAAAGTAAGAATGTTTACAACATCGTCTTTGCCACACCAGGCCTGGTATTCGGCAAGGGGGTCAAAGTCTAGTCCTCCCTTGGAGAATAGGGAAGTATGGTTAAAGAATACGAAATCCGAGGACAAGTCAGATAGCGAGCTAGACACGTCAGCCCTTTTAAGAGGGGGCATCTTTTTGAGCTCTTCAGCGGATGGAGTGTCTATCCTGCCGTCAACGATGCCTTCCTCTACCGGAACTCTTCCTATTAGTTCATACTCCGGTATGGACTTCATGTAGTCTTCTACAACCTCTTGTGATAATCTTTTACCGCTCATTATTATTTCCTAGGTATGGTTAGCACTATATTTGAGTGTTTATCCCTTACAAAGACGCTGGTCTCGTCTGAGAAGCATTCGTAATAGTTAGACTTGTCAACCATTATTGATAAAGCCTCAGAGTCTTTTACTTTATCGTCAGAGTCGGCTTCCTGGAAAGCTAGGAAGACTACGCCTCTGGCGCACGTACTTAGTGTGCAATTGTTAAAGCACATATGGGCCTTTTTAAGGCTGGTATAGTTCTTTTCAGAATAACCGTACCCGGCGCTTAGCTCGTCTACAACCATGACTTCAAGAGTTTTAAGTTTGCTGCCCTCGGCCATTAAATCTTTAATACCGCCACTACTGCGGCATTTTAATCTACCCTGCCAGTCTTCAGGTTTGACTCTTTTATAGTTTTTATTGAGCTTTTTGTTAAAGGTTTTAAGGCTTAGATGCAGGCAGCAATTTTCATTAATTTCACACCTATCTAGGACATGAGCTATTACTGCGTCTAGGTCTTCGCGTTTACCGAGGAAAATATTAGGCACGTTGGAATTGATAATGTCGTCATTATCAAACCCAGCGTCAAACCTTTGCATATACTTTTCCCTGTTGTACACAGGTTTAAGAGACGGCATAGCTTTAGTGGACGCTGCCTGCTTGATCTTAACTACATTGTCAGAAAGGTACTTGGAGGCCTTTCCGCATGCCTTTGAGATTCTAAACGATTCTATAGGCGTAGCCTTGGCTATATGGATTACATCTTTTTTCAGCTTTTCAACGGACGCCTCGTCAGCGCCCATGGCTACTGCTTTTGACTTAATATCGTCAAGCGCCGCTTTTTCCAGCATTCTAGACAGCCTTAAGGCGTCCATAAAATACAGGCTGCTGGTGTTGTCTCCTGTCTCAAGTAAAAGACTTTTGAAAGAGTCCTTTGTAGCCTCAGTTATTTTCCTGTTACTTACTCTCATTGCCGTTATCCTTTCTTTTATCAAATCCCATTCCATATTGCTCAACTGCTAGAGCGCAAACATATACGGAATCGGCTATGTTATCAACTCCAGAACTTTCATATCCTTCAGGGTCAAAGTCAAATCCAAACTCGTTATTACAAGCTTTGATTATATCTACCTTGTTGGCATTACCTTTTCCAGTTGCTCTTTTCTTTATAGTACCTATAGGCATTCCAGTGCAGGGTACACTGTTTTCTTCGGCCCAAGTGCTTACTGTGGCTTTGAGGGCTCCAAACCATTCGCAGGCAGGAGCAGCTCTTGCCAGTAAAGCTCCGGCACTCATAAAGCCTGTTCCGCTAGGAGGTGTATATCTTACGTCTTCATACGCAATAAGATCAGGTTTTATAGCTGACAAGAAATGCCTCAACCTAATAAACCTTATAGCGCCGGAATCATACGGCCCAGCCGACAAGTCTAACTGACCGGCATAAATTCTGGACTTGTTTATTCTGTCGTCTACGAAGCAATACGAGTAGCCGCAGTTCGTTCCAAGGTCTAAGCCTAGCACTGTCGCCATTCCAGTTACTTTGTTTAAAGCAACTTTTTCGGCCAGTTCGTCGGGATATCTTTCTACGTTTAGTTTCATTTAACAGCTTTCATAATTGAATTTTTTGCTGACTCACAAAGTTTTCTGTATTCCTCAAACAAGTAATGCGTAAGTCTGCAGTCGTAATCAGCCTCGTGGGCTGACCCAGTCATGTTGTACTTGTTGACTAGGTCGTACTTCTTGGCACAATGCCTGTCTAACGATGAGTATATTCGGCCTCCCTCGTTAACAAGTCTAGATGTAAAACTAAGCCAGTTATCGTCTTGAAACGGAGTTATTTTACTCTGCAGGCCTCTTTCTATGGCCATGGTGTCAAAGTAATTTATACCCATTTTATCAAACTCAAAGTTCTCATGATCGCCCAGTACTTGTTTTATATTATTATTCAACATTGGCTGGTCGAATCTTAGCCCGTTATGTGCTATCAGGCTGAAGTTATGGGACTTACAGATTTTTATAATATCCAAAAAATTTGTAAAAGCCTCATGAACAGGGACACCGTCCTTTTTCATTCTTTCAATACTATGCTTGTATGCCAGCTCTTGGTTATTGCTACGAGCCTGCATGTTGGCTCGGGTTGTAGCCATTCTGTTTTCAAGCCAGTCGCAAAAATGCTTATCTTTGTTATGTGTCCAGTCTGGAGTATAGTTGGAGCACTCAATAAGCTCTTTGTTGACTACAACGGCGTATCCTAGTTGAACCACTAGGTCGTTATTGAAGTCCAGGCCTGTTGTTTCAATATCAAAAACCAAATAATTTACTGGCAGCGGTCCAAGCTTGGACACTGTCTGCAGTAACCATATACTGCCGTCATCCATGACTATCCGATCGCACTAGAACCAGGAACTTATCTTTCTAAGAATCCGTCCCAAGAAAGATTTATTCCCTAAACATAAATTATTGGCTGCCTTGACGGCCTGCTCCTCAAATCTCTTGTCATTGAGCGGAGACGGCTCATCTTCAACGAGTACGTCTCTTATGCCAAGATAAAAGGCAGCCAGCATAGTTTCCCCCATGGCAGCGTAAGCCAGTGTCCTTGCGTCAGGGCTGCAATCGAATAAGCCACTGGCCTGGGCCGCTTCCTTGGGATTATTTGGGCATTCTTCAGGCTTATTGCACATGGCCATAAAAGTGGCCAAGGCCTTAGCCGTTTTAAGAAGTTCTTCGTCGCTTATCTTGTTCTTGTCTATAAAAGACAGCGCCCAGGCCTCGCCTGTTCCGCTAGCTATTCTGTCCATGGCTGCTCGCATTATCCAGGGCCAGCAGTACGCTATATCCCTGCTGGGGTTGTACCTTCTCTTGTCTACGTGCCCTAGGATATTGGTGGCCATAGTATTTAGTCCTCGCTATTCCAATGTTTAAAACTATCAGGAAACGCTCTTTCAGCTATACTGGACATGCATTCGGCGTATTTTCTTATCTCGTATTGGGCAGCCGTACTATTTCTAAGTGATAAGAAATGCATCAAAGACCTAAGATTACACGAAGCGAACATAGCGGTATAAGTGCATACCGGCAGAACTCCTCTGGCAATCTCTCTGGCTACTCCCGCCTCTATTAGACTGTTGTATGTCTCGGCAGCCTTTTCATTCTGCTCTACATACAATTTGTCTAAAGCTACGTCTTTAAATTCTCCTTCGGACGCTTGTTTGTTAGTCTTTGACTGGTATCTCCAGTTAACGGGCTTATAGAACTCCAAGGGCACTGTCTCATTCATTTTTAAATAGCGCATACTCCATTCGTTGTAACTCCAGCCCGCTCTGTGTCTGTGCCACTCTCTTAGCACAAATATAGGGGCTTTTACAAAAAACTTAAGGAAAGTATGTTCAAATGGAGAACCGTGATTATTCTTTATAAGGTACTTTATTAATTTGCTGTCCTGCTCTGTTAGTGTTTCTGACTCCTTGGCGTAGCTGACCCTAGCACAGTTAACTACATCCAAGTCAGAACCAGAATAGGATACTAACTGCAGCTTTGAAATTCCGTCGCCTAAAGGATCCATAACCTCAATCATAATAGCGCTTTCTAGTCGTTGTTCGACTTAATAAGGTCTAAGCTTAACGAGGCTGCACAATTTATGCAATAGCCTGATTTATCCGCGTCCATCCATTCAAGATGATTGCATTTTTTACATTCCCCAGAAATATAAGATTTTCTTTTAACAGCAGCCTCACATTGATCTGCTCCGGCCGGGCATCTGTGGCAGTGCAGGCTCTTTGGCATACTAAGCGGGCACGTAAAATCGTCACTAGGATGAATGTTTCTAAATCTTTTCTTTAATAAGGATCTATTTTGATTTACCAAATAGTCTGAACAAAAGAACTTTGTGTAATCAGGCTTATCGCCTTTTACAGACAAATGGTCAAAGTAGCCGAAAAAGTACAAGCCGAACATATATGATTCATCTAGAAAAGGATAGCTAGAGACTGCTCTTGATGTAGGAGAAGACACAGGTCTGCTAAAGCCCATTCTGTATCTGGCAAAATTAAACATATCTGTCGACCAGAACTTCTTTATTCTAATTCCGCTGGCTGGTCCGCTGTGGATGTCTAAGTCAAGCCAGGCACCGCGCTGAGTAGTGCCGTCCTTAAAAGTTCTTATGGCCCTTTCTACACCTATTATTTGAATAAGACCCCAGTCAGACCTGGATCTCCAGTCATTGTCGTATATAGGGTTGCCGGACATAACATAATCAAAGTTGCCGGCTATCCTGGTCGCTATTGTCTTTATGTCTTTAGCTGTAAGAGGCTGTCTTACATATTTGATAAGCAAGTCCTGGGCGCATGTAAGGTTTATACAGGACTTCGGAATACAAAACGCCAAAGCATTAGTAGCCCTA
>Ga0129333_10003663_pt1 | contig 14408 bp, 20 predicted proteins | sample CPB6_08_DNA_FD_94474 | JGI IMG/M metagenome (GOLD analysis project Ga0129333, IMG submission 94474) | Freshwater to marine salinity gradient microbial communities from Chesapeake Bay, USA - CPBay_Sum_0.6_0.8_DNA | ecosystem: Environmental > Aquatic > Marine > Coastal | place: USA: Chesapeake...
CACAGCTGCTTGCGTCGACTCTGCGATCACCGTCACCGCAAAACTGAATGCGACACCATCTGGGACCACCTTCACACTTCCGGTCCCTTGCACGGTGACCCCATCCGAACCGACGGGAACTCCGGTGTACGTGTCTCCTCCGCCGATGCTGCACCCGGCGAGTGACAACGATGCGATACCGACGAGAGCACCGACGAGGATGCGAGACGAGCGTTTGTCCATCCCCCAAGTCTGCCCGAGAACCCCACGCGAGGTGATTCACCCCGTTGAGTAGGTTTGTTTCAAGGAAGGAAGGCCCGATGGCAGAGGTGAACCGAGATGCGCTGAAGATGTTTTCGTTCCTTCTGTTTTCAAAGCTCGAAGGTGCGGTCACCTCTGCGATGGTCCATCTCGGTGACCACCTCGGTCTCTACAGAAGCCTCGCGAAGTCGAGTTCCCCGATGACGACGGCCCAACTCGCCCACGCCACCGGTCTGCATGAACGCTGGGTGCGCGAGTGGTGTTACAACCAGGCATCCGCACAACTGATCAGCTTTTCGACCTCGCCGAGCACACCACCGTCTGTCTCTGACGACACCTTCTTCCTCAACCCAGAACAAGCTGCTGTCCTCGCCGATGACCACCATCCGGCATTCGGCATGGGCATGTTCCATCGGCTCCCCCAGACGATGAATGCCGTCACGCGCATGCCCGAAAGTTTCCGCACAGGACTCGGTCATGACTACGACAGCCACGGCCCCGAGGGTGCCGTCGGAATCGAGCGCAGCTTCGAGCCCTGGACGAATGCCAATCTCGTGAGCACCGTGCTACCCGAACTCGATGGTGCCGTTGACGCACTTATGACCGGCTGCCGTGTCGCCGATGTCGGCTGCGGAGCAGGAGGAGCGGTGCTGCTCATGGCGCGAGCATTCCCCAAGAGTTCCTTCGTCGGCTACGACATCAGCACCTACGCACTCGAGCGCGCGCACCAGCGGCTGGCGGAGTCACAGCTCACCAATGCGTGCTTTGCCGATCCCCGAGTCGCCCCGCTCCCCAACGATCACTCGCTCGATCTCGTCACCACCTTCGACTGCATCCACGACATGACACATCCCGCCCAGATGATGCGATCGATACGTGAATCACTCGCCGATGACGGAATCTGGCTGCTCGTCGACATCAAGGCGCATGACACCTTCACGCTCAACGCAACGAAGAATCCAATGGCACCACTGATGTATGGGGTGAGCGTCCTGTCGTGCATGTCGTCTGCACTCTCGACACCTGACGGCGCGGGGCTCGGCACGCTCGGGCTCTCTGCGGGCACCGCCGAACAGATGGCTCGCGATGCTGGCTTCAGTCGATTCCGCCGTCTCGACGTTGACCACGCCGTCAATGCGTTCTACGAAATCAGACCCTAGGAAACCGATTTCAACACATTGGTAGGATTGTGTTACCAGCGTTCGTAGCTCAATGGATAGAGCATCTGACTTCGGATCAGAGGGTTGGGGGTTCGAGTCCCTCCGAGCGCGCTCTTTCGTGTAGTCAACAGTGGAACTGCTACGTCGTTTGGGGCGAATTCAGTTCTTTCAACGTTCTGCCTGGCGGAACACTGTGGGGCACAACACCACCGGGGAAGAACGCCTGCGTGTCGGTGCGTTCGTTGACGTCGGCAAAGGCTTCCCCAAGAGCGACAGGTGTCCACACTTCATCGGTCGACCAGCTCTTTTCAACACTAAATGACCGATAGATCGCCACGTCTGGTCCCTCAATTGCAAATACCCGGCCGGTGAACTTGGAAAGTTCGCTCACAAAGTACACAACCAGAGGAGCCACGTGTTCCGGGGCGTGTCGGTCATACCCGACGGCCTCAGGCATCAGCGAGAGCACAAAGGGGGACTCCCTCACCATTCGAGTTCGAGCACAAGGCGCAATTGCGTTGACTCGCACCCCGAATCGTGCGAGTTCTTGAGCGTGACTGAGCGTGAGTGCACTCACCGCTGCTTTTGCCGAACCATACACGCCCGCCCCCAATGTCGGATGCAAACCGGCCGCCGAGGTGGTGTTGACGATTGCTCGCTAGGCACGCACACCAGATTCACTCCAGAACTTTGCAGCGAAGTGGCTTACCACCAGCGTGCCCTTCAGATGAACGTCGATCTGGGTGTCGACGTCTTCTTCCGCCAATTCAACCAAACTCGAAGGCCGATTGTTCCCTGCGTTGTTTACGACGATGTGGAGATCACCGAAATGTGAAACTGCGTCCCCCAATAATCGACTCTGCGCCGACCCAGTCAGCAACACTTGCGCGATTCGCAATCGCCCTACCGCCGTGAGCAACGATCTCGCGCACGACGTCACCGGCGCGATCTGTCGCATCTCGATCGCCTTTCACCGTGACGCCGAAATCATTCACGACAACGGATGCGCCCTCACTCGCGAGAGCCAACGCATACTCCCGACCAAGTCCACTGCCAGCACCAGTGACGACGGCGACCTTGCCGTCGAGCAAACGCCCTCCAGCGTGCGGACGGGTCACGATGTCATGTCCCTCGTGTACTGCAACAAGAATTCACACAACCGTTGTCCTCCACACCCGCTTGGGCCGACGACATGTGTCAGCAGTGCGATCGGACCACGGAAACTCCGCGTCCGTCATTCTGGCGCGAGAGGCTCGTGATCACTTGGCTCGGTCGGCAATCTCCTTCACCGTTGCCATCCCGTAGAGCAATGCCCCCGTCAGGACGATGAAGAAGATGACACAACCGAAGCCGAAGAGCGCGGCTTGTGACATTGGCTATTTCTCCTTTGTTGACGAAACGAGGAACGCCCCGAGCGCCAGGATCGAGGGAACCCAGACGCCGACGTAGATCCCGTTCAGGCGATCGAATACCTCATCACCACTGAAGTACAAGTAGACGCTCATGACAAGGCTGGCTGCGGCGGCCAGCAGGGTCGTGGCTTGCAAGATCTGTTTTGGTTTCATGCCAAATTCTCGCATACATCGGCGACCCAATTCGTTCAATCCCCGGTGTCGGTCAGATGAACAAACGAAATAGGTGCCCCAGTACCACCCGAAACCTATCCCACCTGGCCTCCTTGCATCACGGTCACGACGTTGCGGCCAGATGGGGCGAAAGTACCCTGTGCCTATGAACCAAAGCTCTCGGCGCTCGTTTCTGACTCTGTCGCTTTCGTCGCTCGCTTGGATGTTCTCTCCAAGGTCAGCTCAAGCATCGATTTCTGCCGGTTCACCCTGCAAAGTGGCTGGTCGTGAGCGCACAGTCAACGGTGTGACCTTTGCGTGCCGAAAGGTCAAGGGGAAACTCGTGTGGCAGCGAAAGAAGTTCGCAACAGTCGACGAAGTCGTCACCACACGAGTGCTCGAGAGCGCCGCTCTCGCACTTGGTGCATCTGCCGTTGTCGAAGTGGCACTATCCCGTGGCGGATCGACCGGAGTCATCGTCTCACGGAGCCAAGATGGACTGAGCGCATTTCGCGTCAACTGCACCCATCAAGGGTTCCCCGTGACGCGCATCGGCAAGGTGCTCGAGTGTGAACTTCACGGCTCCCAGTTCGACCCCGCAACCGGTGCGGTCGTCACCGGCCCCGCAAGCCGTCCGTTACTTCGTTACGAAGCGACAGAGTCCGACGGCTCGATCTTCGTCACTGTTCGCCCCACGTGACCGTCACGCTGCGATCCTTCACCCCTGACGACGCGCCGCGACTCGCGGCGATTGCGACCGCGTCGAGTTGCGCAGACGGACAACCGATTGCCGTGACCGCCGAAGAGATTCTCGAAGAGTTCAGCATTCCGAATTGCGACCCAGCGACCGACGTCGTCGCTGCCTGCACCGGCGAGGAGATCGTTGGTTACGGCTTCACCTACATGTTGCACAACCCGGGTGGCGATGAACGCTGTTACGTTTTTGGCCACGTCGATCCCTCGATGCGCAGAAGAGGAATTGGCTCACTCATTCTGGATGCAACGATTCGCCGAGCAACCGAGATCCTGCGGTCGTCACATGGCGCTGGCGACCAATTCGTGCGCACCGACTGCCTCGACACCAACGCTGATGCTCGGGCATTGTTCGAGCGGGCGGGCCTCTCACCGGTGCGCTGGTTCAGCGAGCTTGCTCGAACCATCGAACCCCCACTCGAGACGATGATCCCGGAGGGTGTCGTCATTGAACCGTGGTCGGCACACGACGAAGAGGTGCTGAGGACGCTGAAGAATGATGCTTTCGCCGACCACTGGGGCTCGACGCCGACCTCACCCGAGAACTGGAGACAACTCACGTCGGGATTCGGAGCCCGGCCCGATCTCTCCTTAGTCGCCGTGGCCAACGAGACTCCGGTGGGACTGCTACTCACTCACCGATACCCACTTGATGACGAGCTGATCGGCGCGCGCTATGGGTGGATCGACAAACTCGCTACGTCACGATCGTGGCGCGGCAAGGGCATTGCGAGCTCGTTGATCGCACATGCCATCGACACATACCGAGCTGAACATCTCACCCATGCGGCGCTCGGGGTGGACGCCAGCAGTCAAACCGGCGCCAACCGGCTTTATGAAGGCCTTGGATTCACGACACTGCGCAACACGGTCACCTACTCCATGACACTTTCCTGATCAACGGCAAACCACATCGACAGGGACCAGACGCGAGTTCTCCGTTCTCCGCAACACGGAAGGTTCACCTCTCGGTCGAGCGCGATCACCGTGTGACACCAGCCACCGCTGGACTTTCCGAACCATGGAACCCGATGAGCTTCTCTCAGGTCTACGGACCTGGAGAACAATCTCCAAATCAACGAGTCCAGGGAGAACATTCATGAAGAAACTACTGACGACCATGGCATGCGGAATTGCCCTTCTAGCGGCAGTTGCCAGCCCCGCATCGGCACATGCCTCGATCCAGCTGTATGGCGAGAAGGCCACCGTCAGCGGTTACGGCGTCGTCTTCGTGCGGATTCCCCACGGATGTACGGGCGGACTTGCAACCGACACCGTCGTCGTTTCGATCCCCAGCGGGTTCTCCTCCGTTCGGCCGCAATACCTTGGTGGTTGGACCGCCTCGCGCACCATGAGCGGAACGACCGTCACCGAAGTGAAGTGGACCGGCGGATCACTCCCCGATTCCCAGTTTGCAGACTTCGGCATCTCGGTGAAGTACCCAGCCACGGCAGGTACCTACGGATTCAAGGTGGTGCAGTACTGCGGAACCGCTTCGGCCACATGGGATGGTGCAAACCTTCCAACGTTGGTCGTGAAGTCCACCACCGAGCCGAGCGCAGCCAGCGTTGCCGTCCACCAGCACGACAAGATGATGAAGCTGGCAATCGACGCATCGAGCGTGTATGCAGGTGAGAAGGTGAACCTCGAGTTTGCATCCGAAGGCGTCGTCGTGCGCAAGGCCGCGCGCATGCTCGACGAGCGCGGTGACCTCGTTGCCATGGTTCCACTGAAGGGAACGACCGCTGGTGGCACGGCATACACACTCCGTGAGGGTGCCGTCGTGACCGTGAAGATGGACGGGGTCGTCATCGGCTCCGCGACCATGGGAGCCGCCACTGCAGGCGGCCACGGCCACTAAACAGGTGTCGATCCGCAAGACGCTCGCGTGCGCCGTCGCACTCGTGGTGATGACCTCACCTGGAGTTGCGATGGCGCACGCCGATCTTGAAGACATCTCGCCCGGGAACGGCTCGCGGCTGACACTGCCCGTTCGCAACGTGACCCTTCGTTTCAACGAAGACGTGTCGCTTCCTCGCGTCATCGTCCGCGATGGTCAAGGGAAGGTGATGAAGGGAATGATCGCTCGACGAGGCGACAACCCCGTCGTCACCTTCACCCTTGCGACCGTCCTTCGACGCGGCAACTATCGAGTTCAGTGGAAGGCCCGAAGTGCCGATGGTCACTGGGTATCGGGTACCTCAACGTTCATCGTCCAGGTGACCGCACCATAGCGACGTGCGAAGTAGACGCATGTCCGTCGGGGGCATAGCGTAGGCACCGTGACGGTGCGTGATGAGTTCGAAGACGTGGTTCGTCGCGAGGCCGATGCGTTGCGCAGATACGCCTTCACCCTCACCCGCAATGACTGGCTTGTCGATGACGTCGTCCAGGAGTCATTCCTTCGGGCATGGCGATACTGGGAGTCGTTTCGAGAGGAGTCGACCCGTCAGGCGTGGCTCATCAGAATCTGTCGGAACGTGGCCTTTTCGATGCTGCGTAAGCAGCTCCCGACCACGGCTCTGTCGAACGACCATGATCGCCCTTCGACCCCCAACGAAAGCATGGTCGACCTCGCCGATGAACTCGCTGGTCTGTCGATTGAGCATCGCGAGGTCATCGTCCTCGTCGACGTGTTGGGTTACGACTACGCAACGGTCGCGGACATCGTCGACTGCCCCATCGGCACGATTCGATCCCGCATCAGCAGGGCGCGCGACTCGCTTCGACAACTGCGCAGAGAGTCTGCATGACCGTGAGTGACGCCGACTTCATCCTCGCCGAAATTGACCGTCACCGCCGCGAGTCACGAACCGGTCGCGTCATCCTCGGCGTGCTGAGCGTCACCCAGCTCGTCCTTGCCTTGCCATGGCTCTTCGGTTCGCCAGGACTGTGGATGCCCGGTGACGCAACGTCGGCGCATCTCACGCGAGATGGCTCGCTCGGGCTGCTGTTCGCCGTCGTCGGACTTGCGGTCGCCCACTCCCCGAAGCGCGCGTGGTTTGCGCTCCCCCTCGTGGCCGTGCTCGTTGCGGTGCAGACCTTCTTTGGCATCTTCGACCAGCATCAGCAGTCAACGTTCGGTGTGTTCGAAGCCGTCCATGCACTCGGTGCTGCCATCGCCGTCGGCATCGCGCTATTCGTCAAGCCGCGCAAGCGACAACACAACGAACCACGTCTTCGCGTCGTCAGGGACCAATGAACGCTCCCACGTTGCTCATCACCCATCAGGCCGAAACCGGAGGAGGTCCAACCGGATTTGGCCTGGCGAGCTTCATCACGCTCCTCATCGGCCTCGGAGTCATCAGCTTCATGCTCGCCAGGTTCCTGCGGGCCTTGGACCTCGGACGACGGGGAACTTTTGAGCCCCGCGAGAGGTCTACGGACGATGGAAACAGTGACCCAACAGACGGCTACCCGGAACCGTAACACCGCCTTTCGCTGGCACTTCTATGCGAGCATTCTCGTGCTCCCGATTCTCGCGGTCTTGGCGCTCACAGGATTCGTCATCTTGCTCAAGCCGACGATCGAACGGATCGCCTACCACGACCTGTTGTACGTTGCGAACTCTTCGAGCTCTCTGAGCCTCGAAGAGCAGCGGTCGATCGTCGAGTCTCGATACGAGTTGGCCTTCGTCGACGCAGTCGTTCCACCCCGCGATGCTTCGCGGTCCACCCAGTTCGACATCACCGATGTCGATGGCCGTGCGTTGTCGGTGTACGTCAACCCAGCTACCGGTGAGGTTCTCGGCCACATCGACAATGACACGCGAATCGACTTCGTCGCGACACGAATCCATGGCACGTTGTTCATGGGCAAGTGGGGCGACTACTTGATCGAAATCGCTACCGGCTGGACGCTCATCATGGTCTTCACTGGATTGGTTCTGTGGATCCCACGGAAATGGATTCCCGGCTCACTGCGTCGCGCCTTTGTGCCCCGACTGCGGGCGGGTGGTCGCAAGCCGTGGCGAGATTCGCACGGTCTCGTCGGAGCGCTTGGTGCACCACTGCTCGCCTTTCTCCTCATCACTGGACTCCCCTGGGCTGGGTTCTGGGGGGAACGCGTCTGGACGCCGTTCATCGAATCGCTCGACTCAGGTGTTGGTGGACCAGATGAAGAGCCGCGTTCCGGAGAGGTCGCACAGGGACCGACGGAGACCGCAGGACTGACCGTGACCTGGGCATCCGGGATGGCTGCTATGCCATCGACCACCGGCGATGGCAGCGCACTCACTCTTGACCGCGTTCGCGACATCGGCAGTGATCTCGGGATGCTGCCCGGATATGCGATCGGTACACCTGCAGACGAAACCGGTGTCTACACGCTCGCCAATTCCTGGCCGTCACCGGCGCAGGATGAACGACTGGTCTATCTCGACCAATACACCGGCAAGGTGCTGGCCGAGACTGGATGGGAGACAAGTTATGGTTCGCTTGCGCGGGCGACATCGTGGGGAATCGATGCCCACATGGGACGCCAAGTGGGCGTGATCAACGGAATCGCCATGGGAGCGACGTGTCTCGGAGTGTTGGTTTCCTGCATCACCGCACCGATCATGTACCTCAAGCGACGACGACGAGGTTCGCTCGGCATTCCGCGGAGACCAGTCGGCGTCACGCTTCCCCCGTGGACGAGAGTCGGCGTCGTCGTGATCTGTGCGATCTATCCACTCCTCGGCGCATCGATGATTCTCGTATGGGTCATCGACCGGGTACTGATTCGACGGGTTCCGGCACTCGAGGCAATCTTCACGCACACGACATCGACTCCTTAAGCTACGAGGCGTCATCGTGACGAGGAACCAAGACGGCCTGAATGCCTTCCGAGTGAACTGCACCCATCAGGGATTCCCCGTCACCCGAGTCGGAAAGATTCTCGAATGCGAACTGCATGGTTCGCAGTTCGACCCGGCAACTGGCGAAGTGCTGACGGGACCAGCTGGCCGACCGCTTCTTCGCTACACAGCCGAAGAACGCGACGGTGGTGGTCACGACCTTCACCGCGGGAGCGGGCATCCAGACCCTGCCCCAGTGGATTCTGAACAACTTCTCGCGACCGAACGTCCTCCCCTACGTCACCGTCGTGGCGACGATCGTGCTCGTCATCTCGCTCCCGCTCGCGTGGCTCGCCCAGAGGCTTTCCGACTCACATCTCGACGACTAGTTCGACCGCTCGCATGGTGAGCGAGTGACGAACACATCCACATTCGGTACGGACGTGTGTGACATCAGGTATCGAATGTCTTCGTCGTCACGCATCACACTCTGTTCACTTGTGGCGTGCTTGTCGCAGAAGCGTCTCATTCCGAGTCACACCGCATCTTTCATATCGTTCACTTCGCGGTTCGCTCTGTGCGCACGATGTGCCTCATTGCGTTCGTCGGCGTTGCAAGCCTGACGATCCTCCTCGCTGCCATTTCGACCTCGGCCAATGGCGCCACGCTTCCGGTCCTGGGCCGTGGACTTCTCGTGGTGAAGTCAGGTTCGATGAGCCCGTCGTTCAATGCGGGGGATGCCGTCCTCGTCCGCCGACTTGACACGCCGAGAACTCAGAATCTGAACTCGGGAACGGTCGTCACGTTTTCCTCGCCAGACAACGACGGCTTGCTCATCACCCATCGCATCATCGACGTGAAGACCCTTGGCCATGCTGGACCTTCCTACGTCACCAAAGGCGACGCAAACGAACTTCCCGATGCGACGTTGCTGACCATCGACCGCGTGGTCGGGGTCGTCTCCGGCCACCTTCCACGGGGCGGTTACGTGCTCTATGCACTCCAGCGCCCGCAGATCCTCGGAATGGTCTTCGTCGCTCTCATGCTCGCGCAAACCGCGGTGTTGGCAACCCGCATGACGGTCCCCCAAACAGAAAGAGGAAGCAATGAAAACCATCAATAAATCCATGTTCAGCATCGGTGGAGGGCTACTCGCACTCGCGGCAGCCGGTGCGCTGACGATCGGGGCGACGATGTCGCTCTTCAGCGCATCGGAGTCGAGTTCTGCGAGTGCGTTCGCAACTGGCACCGTGGCCGTCGGCCTCGGTGATTCAGCGAGCGTCACCTGCAACGTCACCGAGATGAGCCCTGGAGACTCCTCCACCGGAGCCGCCACTGGTTCGAAGTCGTTGGACAAGTGCACGTACAACGTCAAGTACACCGGATCGCTGCCCGCGTGGCTGTCGGTCGACGTCACGGTCAACACGACTGGCACGAACCTGTACACGGCCGGTGCGACCGGGCTTCAGTTCTATGTGAAGAACGGGTCCACGAGCATCATTGACGGCGTCAACTACAAGGTCGTCGGCGGCACCAACACCCCGGTCACCTCGGGAGTCGCTGTCGAGCACATCCTCTTGAACGACACCCCCGTCCAGGGACCGAACTCGAGGACGTTCGACATCGATTACCTGTTGCCACTGCTCGCGCCGAATGCGCTGCAGGGCGGAGCAACGTCGATCGCCCTGACCTTCAACGCCGTCCAAAGCGCGAACCAGCCAATCGGTTCGTGTGTCGCCGGACGTCAATGCAACTCCATCACCTGGAGCTGAGTCAACGGTGGCTCGGTGGCATTTCATTGCGGTGACGGGCCTCCTCGCACTCTCAACCCACACGAACGTGGCGATTGGTGAGACGAGTTCCCTCTTCAGTGCATCATCCACCTCAGCCACTTCACAGTTCACTGGCGCCACCTTCACGCCGAAGGTGGCGCCGGTGATCACTCCCACGATCACCGCCCGTTCGGTCTCACTTGCGTGGACCGAAGTGCAAAGCGCCAAGTCAGTCGCCTACACCGTCACGAGAACCGGACCCGTCGGCACCTCAACCCAGGTCTGCACAGGTGCACATCTTCCGACGGTCAGCCAAGGGACGGCTCGTTGCACTGACACGACTGCAACATCAGGCGTGAGTTACACGTATTCGCAGCAGTCTTTCCTCGACATCGCCAACTCGACCCCGTGGTCGCTTCCCGCGAGTTCGTCGAGTTCTTCAGTCAGCGCGCCCCGACTCAGTTACATCGACAGCGGTCCAGATGCATCGAGCACCGGGCCCGCCGTCACCGTGCCATATCCCGCGAGCGTCGAACTCGGCGATCTCCTCATCCTGATTGCAATCTGTGGCGTCAACAAGGCGCCAGCAACGCCAACCGGCTGGAACCAGATCGTGTCCCGCGGAGTTTCGGGCTCATCGAATGCCTACTTGCTGGTGGCATGGAGAGTCGCGGACGGCTCCCCGGCGCCGAGCTTGGATCCACGATCAAACGGCTCTGGTACGAGCGCCCGAATTCTCAACTACGGACGATTTCAAGGCAACCTCGCCAACCCCGTTGTCGCGACGAGCGGCGTCGTCAGCGGAACTGCCACCGCATCGGCGACGCTCACACCATCCCCTAACGTCGTCACGAACGGATCGAATGCGACCGTCATTTCAATCGTGGCGATGAGTGCGGCGAACTCACCGTCGCTGTCGACCGCTCAATCCTTCACCCAGCGCATCTCGCAGAACCTGACCCCTGGGTCGGGATCCCTCGGGCTCGGCGTCGCCGATATGACTGTCGCAACCGCAGGTAGATCGACAAGCTCGCCGACATGGACCCAGTCCGGCACAGCCAGGGACTGGATCTTTGCCACGCTCGCATTTCGCTAGCAACAGCTTTCAGTCGAGCAGTTCGTCGCTCCGCACTCGTTGACGCTCTGCCTCCTCGTGTGCGGGAAGGACTCGGCCGAAGAGCTGCCTCGTGCGCTCGACGCGACCGATCACGCCTGGCTCGGCGGTGTAGGCAAAGATCGCTGAATGTCGGGGTCGAGAATCCTTCGACACCCTGGTGACCCGATGGAGTGAATGGCGTCCACGGAAGATCTGGAGGTCGCCCGCACGCAACTCGAGCGTCTTCACCTCCGTCGTCTCCCCCTCGAGAATGCGCTGAATTCGGTCGAATGACTCGTCCTGCGGTGTTCGCGTCATCGGCACGTATTCAAACAGTCCACCCTCGTCGGCCTCGTCGATGAGTGCGGTGACGGCGAACTCGTTGGTGTCGAAGTGCCAGGCGAATTGTTGGCCTGGGTCCAAGATGTTTGCGGTCAGGCCGGCAAGTGGGTCGGCATAGCAATGGACGGACTGCGTCTCGAGACAGTCGCGGAGGAAATTGGTGAGGTCGTCACTTCGGAAGATCACGTCAATCGCGAGGGTCGAATCCCACGAGTCTCCCGGGATGAAACCGCTCGAGCGCTCGATGAACGTGTTAACCGGGTGTCGGTCTGGGAACTCGGGATTGTGCCTCGTGTGGAAGTAGGGGTTCATGCTCGAGGTCGAAAAATGGGTCGTGTGCTTGCGTGCGACGATCTCTTCGCTGATCACCGACACGGCAGTCGGTCGCAACAGATTCGGAATCACCGCGCAACCGTCTTCGGCAAGTTGCGCACGGGCATGGCCCACGACCTCCCGATATTTCACGCTCGTCGTGTCGTTGAGCGGATACGTCTCGTAATCGAGAAGGTCGTCAATGCGAAGGGCTCGAGTCATAGTCAGTCCCCTATTGCTCCCATGGAGGCGTCCAGTCGCCATCGAGTCGGAGGGAAATCCCCGCGTCGTCTTCGATCCGTCGCGCGACGTGTAGCTCAGCCGCGTCGGGACCATACCGCTCGAGTGCGGACTGAAACGCCGAAGTCGCAGCGCGCGTCATGGGCAATTCCGCGGCGACACGGTCAGAAAGTTCACCGATCAGACCGAGGTCCTTCATGCACAGCCCGAGCGAGAACGACGGGTCGTAGTGGCCCGCAAAGATCGATGGCGCGTCATGACGGGCGACGAAGCTGTCCCCCACGCTCGCGAGGATTGCCTGCCAGAGCGTGCCGAGTTCAACGCCGTTCGCAACCCCAACGGCGAATCCCTCTCCAATCGCCGCGGCACCAATGAACCACAGTTGATTGGTGACGAGCTTGACGACGGTGCCGGTTCCACGGGGACCGCAGTGAATGACACGACCGAGGTTGGCAAGGAGCGGCTCGACCCGCTCGACGTCGGACTTCTCGCCCCCGATGAAGAGCGTAAGTCGACCGTTTCGCGCACCGTCCACCGCTCCGGTGACCGGACAATCCACGACGGCAACTCCCTGAGGTGCACCTGCTGCGAGACGTTCGATGACTTCGACGCGATTGGTGGTGAGGTCCACCCAGATCGATCCTGGCTTCATCGCTAAGAGCACACCCTCTGACCCGTCCATCACCAGTTCGACGTGATCCGGTCGAGGAAGCGACGTCACCACGACATCGGCGTCTTCAACACATTGACGCGCAGATGCGGCCGCGATCGCGCCGTCTCCAACGACTCCCGTAAGAGCTATCGGATTGATGTCGAATGCCGACACTCGATAGCCGGCCTTGACGAGTCGCCGACACATCGGCGCACCCATGTTCCCTAAACCAATGAAGCCGACGTTCAACTGACCGTGTCCCATTCAACTCGTCGACTTTCCGTCAAACGCCCCCTCGACGTCACGCTATGCCCGCCGAGCAACAACGGTCAATCCACATCGAAGCTCCACACGGCACGCCTCATGAGTCACGCGTAGGCTCAAAGTCGTGTCAGCCATCCCACATACCCACCATGTGCTCGGGACCTCGTTCGCGCCACCGTTCCCCGAAGGGCTCGAGGTTGCCGTCATCGGAATGGGCTGCTTCTGGGGCGCCGAACGACTCTTCTGGTCTCTCGAAGGGGTCCACACCACCGCGGTCGGCTACTCAGGCGGACACAGCGAGCGCCCGTCGTATCGAGAGGTGTGCAGCGGCATCACGAATCACGCAGAAGTGGTGCTCGTCGTCTTCGATCCGAAGGTGATTGCCTACGACCAGATTCTCAAGGTCTTCTGGGAGAACCACGACCCGACACAGGGCAACCGCCAAGGAAACGACGTCGGGACCCAGTACCGAAGTGCGATTTACTGCGCCTCGCAGACCCAACTCGACCGATCACTCGCGACACGTGACCAGTTCCAACAAGAACTGGATGTACTTGGTTATGGTCACATCACTACCGAAATCGCACCTCTCGGCGACTTCACGTTCGCTGAGGACTACCACCAGCAGTACCTCTCGAAGAATCCCGACGGGTATTGCGGTATCCGCGGGACAGGCGCGGTATGTTCTGCCATTGGTTGAGGTAAGCAACCACACGTAGCCTCACCGCATGATTGCGATGCGCCTGCTGCGCTCGCTTGCGATTCCACTCGGCATCACGATCGGTGCGTCGATTTTCGGATTCCTGAGCCCTACCTCGACCCCACGACCAACTGAACCACTTCCGACGACGAGCATCGCCACTTCGTCAATCAGGGTCGGACCGAGAGGACCACAAGGCGCAACAGGAGCGATGGGCGAACCCGGTCCAGTCGGACCGCAAGGACCCACAGGAGAAACCGGGCCGCGCGGTCGAATCGGACCACGGGGACTACGCGGACCAATCGGACGAACCGGCGCGATCGGCCCGATAGGACCAGCTGGTCCCACTGGCCCGATGGGGCCCATCGGTCCGACTGGAGCAACTGGACCACAAGGACCAACTGGTGCAACAGGTTCGACGGGACCCCAAGGCGCAACTGGCGCGATCGGCCCGATAGGGCCGACTGGTGCGACTGGTGCAACAGGTCCGATTGGCCCCACCGGCGCGACCGGAGCAACTGGACCACAAGGACTA
>Ga0129333_10003664_pt1 | contig 14404 bp, 15 predicted proteins | sample CPB6_08_DNA_FD_94474 | JGI IMG/M metagenome (GOLD analysis project Ga0129333, IMG submission 94474) | Freshwater to marine salinity gradient microbial communities from Chesapeake Bay, USA - CPBay_Sum_0.6_0.8_DNA | ecosystem: Environmental > Aquatic > Marine > Coastal | place: USA: Chesapeake...
AGCTATTCTCCTGTTTAAGAGTGTTTATCTGGTAAACCACCCTATTTACTTTTTTGTTAACAATTGAATCGCTTTTTTTAGAGACGATGTCAGTTGTAACAATTGTTTCTTTACTTTTAATAAGTAGGGAATCAGTTTCATTTTCTTCTATTTTAACCTCAGGAGACTGTGCACATCCAGTCAGAAACACCAGTGTTAGAACAATCTTCTTTAGCATGTTATTTAATTTTACCTAGTTGTTGGAGAGTGGTTATTTTAGATACAGCTGAGCTTAGAGCACTATCAGACCTTCTGAGCTGGTCAGTGAGTAGGTCCACCTTAGTCTCAAGCACTTCTATCTTCTCTCCTTGTTTCTCAATTTGATTGCTGTAATTAACCTTGCCATCTACATAGAGATAGCCTACAGCTATAAGACAAATAAACATTAGCCCTTTAACAGGCTCTTTTGCAAATTCTTTAAAACTGATAGGTAGTGGGTTAGTGTTAACCTTCACTTCCTTCGCTTCCTTCTTGGGTGCTGCTGCCATTGTTATTATCTTTTGTTTTGTTAATCCATTTGTCCACTGATGCAATACCAAATGCACCTAGTGTAATTACTAAAAATCCATCGAATATAAACCTGTTAATCAGGAGTTCTCTTCCTATCCATCCTGTAATTAGATCTACAACAAGAGCTATTACAAGCATAAGGAATGCTACAAATCCAACAACAGCTTTCTCATTAATGCTATTGTCATCATTAAATAGGTCTTTAATAAACTGTTTCATATTAATTATTTATACGGTGAATACAATGTTTTACCGTTGGCTTTAGATGCTTTAAGAATCTGCTTACGCTGTTTGCCTGTAGATTCATAACTTACGTGCACCCAGTCTGGGTTATCTTTAGTTCCAAACTCCCATATGAGCTGGTCAAATTCTAGGTTGTCTTTAATGAAGTCAAACACTTGTTTGTTTGTAATGTCTGTACCATCCATATCCAGGTCCAGGGCTTCACCCTGACAATGTTGACTACTCAAACTTCCCCCTATGGCAGAATTCAGAGCCTGACTTCTGTAGCCAGAGCTAATATGAATAGGTCTACCAAAGTGTTCACGTATTGGTTCAAATACCTTCTCAGCCAGAAGCTTGAAGTTCTTTATATGTTGCTCTGTAGGCATGTTGCTGATACCAAGTCTTTTAGCAGACTCACTCCTTGTCACCTCAGCCAGTGATAGATGTTTACTAAGTTGCATTTATTTTAGAATTTTATTTTCCAATAAGATGATAAGCCAAGTTGAAGACCACCATTACCATATCCTATGGATGCTCCAGTGAGTCTATCCTGTTTGTCCTTGTATACACCCCCTACATATACACCATCGACATAATTTTCTTTGCTACCAAACCCACCAAATCCTATGTACAATTGTCTTTTAGGAGGAGCTTGTTTTTCTATTGTTATGGTTTTCTCTGGTATAGATAGGTTGTAAGATAAACCACTGGAAATCAATTGGTTACCTTTAACTGTGTCTGTCACTACAGCTTTACCATATTCTCCCAGCTCAAACTCACTCTTGAATATGTTTGTAGAGAAGTGTTTATCTCCTAGAGATTTGTATTGTTCAAGCAGTTTTGGGTAGGATGTGTCTGGTACATACACCAAACTATCTGCCCAGAGAGTGTCCTTCTTCCCCTGTATAAACTTGGTCTTACCCTTTACAGTGTCATGCACCTCAATGTAGTTTATCACTGTGTCTATCTTTGGAGGAGGAACATTATCACCACCATCACATTTCTGGAGAAACACAGTGATGCCTAGAATAACTATCACCAATAGGTAACCTATGTCATTTCTATTTAGTAATCCTTTCCTCATTAAGATTTTTTCTTTTTGTTTTTCGCCTCATCTAACTCCTTGTTATTAGGAATAACAGCTAGATACATCATGTTATTATCATCATTGTTCCTTCTTGTAGGAACATTTGATAGAGGCTTGCTTTGGAATATGGCTCTTTCCAGGTTATCTATCCTGGTCTTGTCTATATTAGACTGGGCCATGAGAGCTTTAATATCAGCTTTAATTTCTTGTACATCGTTCCAAATGATACCAGCTAATAGGGTGATGACACTTGGGAATAGCCATGCTTTAATCTGTGCAACAGGATCTTTCATTTTTACATGATGGAAATTGGCACAAACGTGCCTTGGGTTAAAGAAATATTAATAAATGTAATTTCCCCTAGAAACAGGGGATGGGGGTGTATAATATAGCATAAAGTGGACAAAGCCCACTTCTGGGACAAATCTATGAAATTTATTTGAAACTACCAAATCTTTTTTGTATATTTGCCATGATGAAACCAATCTGTCTGAACCTAGGAGAATGCAATGGACTAGGTGATCTCATAAGTGCCACCCCCACCATCAAGAAGCTTTATGAAGCATATGGACAAAAGGTAGTTGTGCTGTCCAAAATGCCAGAGCTGTTCAAGCTAAACCCCTACGTAGAGAAGAGCTATAAGTCTACTAGTGTAGACATTGACTTCTTTAACCAACACTATCTGATGCATAACAGCTTTTACAATGTAGGTAAGAAGAACGAAAGAGGGGTAGAAAATAAGTATAATCGCATGGATATCAGGCAGTTCCATGCCATCCATCTGGGTTTTATGCTCAAGAAAGATGAATTAGAATGCTATTACAGACCCACCTCCCCCCTTCTGATAGATAATATTCCTGAAAAGTTTGTTCTTATACACCCTGTCACCACCTGGGCAACCAGGACCTGGAGCGCTGAGAACTGGATGTTGCTCACCAAAAAGCTTAATGACATGGGTATTGCTGTTATATCTACAGGAAAAGACAGCTCTGAGACAGGGTTCTTTAACGTGGACAAACCTGTATTCAACTTCCCTATTGAGAATGGTCTTAACCTAATGAACAAGAGTTCTATAGGTGACTGCTGGCATTTGATGAACAAAGCCTTGGCTTTTGTCACCATGGACAGTGGGCTCCTGCATCTAGCAGGAACAACAGATGTATTCATCATACAGCTAGGCTCAGCTATTTTCCCTGAGTTCAGGGCACCCTACAGGAAAGGAAGCCAGCAATACAAACAGGTTTATGTAGGAGGTGGTTGTTCCCTGTTCTGTGGGTCAGATATGAAATACGGAGTGGAGGAATGGGGAGATATACAGGGCGTACAACCACTAATTAAATGTCTTGAGAATAAACCCACCTTTGAATGCCATCCATCAGTGGATCAGGTGTTAGATGTAATTAAAAAACTAATATGAAGAAACTTCTTATCATCACCCCTCATCTAAGTACAGGAGGTGCTCCACAGGTTACAGTGAATAAGGTGGAGCTGCTAAAGAATCATTTTGATATTAAAGTGGTAGAACATGCATTTGTTGCATGGAACTATGTAGTGCAGAGAAATAAACTTATAAGTTTACTAGGAGAAAACTTTCATTCTCTTGGAGAAAAGAAGTTTGAACAGTTGACAGAGATTATCAATGCCTTCCAACCAGATGTTATATCTATGGAAGAGTTTCCAGAAATGTTCTTAGAGAACGAAATATCTGAATGGATATATAGACCAGACAGAAGCTGGAGAATACTAGAAACTACACATGACAGCTCATTCAAACCAGCGTGGAAGAAGTGGACACCTGATGAGTTTATATTTGTTAGTGCATACAGCGCATTCAAATATGCTCATCTAGATGTACCAGCCAGAATCATTGAGTATCCTGTAGACCGTAAGAAGAGAAACAAGGTGGAGATGCAGGAAAAGCTAGGACTGGATCCTTCATATAAACATGTAGTTACGGTGGGGCTGTTCACTCCTAGAAAGAACCAGGCCTATGCATTTGAGATGGCTAACAAACTTAAAGACTACAAGATTAAGTTTCATTTCCTAGGTAACCAAGCAGACAACTTTAAAAGTTATTGGGAACCTCTTATGTTAAACAAACCAGACAACTGTGTTATATGGGGAGAACGTAACGATGTTTCTGAGTTTCTGCAGGCATGTGATGTGTTTTTCTTTCCATCTAAGGGAGAACGTAACAACAAAGAACTAAATCCAATAGCCATCAAAGAAGCCCTGGAATATGACGACCTAATCAAGATGATGTATAACCTGGATGTGTATTGTGGGAAGTATGATAATTACAATAACATGGTTTATTTAACAGGGGATATCAGTAGTGATACTACCAATCTTGTAACAAATTTAAACCTAAATTTGTTACAAGAGGAAGCCATCATCATAGGCACCTACCCTAATCTGAAAGAGCGTGTCAGACTCACTAAGGAGTGTATAAAGTCTCTAAAACCACTGGGTAGAAAGATCATATTGGTTAGCCACTATCCTGTAGACCAGGAGATACAACGTATGGTGGATTTCTATATATATGACGATCACAATCCTTTGTGTCATCATTCCTATTACACCAGGTTCTACAACTACACCAGTGAATATGATGCAGAGATAAATATCAATGGCCTGAAGGACACCAATCAATCTCTCACTGTACTCACCAATCTATTCAATGGGTTTAAAGAAGCCAAGGCTCATGGGTTTAAGAGGGCGTTCTATACAACATTTGACGTAATTGTAGATCATAGAGATCTGTCTGCCATAGAGAAGTCTTTTGATTTGGCTGAGAATAATAATGCATATCTGGCCACATTAGACACACCATTTGGTAAGGGTATACAGACAACAGCTATGACGTTTGATGTAGACTTTTTCCTCAACACATTCCATGATGTACGTACACCGTTTGATTATAACAAGATATGTGAGGAGTATGGATGTCAGAACTTCTTGGAAGACTACATGATGAAGGTGATTACACGATCTGATAATGTACATATAGAACACCGTCCAGAACAAACCTTCCTTGTAAACAGTGGACTAGGCGTGTCTTCTAACAGTGAATACTATTCTATACTACCTGTTGTTGGAAAACCAAACACCTTTGTGTTCTATTTCTATACATACAATGTAGATGATAGAATTATATATGTTACAATTGGCGATATATTCAAAAGGATTATAGTGTCTAAGACTAGAGAATGGATGCATTCCTTTGAGTTTAAAGGAGACCCTCTATCTGTACAGCTAGATTTCTATGATGGAGATAATTGTTATAAGACAGAAAAATATGAGCTGAACAAAGACAACCTACATAAATATCAGAACACTGGATCCTTTAAGTTTAAGAACCATAAGCCTAAGATTAAGCTGGTACATATACAAACTACGCTTAATGATGAGAGAGAACAAGTTAGTAGAGCTTCTCTAGAACGTGTAAAGGAACATGGATGGGAGTATGTCCTCCATGTAAACGAACCATATAAGTCATTACCTCCTGCACATTCATGTCTCAGACCAGCGTGTGTATCTATGGAACTGTTTGATGAACAGAAGATACAAGAGGTGGGTACAGCTCTTACACCAGCTCACTATGGATGTTATGAAGCATTCAAAAATGCCATCCTTACAGAGTTTCACAACTGTGACTACCTGATGGTTTGTGAAGGAGATTGTTTAATAGAAACAGATTTGAAGGCGTTCATCACCGTGGTAGAGGCTAGTTGTCAAACAATTGATGATAATAATATAGGTTATATGTCCTTTGGAGATAAGGATACATTAGAGTTTGGCTGGCCTCAGTCTAAGCCTATAAAGGACCTAGGACACATGTTTACAACAGATCATATCATTGGTTTGCAATGTATTATGTTCCCTAAGAAAGTGAGCAGCTATCTAAAGCAAACACTTAGAATACATCCTTGGGATGCATCAGATATGTATTTTAACATCATCATGCGTAAGAGCGGTACAGAAATGGCTATTGTAAAAGAGAGACTCACAACACAAGCTGATGGCTTCTCTCTAATAGACAGTACATTTAAAACCTTCAGGAAGAAATGAAACCTCTATTCATCATAGACACCTATCCATCTACACCTAGACAGGTGAGTATTCTAAACCAATGTATAGATGCTATAAAGGAACTGGATGTAGATGTGATGATTGTAAGTCATCTACCTGTAGATGCAGCAACTTCTGAGAAGGTGAATTATGTGATATATGATAAGGACAATTCTTTTCTTCCTGCAGAATACACACCGTTCTTCTTCTTTAACACAGACATATTTGACCTCACTATATTTACAGCAGGTCATTCTCTACCTATTTGTAGGAACATAAAGAATGCTCTGTTCCTTGCACAAGGACTTGGTTATCAACAGTTTGTATTCACAGAGTGTGATGTTATATTCCATCCAAACGATCTAAAGAAACTTGAATCATATCTATTTGATATGACAATGCATGATAAGAAGATGTTGTTCTTTAAACCAGAACACTACCGCGGAACAGATAATAGCTATGTGTATGAGACATTACTATTTGCTGGGGATGTAAAGTTCTTTCTTAACAAGTTCATACCCCCCACCACTACAGAAGAGTGGTTACTTATGCATATGGGATATACGTTAGAGCAGTCTTTCTTTGAGAAGTTTGGTGATGAAGAAGACAAGTATTTAATCATCAATGATCACAGCTCTAACATATTCACAGAAAGCAATGTAAACCTGTATAGATATGGACTGTTCAACTGTGAGGTGGTGCACAACGATGCACATCCTCATGAACCTCTATTGTTCATTATGAATTCTTTAGTGGAAAATGAAACAAAATATATTGATGTAAATATAAATGGTGCAACTAATTTACTAATTTTGAGGAACAGTGAATACTGGTTCAACAGCTACAAGTTTAATGGGTCAGAAATAAGAGTGGATGTATGGGATGATGAGAACAAAACAAGTTTGTTCATGACCAAGACATTCAAGCTTGACGAGAGCAATGCTGAGCTGTTTAAAGAAAAAGGAATAATAAAACTAAAATAACATGGCACACGAAAGACAAAGACAGTTTTGCGAAAGAGTTAAATGGATGTTTCCTGAGTATTTTAAGGGAGTGAACGTTTGTGATATTGGATCACTAGATTTGAACGGTAACAATCACTATCTATTTGAGGACTATTCGTACATAGGTATTGATTTAGGAAAGGGTAAAAACGTTAATGTTGTAAGTAAAGGTCATGAGTATAAACCTATAGATGGGTCAAAGTATGACATTGTTATATCCACAGAGGTGTTTGAACATGATATGTACTGGAAGGAAACCATTGTAAATGTATGTGAGAACCTAGTAAGAGATGGAGGAATGTTCCTGTTTACGTGTGCCACAACAGGCAGACCTACACATGGTATAACACTATTTGATCCTCAGGATTCACCATTCACTGTACAGGATGAGGAGTGGGCAGGGTATTACATGAATGTAACAGAGCTAGATGTCAGAGATGCAATTGATCTAGATAAGTATTTTAAACTGTGCCACTTCTATGTAGATACAGAAAGCTGTGATTTATATTTCTGGGGCATAAAACACTAATCATGAATGTAGATGTAATCATATTAACAAAAAGTGGGACAGAGAAGAGTGTTAGGATGACTAAGCGAAGCATATTTAGTATGAAGGATGCTGAGCCTGATATAAACTTCAAGGTGCATCTAATGGAGAGTGGTGTAAACATGCACAGAGAATATTCATCTATAACTGAAAATTATATACAACCTGCAGAAAAATTCAACTATAACCGATTTTTAAACATAGCCCTGGAGAAATGTAAGGAAGACTGGGTGGTTATATCTAATAACGATGTAGGTTATGAGAAGGGATGGTTCACAGAGATGATGAACATCCACAAGATGAGACCAGACATACATTCATTCTCTCCAAAGGATCCTGTATTATACATGAAGTATTTCGACTGGCACTTCATACAGAGCCCTGATCTATACTTTGAGAGCTATAGTGTGACAGAGGCAGTGATGGGTTGGTGTTTAACTATTAAGAGGGAAAGCTTAAACAAAATCCTACCGTTCGATGAACAGTTTGATATGTACTACCAGGATAATGACTATGTAGAGATGTTGAAGAGACATGGTATAAAGCATGCGCTTGTCAGAAACTCTATAGTGTGTCACTACCAAAGCATCAATATACAGAAGCTAGATGAGGCTAAGATGAAGAAGATGGCAGAAGACGAAATTAAATTCAAAAAGAAATGGAACCAATGAAAATAATACAGGTGGCAACAGGACTCATTAGCATTCCTCCTAATGGTTGGGGTGCTGTAGAGCGTATTATATGGGCATACAAGAATAGACTTGAGAGACTTGGTGATGTTGTAGAGGTGAAATACATCAACCAGGTGGAGTATGAACCCAATACGATAGTGCATGTACATCTAGCCAATCTAGCTTTAGACTGTAAGAGTAGGGGGATTCCTTATATATATTCCCTACATGACCATCATACAGAATGGTATGGCAAAGATAGCTGGGTGTTTAAACAGAACCTAGAAGCCATGAAAGGATCTATTATATCCTTTACACATGCTGAGTATCTAATAGATTATTTCAGTGAGACAGATAAGCTGTTCTATCTACCACATGGTGCAGACGCAGAATTCTTTACACCAGCTGCAGAAGCTCCTAAGGAACATTCACTTCTTATGATAGCTAACAATGGGCTAGCTGGAGATAGTAGTATAGACAGGAAAGGATTTAGATATGGTATAGAGGCAGCTAAGCAACTAGGCCTACCTATAACCATTGCTGGTCATCCTGATAATAAGAACTTCTTTGATCACCACTCAGACTTGTTAGATTACAGTAAGCTTACATTAAAGCTCACTAATCCTACAGATGATGAAACAAGGGAGCTTTATCAATCCCACACTATATTTGTACATCCATCTATGTTAGAAGCTGGACATCCCAACCTAACACTTATGGAAGCTACAGCTTGTGCAGTTCCCATTGTGGGAACTTATAAGGGGTCTAGACACATGGACGGTATGTGGGTGATTCCACAGATTGATACAGAAGAAGTGATAAGAGGAGTGCTAGAAACAATCAAAACTTATGGACACAGAAGACAAGAAATGTTAGCTGTACGTGAGAGCAGAGACTGGATGGAGGTAGCTAAGATGTTACATAAATGTTACAAATACGCTCTCCAAGTAAATGATTATTATGATTCAACTATTACACAAAAACTGTATATAGATGCCTACTCTCAAGTATAATATCACCCTAGTTAACAATATACATTTTGATCTAAAGGATGCATGGGATGATAAAGAATACCATGTGAAATTTATGGAACAGACAGATAGTTCCTATAGAGAAATGTACAGCGTGAATATTAAAAGGGGGATGTGGGCTAGCGTAGATAGAAAGTATATGGGGAAGTATTTCATAGAGATATGGGATGGAACCACCCTTAGACATAAGATAGATGTAGCAGATTACATCAAAGGAAAACGTGTGTTTATATCCTTTGACTCTAGTTCTCTAGGAGATAATATAGCATGGATGCCCTATTGTCTGGAATTTAAAAAACAGTATAAGTGTGATGTAATAGTGAGCACGTTTAAGAACTTCATGTTTGAAGATGTCTACCCAGAACTTGAGTTTGTAGGAAGAGGAGCAAGAGTGGAAAATATTGTAGCAATGTTTGAGATAGGATGGTTCTGGGATGAAAATAGAGAACCTGTTAGTCCTATAACTATTCCTCTACAAAAATCAGCAACTAACATACTAGGTCTTCCATATAAAGAAATCAAACCAAGGATGTCTTTTCATCCTAAAGATAGGCCAATTGAGGGGAAGTATGTGTGCATATCCACTAGGTCCACAGCCCAGTGTAAGCATTGGTATTACTGGCCAGAGCTAATAGAGTGGTTAAAAGGAGAAGGATATAGAGTGATAGAGCTATCTAAGGAAGCAGATGATCTAGGGGCTGAGAAGCTTGAAGATGTTTCTTTAGAGAATGTAATGAACCATCTATATTATACAGACTTCTATATAGGACTGTCTAGTGGTATAAGTTGGTTAGCCTGGGCTCTTAACAAGAAGGTGTTTATGATATCCAACTTCTCAAAAGCCAATCATGAGTTTAGCTGTGAGAGGATTACAAATGAGAATGTGTGCAATGGATGTTGGAATAATCCCATGTTTAAGTTTAATAAGGGAGACTGGAACTGGTGTCCAGAACATGAAGATACTCCTAGACAGTTTGAATGTCATAAGAGTATCTCCTTTGAGATGGTGAGAGATAGAATACTTTCTACCAGTATGGACACTTAATACCTCCTGATGTACATCCACATATACAAGTGGCATCTACAGCAATGTTTCCAATATTAGCAGAACGAGGTCTATTAACATCAAAACATATTTCTGTATTAAGTTCTGCACCTCCTGACCAAAACACTCCATCACAATCATAGAAGTTAAAGGAGTTATTATCTGTAATTGTAGCATATCTACAGTCACAGGGAGCTGCTAACAAATCATTTTTTACTACAAGTTGATTGCTTGATTTAGATGCATATGGACCATAAGTTGTATCTATGTATGCATATGTATTAGCATCAGTTTTTGTAATTTGCTCACCACTTACTGGGATGGTTGTTTTTGCAAAAAACACACCAGTTGTTACAGCGTCTTGTAAGTTATTAAAAGATACACATTGATTGCCAGCTATTCCTGCCCAAGACATATGTTATATTTTAGGGTTCTACGGATGTAGTAGTAGTTGTGGTGGTGGTAGAAGGTTCCTCAGTGGTTGTAGTGGTGGTGGTAGGAGGCGTTGGTATAATCACCACACCAATAGCCTCAGCAACATAATCATCCACCACTGTATTATCCTGACCCCAAGCAGCAAACTGCTCATCAGTCATGTAATACATTCCCTCAGCACATTTAACACCATCACTTGTGCTAAGTGTCCAATAGGTGTTTGTACTTACAGCATTTGTAGGAAATGATTGAACAACAACATTTAATATTGTTGCTTCCCCATATATGGGGAAATTTACTGGTTCAATAGTTGACATATTTATTTGTTTTTAATAAGTTATAAATTGGAAAAAATCACGTCCAGGATACCTAGTGGTGGTGGTGGTGGTTGGTGCAGCGTCTGTTAACTGAACTATAAATGCATGACCTCTTTCTGAGTTAGAACCACTTGTGAGTATAGTAACTGTTTGTGGTGTGTTATTACTAGCAGACGAAATACTAGTGTATCCTGTAAACATGCCTCCATCACCACCAGATGTTGTTGTATAAGCACTAACTGGTCGTGAAGTCCAACTACCAAATGATCTACCTGAAGCACTAAAAAATGGAGAAGTTCCAATAAATGTTGCGTCTGTATTTGAAACAAAACAAGTGGGAAGGAATGCTCCAGCAGGTAGTGATAATGTAGATGATGAACTTATAGAGCTCCATCCATTAGAAGGATTTGTTGCACCTGTTCCTGTAGGTGTGTTCCATGTTGTAGTTGTACTATAGACATGTATCATGCCCATCATAACTGCACTTGCTCCTCCACCTGAAATAGAAAAGCCATAGCTACCAGGTTCAAATACACCAGCAGTTTTATAAAATGCCTGTATTTTTGTAGACCCTGTATCAACACCAGCTAATGTAGTTCCGTTTGTAGAACTTCCTATAGAAGTCCATCCAGAAGGTGGTGTTATTGTTATATTATAATCTTTTCCTCCAACAAACGCTATCATCATGTCTCCTGCTGAAACACCAGGTCTAAATAGAGATAAAACACTTGCTGTTGTATCACTGAATGTAGTGGAATTACCTGAAAAACTTATTGCCATAATTAGAAATTATTTAACAAAGCTAACATATCCCATCGATCATCTGTGGAATTATATATAAACCCAATATACACAGTTTTAGTTGCTATAGTTGTTGTTGGTAAAGCAAGATCTGTAGATGCTCTGTAGCCACCTGCCACTCCTGTAGTCCAAGTTATTGCTCTTGCAGTACCATTATCCTTAATCCTTATAATCATCTTCTGACCATTTACAGGTGTTCCTGTTGGAGCAGCAACAGACAATGCTTGAGCTTGTGCAGTTATCGTGAAATTATCTCCTGAAGCTATATTAGGTGTTAATGTAGCAGTGTCTGCAACTGTTACAGTGGTAGGATTCAATCTCTTATAATCAACGCCTGTTGCAAATGTTGTAAGACCTGTTGTTCCTATTGTAACTTGTGCAGTAGATGAACCACCTGCTGCAAACTTTATAGTACCTGATGCAAAGTCATTAAGTATTGCTATATCACCACCTGTTGTACCGTTATATAAATATGCATCTTTAGAAGCAACAATTTTATATGCCGTAGTTGTTGTTGAGTATTTACCAAAGTTAGCATTACCAGATGACGCATCTGATGTTAACGTAAGAATTGGTGCAGCAGCAGTACCACTTGTTGTATTTGATATTGTTAATACTGTTCCTGCGTTCTGATTCCTACTAAGAGTCATCTGACCAATACCATTCAAACTAAGAATGTTTGTTGTACCTGCATACCATCTAAAAAATTGAGTATTTACAGCTTGAGGTATAGAATACCATTGTGTGCTACCTTCTATACCAATTGCATAATCAACGTTTGTTGCATCCACCGCAGGATATAGTGTTATCTTAGTTCCTGCACTCCTTGTTGTGAAAGCAGGTGCAGCTACACCATTTGTATTGAAATCAATCCTGTTACCTGTAGCACCATTCAAATAAAGCTGACCACCACCTGTTGTTGTACTATTAGCTTGTGTAGAAATTATTTGGTTTGTAAATGTGGCAGTACCAGTTGAAGATATTGTTACTCTTGCTACATTTGACGTGCCTAACGTAAGTGGTGCAGCATCTTGTGTTTTTATAGCAAAAGTAGACGTTCCTCTATGTGCAATATCTGATGGTGCATTAGCACCGCTATTACCTCTAATTATTCTTAATCCATAATCAGGATATGTTGTATCTCCAATTAAGTCTATATAAGCATATCCACTAACAGTTCTTCCAATTCCAATTTCTATTGCAGCATCTGTTGCACCATACCCTACATCAATACTACTATTAAAACGACCTCCACCATTAACAGATAAAGATGCTGCAGGAGATGTTGTTCCGATACCCAACCTATTATTAGTGTTATCCCAAAAGAAGTTAGCATTGTCTTGTGCAAGTGTATCAGTTGGGTCTATGAACAATACACTTCCTGTTGTACCTCCTGTAACTGTTCCACCTATAGCCACTGCTCCAGATACACCACTAGTTCCACTACTACCTACAGCACCATTAGCTCCACTAGTACCAGAAGATCCAGCACCACTTGTACCTGCTGAACCAGATGTTCCTGCAGTACCACTGCTTCCAGATGTTCCACTAGATCCTGATGTGCCTGAACTACCGCTTGTTCCTGCTGTGCCACTAGAGCCAGAGGTTGCACTTGTTCCTGCTGTTCCAGAACTACCATTACTTCCTGACGTACCAGACGTACCTGAGCTTCCAGATGTAGCAGAGGTACCTGAAGATCCACTGGTACCTGTAGTGCCAGCTGTGCCTGAAGATCCAGATGTTCCTGATGTACCAGAAGACCCTGATGTACCTGAGGTACCGCTTGATCCACTAGTACCAGCTGTACCACTAGAACCCGATGTACCACTGGTACCAGCTGTACCACTGGTTCCATTGGCACCACTAGTACCAGATGTACCTCTTGTACCACTAGTACCACTAGAGCCAGCAGTTCCACTAGATCCTGATGTTCCACTCGAACCACTAGATCCACTTGTTCCAGAAGTACCACTTGAGCCAGATGTAGCAGATGTACCAGCTGAACCAGATGTGCCACTTGATCCACTACTGCCTGATGTTCCAGAGGAACCAGAGCTACCATTAGTGCCACTTGTACCACTCGTGCCATTAGCACCACTGGTTCCAGAAGAGCCACTACTACCTGACGTACCAGATGTTCCAGAAGACCCACTTGATCCGTTAGTTCCACTAGTTCCAGAGCTACCATTTGTACCACTCACACCACTGGTTCCAGACGAACCATTACTTCCACTTGTACCACTGCTACCGCTTGTTCCACTGCTACCACTGGTTCCTGATGTCCCACTACTACCGCTGCTACCAGATGTTGCACTAGTTCCAGACGACCCACTTATACCGCTTGATCCACTGGTTCCACTAGAACCACTTGTTCCACTAGTACCACTGGTGGCACTTGTACCACTAGTACCTTTTGTTCCACTGGTACCACTGCTTCCAGCTGTACCAGAAGACCCACTAGTGCCTGAGCTACCAGAGGTACCACTCGATCCACTTGTACCTGAAGTGCCAGAGCTTCCACTAGACGCACTAGTTCCAGAGCTTCCAGATACACCTGAAGAGCCACTAGTTCCACTGCTTCCACTAGTGCCACTACTACCATTAGTTCCGCTTGTACCTGA
>Ga0129333_10003665_pt1 | contig 14398 bp, 18 predicted proteins | sample CPB6_08_DNA_FD_94474 | JGI IMG/M metagenome (GOLD analysis project Ga0129333, IMG submission 94474) | Freshwater to marine salinity gradient microbial communities from Chesapeake Bay, USA - CPBay_Sum_0.6_0.8_DNA | ecosystem: Environmental > Aquatic > Marine > Coastal | place: USA: Chesapeake...
GAATTCTTAGGCTGAATTCAATTGTGAGAAAAATATTGAAAAGCCCCGCTTCGGCGGGGCTTTTTTATTAAGTTTAGTCGAGTTGATAGAATTCGTTTAAACTTATTTACTTGTTTCAGTTTCGGCTGTTACGAATGTGATTTTTAAAGCCTGATCGCGATAGGTCTTCATCAAGGTAATTCCCTTATGTGTCAGGGAATAATGTTTCTGCCGTCGATCGGTGGCGCTCTCACTCGCTATGATAAGCGTCTCGTCGATTAAAGCATTGATGTAGGACCGCATGGTAATGCGATCCAGCTTAAAATGACTGAGTAGAGTTTTGCGGTCTGTCGTTGTTCTATTGAGTAGCAAGATTAGTAATATCCGAAGGCGAATATCGCTTTCTGCGCCCATCAAACTTGATTCGACTGACGTAAGCCGAAGCCGCCAATGAGCGAATGATGTAAGATCCATAACTCGTGGCGACCTAGCTTCCAGACCCTGTGACTTAGAAAGGGCCGGTCACCTATGAAAAGGATATTTTATAGCTCTTTTTCAATGAGTTCTAATACGCTGGCGTAACGCTTTGTAGTGCCATGTACTGAGCTTTGAGAGTTTGAACTGGATGGGTTGAAGAGAGCGTTCTTCTGAGAATAGGCAATAATATCATCGGATGAGGGTATTTTACGGATTAGATAAAATGATACTCTTGGCCCAAACCCCGAAAATTTACGTAATGTAAGTTTCTACTTGCAGAGCAGATAAAGATTGTGCTGCCTAAAATTAAGAGATAAGTATTATCCCTATATAACGCTGAAGATCAAACTAATTTGGCATTCCCTCGTGGTACGAGGGTGCTTTAGCTAAAACAAAGGTTGCATATATGGGGACCGATCGGGGCAATGACGACGGTAATGTTGTCTCGATCTTTAATCGCGAGCCTCATCACGACTCAAAATATCGCGGCTTATTGGAAAGCCACGATCCCGACTTTCAGAATTTGGTCGAGCTCTATTTGAGCAAGGTCGGAAGCCAGAACCGAGATAGCGAGCAATCGAGTAATGAAATCGGTCTGGAGATCATGAAATATGAAACGAAAGATCAGATCGATCTCTTGATCAAATTCGCCCTATTGGAGATCGTCTTGGGATATGGCCCCTCGTCAGCTCAAAATCATAATGTCCATGAAAATCTCATGTGCATCTATTTTAAGAAATCGATGATCGATGTGATGGAAAATCGTCTGACTGCAGCCCGGTGACGGCGTCGGTCTCCGCGACCTGCAATATGCCCCCACACTCCTTCTGGCACGGGTTCATCTATTCGTCGGCACCGTCCTATGGTAGATCCCGCCTATGGTTCAACAGCTCATTAGTCTTCTCGATTGGTTCGGGATCTGCATTTTCTCTGTAACAGGCGCTTTAGTCGCCTCGCGCAAAGAGATGGATATTGTCGGTTTCGCTTTGCTCGGGAGTGTGACCGGTATCGGTGGCGGCACTATTCGTGATGTTTTGCTTGGGGTGCAGCCTATCTTTTGGGTCGCACAGCCGGCCTATCTTGTTGCGTGCGTTATCGTGGCTTTGGCGACCTTTTTTGTCGCTCATATTTTGCACCATCGCTACCGCTCCCTGCTGTGGCTTGATGCAGTCGGGCTGGCACTCTTTGCCGTTACAGGCGCAGGCAATGCGCTTGTTCATGGCGCGCATCCGGTGATCGCCGTGGCGATGGGTGTTGCGAGCGCGACCTTCGGGGGCATTATTCGCGATATTCTCGGCGGTGAAAGCCCACTTATATTGCGGCAAGAAATCTACATCACGGCCGCTTTGGTCGGCGCCCTTGTCTATGTTCTTTTGACGGGCTCAGGGGTAAGTGCTGACGGTGCTGTTTTTGCCGGCTTCATGGCAGGGTTTGGCCTGCGGGCTATGGCTCTCTATTGGCGGCTCAGCTTGCCCCGATATCGTGCCCGTGGTGGGGCCGACGAGTCTTATTGAAGGCCAGTCCACTTCGCCTCCCCGGACCCCGTAAATCCAGCTGTAGATGATAAAGATTCTCGTGATCCGCCGTGCCACTCGCGCGTAGACAGAGCTCACCCATATAAATCCACAAGAGAGAGATGACATGACGGCAACGCTTCTGTCATCTTCATCCTTTGAGCCCGCGCGTGCTGCCGGTTTGCGGAGACTTTCCGAATTTGTACCGCTTGCGGGTGCGCACTATGCCGCGCGACGCAACACGGATTACGGCCTCCATCAACCCTCCGCAGTCTCTCGTCTTTCACCCTATCTGCGTTATCGCCTAATTACGGAAGAAGAGACCGTGCGTGCGGTACTTCAGCATCATTCATACAAGGCTTCAGAGAAATTCATTCAGGAAGTTCTCTGGCGGACTTATTGGAAGGGCTGGCTCGCGATGCGCCCTGAGGTGTGGCAACGCTATCAGCGCGAGCATGATGTTTTGAAAGAGCATTATCGGGACGATCCCGCGCTAAGGGGTGCAGAGCAGGGAGAGACCGGCATCGAAGGTTTTGATGATTGGGCAAGGGAGCTCGTGCAAACCGGTTATCTCCATAATCACGCGCGTATGTGGTTTGCATCGATCTGGATTTTTACCTTGAAGCTCCCTTGGGCTTTGGGTGCGGCGTTCTTTCTGCGCCATCTTCTCGATGCAGATGCGGCAAGCAACACTTTGTCATGGCGATGGGTCGCCGGTTTACAAACGCCGGGCAAAATCTATCTTGCCACACCAGATAATATCGCACGCTTTACGAATGGGCGTTTTGCTCCCAAAGGCCTCACTCTCAATGCTGAAGCGCTTGTCGAGCCGCCTCTTGCCGCGCCAAAGCCGCTACCGGCTTTAAAGCCGATTGAATCCGAAGTGCCAACGATCCTCTTGCTGCACCCTGATGATCTTCATCCCGAATTAGCTCGGTTGAAGAAAGAAAATCTAAAAGCCGTTTTCTTATTGAATGATCGGCATCTTTTCTGGGGTGAAAAAGCACATGAATTCATTACTGCTTCTCATGATGATCTTAAAAAACGCATCGCACAACAATATGATCTACCGCCGATTTCCCTTTCCATGGATAGTACAAATCAACTCATCGATTATGCGAAGAGTAACGCGATAAAGCAGATTGTTACGCCCTATGCGCCTGAGGGCTTGGTTTCAGTTTGGCTTCGCTCCTTTGAAATGGAATTGAGTACGGCAGGCCTGCCATTTATTCATTATCGGCGTGTGTGGGACGAGACATTTTGGCCTCACGCCACAAAAGGATTTTTTCCTTTTAAAGAAAAAGCCCCGATGATTTTGCAGAAGCTTGGACGACTATGACGAATTTTAGTTTTGATATGACCCAAGCCGCCATCATGCGGACAAAAATTCTGACGTTGAGCGGTGCCTTACCCTTTCTTGGCGCGCTTGTGCTGGTGTTTTTTCCTGTAGCGCCTTTTGACGCTGCGCAAATCGCTTCGACTTATGCGGCTTTGATCATTGCGTTTTTGGGCGGCACGCAATGGGGACTATTCCTCGTCTTTAGTCAAAAATCGCCCATCAATCTGATGGTTCAGAGTAATCTCGTTACGCTCATTGCCTGGGCGGGGCTACTCGTCCTTCCGGCCCCTGGTGCTATTGCCCTTCATGCGCTCTGTTTTCTCTATCTTCTTTTTCTGGATTACAGACTCTTTAAATCGGGAATTCTACCGCTCTGGTATTTCTCGCTTCGTCGACTTGTTACACTCATCGTTATCAGTCTCTTGCTGGCAATGATTGCAGCTCTCTTCTATTAGACCCTCTCGCCTTAAGTTAATTTGAAATCGGCTTTGCCCCTTGTTTGATTGGATTGTATTGTTATGAAAACGCAAATTGTTGTTGTTGGCGGGGGCGCAGGCGGCCTTCATCTCGTTCGGCTCTTAGGAGCGCGACTCGGTCGTGATGACTATGATGTCATTCTTGTTGAGCGGAATCATACTCATATCTGGAAGCCTCTATTGCATGAAGTGGCAACTGGATCTCTCGATGCCAATCTTGACGAGGTAGGCTATCGCAGTCATGGCCATCGTTGGAATTATCGGTTCTTTTATGGATCGCTCGAAAATATTGACCGCGAAGCGCGCGAGGTCATCATTGCACCGATACAAGACGAGGATGGATCCGAGCTTATTTCCCGTCATCGCATCCGTTATGATTATCTTGTTCTGGCCTTTGGCGGTATGTCGAATGATTTCGGGATTCAAGGCGTGAAAGATCACTGTCTGTTCCTTGATAATCGCGAACAGGCCGACCGGTTTCGTCAAAAGCTTTTGAATAATTGCCTGCGTGTCTCACGGAGCTTGGAGGCTGATCCGCAGGCGGATACTTTTGTTAAAGTTGCCATTGTTGGTGGCGGTGCAACGGGAGTCGAGCTCGCTGCTGAATTATTCAATGCCGCCGCTGGCTTGCGCCATTATGGTCTTGAAGTGTTTGACGAACAGCGTTTGCAAGTGACATTGGTTGAAGCTGGTCCGCGTATCTTGCCGGCTTTGCCTGAAGGGATCGCTTCTGCTGCACGTCGCGAGCTCGAAGCCCTCGGTGTCACTGTATTGGCGTCGACTCAAATCGCACGCGTAACTGAGGAAGGGCTCGTAACAAAGGATGGGGATGTCATAGAGGCGGATTTGAAATTATGGGCTGCCGGTGTGAAAGGTACGGATGTGGTCGATCATCTTGAGGGATTTGAGACAACGCCAGCGCGGCAAATCAAAGTTCGTCCCACACTTCAAACAACTCTTGATGACCATATCTTTGCTATCGGGGATTGTGCATTTTTCAAGCCGGACAACGCCGAGCGTCCCATTCCGCCGCGCGCACAATCGGCGGCTCAAATGGCGATCACGGCATACCAAAATATTATTGCAATGATTACCACGAAGCCGCTGAAACCCTTTATCTATCGGGACTATGGTTCGCTCGTATCCTTAAGTCGTTTTTCAACGGTTGGAAGTTTGATGGGTAATCTTGTTGGGGGACGAATGGCGGTTGAAGGTCGTATAGCGCGCTTCGTTTATCTTAGTCTCTATCGCAAGCATTTGATTGGTATTCATGGTTTTATTAAAGGTGTGGCGCTCATTCTTGTTGGTCACGTCAATCAGGTCGTGAGGCCTCGCTTGAAACTACATTGAGCCGGATCATGTGATTTTGATCAGTACATTGCCCTGCGTGGGGCGCGTTGTAATAGCGGCTATTTTTGGCAAAATGATTTAGGGCGAGTGCTATAGCCTGTATTTTTCTGGAAAAATCCGGTGAGGAGTTCTGCTTATTGGGAGCAAACCTCTTGATCCCAATGGGGCAGGGCATGGAGAATGGGATATGGCCAAGGTCGCAGTATTCCAACATCACCCGCTTTGTTCCCGTCAATGCGCGATGGCGGCGGCGTCAGTATTGGCACTTGACCATGATGTCAGCTTGATTGGACTTTCCGATATTACGCCGGCTGGTCTTGAAGCCTTCGATCTTTTGGTCATGCCCGGTGGGGAAGGTGATGCGCAACGCTTCCATTCTCTTTTTGCTTTGCGGCGCGATTTTATTAGTTCTTTTGTGCAACAGGGCGGCGCCTATCTCGGCATCTGCATGGGCGCTTATTGGGGCGGACGCAATTATTTTGGTCTTCTGCCTCATACGGAGTGCGTTCAATATATCACCCGGCCGCGCGCTGAAATCAGGCGCTCTTTCAAAACGACTTTGCGGATTGAATGGGAGGGCGCTTCCGATTCAATGTTCTTCTATGATGGGTGCACATTTTTAACTGATATCGACTCTTTCGATGTTGTTGCGCGATACAGCAACGGTGATCCCATGGCGATCATCAGTAATCGCGTAGGGTTGGTTGGCTGTCATCCGGAGAGTACAGAGGATTGGTACGATACGCCGTCCTTAATTCCGCAATGGCATCAAGGTCGTCATCACGATCTTTTACGTGAATTTGTAGCGCGTATCTTAGGGTCGAAGAATGAAGTCAAAATATCCTTGATTAACCGGCTGGATGAATCGAGCGCGCCGCAAATGCCGCTTTTGCATGAAGCCGTTGACGAGATTCGAGTACTTCGTTCGGCGCTCGAGGCCATTCGGACAGCCACTGATCCGTTCGCTCATGGCACTTTGCGCCACGTGAACCATCTCGCGCGTGAGGGATTGAACGGTCATTTCAATTCAAAAGCCAAAAACAATCGCGATGATGAGGGAAGCGATAAATCGCAGGCTCCTGGAGCGTTGGAGTCTCCGCAGCAGGGCAAATAAAAATCAAATCTCTTGTTTCGCGAGATCGATCCATTCAGCGTTGACCAAAGAGGCAAGCCGATCGGGTGCAATTTTAACCGCAGCGTTTGTAGCGCCTGCTGCTGGGATAACGATATCAAATCGCTTTAAGCTTTCGTCAGCATAGATTTTAAGCGGCTCTGCAAGACCAAAGGGACAGACTCCGCCCACTGGATGGCTTGTGCGCGCGGTGATTTCTGCCGCATCAACCATGCGCGGCTTTTCGCTAAAGCGGTCTTTGAATTTACGATTATCAAGACGCGCTGTTCCGCTCATTACAATCAGCACGATTTCATTTTTTAACCAGACGCCCAGCGTTTTTGCGATTTGTTCTGGAAGCGCCTGATGCGCTGCGGCAGCTTCGCTTACTGTTGCTGAGCTTGCTTCCGTCACGATGATTTCAATATCGGGTGCATGTTGTGAAAAGAAAGCACGCACAGAGTCGAGGCTCATGATCAGATACTCCGCACGAGAGTGGGGCTCTTAACGCAGGTTGAGTGCCATTTTCTTTCGCATATAGGCTTCGATTTTTTCATAATCATCGCGGGGGCCTTCATAATTTGGATCATAAATATGTCCCACCCGAAGGCCTTTGGGCTCTTCCCACATAGCGATTGCAAGGATGTCATTCGTCGTTGCGTTAATGAGGAGAACTTGGCGGTGACGCTTCTCTGCTTCGTTTGCGTCTGCCGATTGCAACACTTGCGAGATTTCGATTTGCGCGAAACATGTGTCCTTATCTAGATTGTAATTACTCGTCGATTGGACAGTATTGTTACTCAATTTGCGCGTCGTCGCAATTTTTTCCGCAAGGCGGGCACATTGCTGGCGTGCCTTCTTCAAAGCGTCGGGGTTTTGTGCCATCCCCGTTCCTTGAAGAACAAATAGGAAGTAGCTCATCGTCAGTGCAAGGCCTGCGATGACTTTCATGCTCAGAGTCGGTGGCTTAATGCCGGAGCGAGGGAGCAAGATCGTCATGCGCAAAAGACCTCGTGATGATTAAGGGTAAGCACCATTCAGATAGTTTAAAAAAAGCCCCGCAAGTCGCGGGGCTTTTATTGGGCTAAGCTCAATTTTAGTCGAGCACAAAGTCAAATAAATTACTTCGCGTGGCCGAGGGCTGCGCCGCCGAGGCCGCCGACGCCGGCGCCGATAAGCGCGGCGTTCTGGATGCTCTGCGCAACAGTCTGCGCGCCTGCCGCTGTTGTGTAGACTGAGCCGACAACGGCGCCGAGTGCCGCGCCGAACACAACACCGCCAACAACGCGTTCAGTCATTGTGCAGCGGGCCGGAACAACAAGAAGGCCGCAAAGGAGAAAGCCATCGGTCGCTTCATTGGCAACAGGAGCCGGAGCGGCCTTCGCCGGTGCCTTTGACTTCGCTTCGGCCGGAACTGCGGCGAGGGCGAGGAGGGCGGCGGCTGTAATCAAAATCTTTTTCATGGTGGTCCTCTTTTTCTTAAGGGTAGGGAAAGATGAATTCTAATCCGCAAGCGGATCTATAGGCGGGCTTTACCAAACTTGACCGGCCACGTCCAACCGATGTTGCTATGTTTATTTAACGGTTAACCCTTCCGATTTTGTAGGGGCTGTCCGGAATTCAGGCTTGAAAAGACACCATCAATCTACGAGATTTTTCCGCATATGGATGACCGTGCGGTCGGTCAGAGTTTCGTGCCGGGTGATGACAAAGTCGTGACGCAGATACCAATCGATCCGCTCGGGGAGGCGGCTATTGGTTACCAGGGTAACCGCTTTTCGCCCGAGGGCGCGGGCCCTGTCTTCCACAAAATGCAGGAGGCGGTTGCCAAGGCCCCGACCCCGTTGGTCTGGTGATGTCGCGATACTCCAAAGAAAGAGCGCATCGCCCGGCGGTTCATGGGTTGGGTCGAGGATGACCAAGCCCTCGGGTCGTTCTCTGGGCCCTTCGAGCCAGAATTCCATATAGGTAAAAAGACCGGTGTAATCGACACTCAAGGGCAAAGGCTCAACGCCTTTGATGGCGCGATTCTCGTTATAGGCCAGCTCTTGAAATGCCAAAATCGGTTCAATATCGGCAATTGTCGCGCGGATCGGCATAAGTCACCACCCTCCGAAAAAATGACGCCCGACCAAAACGGTGCTGACGCCGACGGCAATGGCGCCGAGTGCGGGAAGGCGTCGTGCCGCAATAATGGTCGCAACAGAAGCGATAAGCTCAGCCGGGCCACTCACGATTGTCGGCGCGACGACAGCGGTAAGAACAGCTGCGGGTACAGCATCAAGCGCCTGTCTTACCCGGCCATGTTCGGGGAGATAAGGACCAATGATGAAACCGGAAATGCGTGTCGCATAGGTTGCAAAACCCATGGCGAGGATGGCGATGAAAGTTGCGGGATCGACCGTCATAACGCGCTCTTTTTTTCAGGCGGAAGAAGCGCCGCCGCCACCATTCCAGCAAGGCCGCCGGCAAGAATGAAACCCGTCCCACCATATAAAGATTGATAAAGAAGCGATGCAAAGAGGCTGGCAAAAATGATCGGGATGGTTCGCCATGATTTCGCAAAGCCTGTAATCAGGCTGATGAAAAGGGCGGCGAAGACAAAATCAAATCCAATGGTTTCGGGCGCGGGCAGGACTTCACCCAGAAATGTTCCCGCAACAGTCGCCGCGAGCCAGATAAGGTAGAAACCGATCGCTGTTCCAAAATAGAACCCTGGCGTGAGGGGATGACTGGCCGCTCGCTTCTCGCTCAGAGCCCAAATTTCGTCAGCAAGAAGAAAGGCCACAAGAGCCCTTTGTGATGATCGGAAGGTCTTGAGCTTTGGCGAAAGCGAAGCCGACATCAGGACATGACGCAGATTGATCAGAAACGCCGCGAGCGCAAAAGCGGCCCAGGGCGCGGGGTGGGTCCATATGCTTACGGTCAAAAATTGTGCTGAGCCCGCAAAGACAATCATACTCATCAATCCGATCTCTGCGGGCGTGAGGCCCTTGCGAACGGCTTCGCTGCCCAAAAGCAGGCCGAACGGAACGACAGCCAGGGCAATCGGCATCATGTTTATAAATCCGGACCGGGCGTCGCGCGCGACGGAAGAGATCGACATCCAAGCCTCGAGATTAAATCATGGACGCCGACCTAGAAGGCGGTCATCGGGCTTGTCAATCAGATCAGGCTGATTTGCGGCGGGACAGGCGGGGCCCCTTTTTGCCCATTGAAAGAGCAAAATCCGTCTCTTCATTCGTCAGGCGAACCGGTTGGGGGGCATTATTTTGCCGCGCACGGGCCTGATCGCTTTGCCGAAGGCGGGCGGCCTCGGCGGCATAGTCAGCGACAAGCTGCCGGAGTCGGGCGATTTCACCCTCCAACTTTTCAATCCGTGCTGCGTCGTCGTCGGCCATGGCCTCTAGACCCCGTTTCCGATGTGGTCATCAGGGATTTACCAGTCGAACGGTTACAGAATGATTGCTGATTTGGGCAATAGTTTGAACAGGCTAAGGCCGCTTGCCACGAAATTGACAAAATTCAGACTGCCCGCAATAGTGCCGCCGCTTTTTCTGGTGGAGTAGAGTAATGCGTAGCGGCCCGATGCTTTTTCTTGAGCGGATGTTCACGGATGTCACTTACCCGTGGTATCGCTATTTTCAGAATTTTATCGCCTTTTTCATTTTCATTTCATGTATCGGGATTGCGGTAGAGACACTCTCGGATGTCGCTGAACATCATCAGCAGCTCATGAAGATTGTCGAGAATGTCACTCTTGGAATCTTCGTTCTCGAATATGTCGGTAATGTCTATTTCGCTAAAAAGAGGTTGAAGTTCATTTTCAGCTTCTGGGGTCTTGTTGATCTTTTGTCGATTTTACCTTCGCTGCTTTTGTTTGTCGACACGCAAGCCCTTCGCGGTACACGTATTCTCCGCGTTATGCGCGTGTTGCGTGTCATGCGTGTTTTAAAGCTTGCCCGACAAGCATTGGAAATGTTGGGTACGCAGATTACCAAAAATCGTAATCCGCTCCTGATCAATCTCAATATCTATCTCATTACACTCTTTGCAGTGATGATGATGTCCTCAAGCTTGATGTATTATACAGAGGGCGAACTTTACGCGCCGCATTCTCTCATTGAGGGACAGGCACTGCTTGATGCGACGTTGGAGCCAGGAGCCGAGCCCCAAACTTTTATGCCGCATGATCCGATCAGCGGAAATCCGATCCCCGAAGATAAGCGTTTCTTCACTTCAATTCCGACAGCAATGTGGTGGTGCGTTGTAACGCTGACGACCACAGGCTATGGCGACATGTATCCTGTAACCGTTCTAGGGCGGATTGTTGCTGCCTTCACAATGTTTGCCGGATTGATCTTGTTCTCGATTTTGATGAACATTGTTGGAAAAACAATCATGATCTTGCTGTTTGGTGAAACGCTCGACAATCAAGAGCATCAAGATGCCTCTGCTGATCAGAAATTGGGCGCGCAAGCTCGCGATAATCCGCGCGCAACAGCAATCGTACTTTTAGAAAAAGATCAGGTTCTTACGGCCGCTGAGGCGGCTTCTGTAGCACGGAGATCCGCGCGTGAAATTCGCGAGGCGCTCTTACCGCTTACCCGATGAGACTTGTCTCGTTTTAAAAATTAAAGCCCCTCCGGCACTTTTTGTCTGAGGGGCTTTTTTTGGCTTCAACTCTTTTGCATACCGATCCGGTTCAGGTCATCAGCGGCTTGATAAGAATAACATTAGCCTCGCGTCGTCTAAGCGCTACGCTCATATCATCCACGCGAACGGCAATCGGATCTTTCCCGATAAATCCTTCATGCAGGATTTCAACCTCGGCACCCTCGACAAAACCGATTTCTAGAAGCCGACGCTCGAGTTCGGTATTAAAAACATCCTCGGCTTTCGTGTCAGATTGGTCTTTGCGTCCGACCGCATGGACGATCCCTTTCAGCCCTTTATGGCCGCTGCCAAGCGGGATGATCTGCGGATCTTTTTGGGTGTCGGACATTTGGACCTGTGACTTAAAATGCGGACGGCTATAATGGAGATGACCTATCTACCATCGAGATGTCCTGTCAATGAACTCGTATTGAATTTGGAATGTTTAAAATCTTTGAACACCCTCAGAGTTCTTAAAGTCGACTTCTAAGCCAACTCCCATTTTTCACGCCACTCTGCCCCTACATAATTGATGATGAGGGACTTCCTGATTCCCTTGATCTCTCGGCGGCTAAATCCGTGCCACGTATCAGGTCCCGGAACGAATATCAGTCCACCGTTAAAAATATAGGGTGCCGTATGAACGAGCGCGTGATCGGACGATCCATCATAAACATCGGTACCGCAATTCGCTAAAGCAGGATTATCGGAAAGATAGATCAGCATTGTGAAGCGCTTCACCGCGATATCTGTATGCGGCTCAAGCCAGAAATCGCCCGTATCCTGACAATATTCGACACGCAGACGAGCATCATCCAATTGCGCGCCGGTTTCGGTCTTAAGTAAATCACGAACAGCCTTGCTATCAAAAGCATCTTTAAAGGCTGCGATCAGAGGGAATTGTTTCTGGTTATCAGGATTAAAATAAATACGCTTTGAATTATTGCTCTCGCGGCGTCCGTCATGTTTCATGGCCATGGGCGGGTCAAAAGGGAGTGAGGCGAGATCATGCGCGATGATCTTTGGCAGAGTGTTGTCAAGCAACCAATGACGATAGGGTGACATGATACGGCGCGCGTTCTTGAGCGCGCTGATGAAGGAGCTTTCAATAAGCTCTGATAAAGATTGGCTATCATCTTTTATAATGTTGCGAAGCGCCGTCATATCAACGTCCTTTATAGAAAAGGGGAATTAATTTTTTTACATAAGATGAAAATTTATGTCTTAGCTCGTGACTGCGTAATGCATCATCCGAGCGAATCCAATTGAACATCAAATAACGACGCTCGCCGACATATGGTTTATGTCCGTGCCAAGACTGAGGCGTCACGCGAAAGGCGGCAAAGCTGCCGCCATGCGCCGGAATTTCAGCGGCAAAATTTTCGATGTCGTTTGCATTCGCGAGCATGCGCAAGCGACCGCCTGCTTCATCCCATTTTTCGTTGAGATAGAGAAGGCATGTCACAACTTTGTCTTTGCTGTCGCAATGGATACGCCCGTCTTTTTGTTGTGCCATACCGCGTACGGTAATCATCATCGGTAATCCTTGTAGATCGATCCCGAATTTATCACCAATCAATTTCGAAAATTCAGGTTTGCGAATGGCCTCGACGAGGGCGGCGAACGCGGGGCCGCCTTGGACATTCGAAACGGGATAGATCCCCGGCTTTTCGATCAACGGGAAATCGTGGCGTATGGCATCCAGAGCGCCGGGCAACAAAACATTCTCGACGGCGAAGAAATCAAAAGGCTCGCGGGTGACGGGGCAAGACATGATGGCCGTCATATCGATCAGATCAGGCACGGGGGTGTTCCTATCGGGGGTTATCCGTGCCGGAGAATAGGGAGCGAAGGTCCCCGAGCCTTGACTTGGATCAAGCGCGCTCCGGGTTTCGATTGGCGTCACATTCGCCTGATTTTGGGCCGTATTGTCGCCAAAAGCACCCCGTTCGGGTTATTTTTTATTAATTTCTCGTCGATGGGGCGTGTCCCCCGGATGGCACCAGAATTGCAGTTTAAGCGCCGGATATCCATGCCTGGCGACGGCCCGGCGTAAGACAGTGAGTTCCTGCGTAATGGCTATATCGAGCGTCTCGACAACAACAAAAACGGTGGCGGCTTCATCGGCGGCGACGGCGAAGACGGCGGCTGCTGGCTCAAAACAAGCGTCTACGGTTGTCCAAGTTTCGACATTGGCCAAGCTTTTTGCCGCGCAGCCGGTCACCCGATCGATTGATGAGACGTTACTGTCAACACAGATCACGCCGAAAACCCATCCGTACATAAATGCGTCTGCTTTGACCGCGGTAAAGGCCTATTCCGACGGTGGCACACGGGTCGATTCAAGTGATGATGCAACAATAGCCACATATACACTGACGAGCGATGATAAAAAAAAGCCCATCACACTAACCTTGTCGCCATCAAGTATTGGGGCAAAGCTTCCCGCGAACGCTAATGATTATCTAACGCAATTGAAAGCCGCCAAGTCAGTCTCCGACTTCGATAAGGCCGTCCGGCTCGCTTCCGCTGCAGGAATAAATGTCAATTTCGGACTTGAGCTTGGGGATATCACTATCGGACCCACATCATACACCAATGTGTTTGCGCCACTTTCCTACACGGCTCCAAATAACGGCGCTAACTCGATTGCATTAACCGACGCCCAAACAGCCTCTCAAGATTATCTAGATACAGCCCGCAAAGCTCCTTTCAATCTTTCCTTACAGAAAGACTTTCTTTCGCTTTCTTCAGGAGAAGTCGCAAAACTCAACGATCTCGTTGACAAAGGAATGATCAATTCAATTCAGTTATCGGGATCAAATTCCACGGTCATTCGCCTGACTGACAGTCAGCTTCAAAAATTTTCAAAACTCATCGGCAAGCTTAGTGAACCTGCAAGATTTGCTATGGTTTACGAAAAAATGTCGATGTCGCAACTTATTGCTATGCCCACTGCGCTGATGTCAAAACTCGAAAAGCCGATTTCAATCAGCGATACGGCGACGGCAATTACCAATCCTGAGAGTTGGAATAAGCTGATTTATCTTTCCAACGCAAAAATGTTGAATGCGGTACAACTTGATACAACTACGGATACCAGTGATCTTGACTTGACCTTTTCGCAATTAAAGGCAGGCACACCCGTTCTTTCAAAAATTTCGGGATCATACGGGATTAATGTCAAAGATGTGACGGCAGTGAATGCCAATTCAGTTGCAGATCAAGCCAATGTGAAACGCGTTGATTTGCGGGATTCAATTGAAAATTTGATGTTTCTCGGTTCAAACCTTCAAAAGATTTCTGATGCGAATAAGATAGGTTCAATTACGACGACGTCAGATGCCATTTCAATTACAAATACAGTTGCATACTTTAAATCTCATCTTGGCGTTATTGGAGCACTCGCAAAAGCGGGCAAACTCAATAATCTTGACTTGACGGATCTAAGTTCCGGTTCGCTATCTCTTACTTCACAGCAAATCGCGCAAAACGC
>Ga0129333_10003666_pt1 | contig 14395 bp, 18 predicted proteins | sample CPB6_08_DNA_FD_94474 | JGI IMG/M metagenome (GOLD analysis project Ga0129333, IMG submission 94474) | Freshwater to marine salinity gradient microbial communities from Chesapeake Bay, USA - CPBay_Sum_0.6_0.8_DNA | ecosystem: Environmental > Aquatic > Marine > Coastal | place: USA: Chesapeake...
GAGGGGTTGCCCGTGCCCTGAGAGCCGGCGTCGCTGGCCAGCGCAGGCAGGATGCCGAAGCGCAGGCAGCGTCCGAGTGAGTGAAGCCCGGGACGGGCGCAGCGAACGTCCGGCGACGGGGCATGGGCAACCCCGACTCACCGGAACGCCTTTCCAGCGCGAAGTGTTGTCCGTGCCCTGAGAGCCGGCGTCGCTGGCCAGCCCGGGCAGCGAACATCCGGCGACGGGGCATGGGCAACCCCGATCCTCGCGAGACGCGACGAGCCCTCCGCCAACACCGGTGCCGAACGGGATTGCCGGGGATGGCTTTTCCACGGGCAGCTAGCGCTTGCGGATCGCCAGCAGCGCGGCCTTGGCGGCGGCACTCACCTTTCGGTCGGAGTCCTGCGCCATCTTCTCCAGGGTCGGCACGGCCGGCCGCGCCGTCGCCCCCATGTTGCCAAGCTCGTGTGCCGCCCTGATGCGCTTGTCGGCCGAGTCGCTGCGCAGGTCGGCGATGTAGCCGTCCACGAGGAGGTTGCCCATGGTCTGCGGACCCTTGGGCCGTTTGCTGCGCGGCCCGGGGGCAGCCATCGACTTCGGCTTCGGCTTCTTGCGGCTGCTCGAGCAGCCTGCGGCCAACGCCACGACCACTGCCAGCCAGGTTCTGCGCCGCATCGCCATCGTGCCTCAGTCAGAACGTCTTCACGACAAGGAGTGCGATGGTAGCAGGAACAGGGAATGGGTGAAATCGCCGCCCCGGGGGCGAGGGTGATTCCGGCGGCGTCGGACCTGGCATAGACTCCACGACTCGCGCTCGAAGGAGTTTTTCGTGGTACTTTCCCCACCGGCAGTTCGGCGCGTCGTCGCCATCTCGCCGGACGACGGCGCCGCGATCGATCTCCGCAACCCGCTGCTGGCGGCGCTGCTCTCCTGGCTCGTGCCCGGCCTCGGGCAGGTCTACCAGCGGCGCACACCCAAGGGCTTCATCGTCATGGTGCCGATCCTGGCCGCCGTGCTGGCGGGCCTGTGGCTCTCGGCCGGCCGGGCCGCCGCCTGGGATTCGCGGCCCGGCGCCGGGAGGCAGCAGCTGTTCTTCCTGATCACGCAGGGTGAGATCGGCTGCGTGGCGCTTCCCGCCATCGCCTTCGCGATGCTGTCGGGCGCGGCGCTCGAGGACGTCTCGACTGCCCATCGCACGCTGGGGCGATTCTACGACATCGGCTGGCTGTACACGGTGATCGCGGGCTTCATGAACCTGCTCGTGATCTACGACGCGCTGTGCGGTCCGATGCGACTGCCCGACAAGGGCCGCCCGGGAACGGAAGCGGCGGCCGACGACTCCGGACGGCACGGCCGCCCGGCACGGTGACCAACGAGAAAGGAATCGAGCGACCATGGAACCGGTTGTCCCCCTGCTGCTGGCTGCGCTTGCCGACAACGTGCCCGGTGTCGTCTTCGGGCTGCCGCTGTTGGCCCTGGCGAGCCTGATCTTCGCCGCCACGCACCACGAGGATCCCGCCGCCATCGGCCTGGCGACCGTGCACTGGGCGGTGTGGCTGGGCGGCATCCTCGGGCTCGTGCTGGCCGCGGTGCTGCTGTTGGGCTGGCTGGTGTAGGGCGGCCGCGCTCAGCCGCCCGCCGCCACGCGCCGCAGCTGCCCGCAGGCGGCGTCGATTCGCGCCCCCTTGCGGCGCCGCACCTGCACGTTCACACCCGCCGCGCGGAGCACGTCGAGGAAGGCGTCGCGGGCCGCCGGCGTCGGTTCACGCCAGGGCATGCCCGCCACGGCGTTGTAAGGAATGACGTTGACGAGTGCCGCCCGGCCGCCGAGCAACTTCACCAGCCGCCGGGCATGGTCCGGGGAATCGTTCTCGCGGCCCAGCAGCACGTACTCGAACGTCAGCCGCCGCCCCGAGGCCTCCCAGTAGCGATCGGCGGCGGCCATCACCTCCGCCAGCCCGATCGCCTTGTTCACCGGCACCAGCCGCGTGCGCAGCTCATCGTCGGCGGCGTGCAGCGAGACGGCGAGATGGTAGCCGGGATCGAGCGCCGCCAGCCGGTCGATGGCCGGCGGGAGACCCACCGTGGAGACGGTGATGCGCCGCTGCGAGATGCCCAGGCCCTCCGCATCCTGGGCCTCGGCGAGCGCGGGGAGGAGCCGGTCGAGGTTCGCCAGCGGTTCACCCATGCCCATGACCACGATGTGGCTGAGCCGTTCGCCGGCCGGCAGCAGCAGGGCCAGCCGCAGCAGCTGCTCGACGATCTCGCCCGTGGTCAGGTTCCGCACCACGCCGTCGATGCCGCTGGCGCAGAACACGCATCCCATGGCGCACCCCACCTGCGAGCTGATGCAGACGGTGCGCCGGTCGCCGTCTCGGAGCAGCACGCACTCGATGCGTTGGCGATCGGCCAGTTCGAGGAGCAGTTTTTCGGTGCCGTCCTCGGCGCGGCGATGCAGGGCGACGCTGGTCGTCCAGATGCGAAACTCGGCCTCAAGCGCGGTCCGCAGGTCGCGGGGCAGGTCGGTCATGTCGGCGAACGACGCCGCCCGGCGGCCGTGCAGCCAGCGCCAGATGGCGCGGCTCCGCCAGGGGGGCTGACCGCGTCCGGCCAGCCAGTCGCCCAAGCCGGCAGCGGGATCGAGCACGTGCCGCGCCGCGGTCCCGGCCGGGACGGAGGATTCGGCTCGGGGCGAGGGAGGAGGCTCCATGACGGCGGCGACGGGCGAGGAATCCGCGTGGCGGGCGCGGGGCCGCCGGGGAGGACCGGGGTTGAATCTCCGTTCGAACCGGTCAATCATACTCCCAGATGCGGCTCCCGCCGGACCCTGCACGCCGGCAGCGCACACCCTGGAAGCAATCCCGCCGATGAACCAGCAGCGCCTCGAAGAACGCACGCAATGGGTCTACGACGATCGGGCCTTTCCGATCTGGAACGGCTCCTTCGAGAGGGCCGACCGGACGGAGATGATCAAAGACGACCTCTGGGCGGGCCGCAGCATCGCCCTGCTCCTGGCCGCCCTCGTGGCCGTGGGCCTCGTTCTGGCGCTGGTGACACTGGCTTTTGTGGCCAATTGGCGGTAATGACCGCGGTTTGACCGGCCCCGGCCGTCGACGCTACAGTGTGCCCCGTCGGAAGGGGGTTGCGATGGATCAGGGGCATCGTGCTCGTGGTTGCGCCGCGCCGGATGGGCGTGCCGCCGCTGACGCGGCAGCCAGCATCGTGCAGCGCGCCCCCGCCAAACTCAATCTCTCGTTGGCCGTGCTCGCCCGCCGGCCCGACGGTTATCACGACATCGAGTCGCTGATGGTTCCCGTCACGCTCTCGGACACGCTCCGAGTGCGGCACAGTGCCACTCCCGGCATCCGCCTGCAGGTCCGCTTCGGCGGCCGGCTTGCCGCCGGCCCGGGCAGCCGCCTGGCCCGCGACGTGCCCGCTGACGCCTCAAACCTCGTCGTGCGGGCCGCGCAGGCGCTGGCCGACGAGGCTGGCATCGAGGCAGGACTGGACATCGATCTGGTCAAGGAGATTCCCTCGGGCGCCGGACTGGGCGGCGGATCGAGCGACGCGGCGGCGGTGCTCATGGCGGCGGCGCGGCTCTGGAATGTCGATTGGCCCGGTGCACGACTGGCCGAACTCGGAGCCCGGATCGGCAGCGACGTGCCCTGGTTCTTCGCCGGCGGGCCGGCCATCGCGACCGGCCGGGGCGAGGCCGTGACCCCGGTGGCGGAGTTGCCTCCGCTGCCGGTCGTGATCGCCTGCCCCGCGACGGGGCTCTCCACGGCCGCCGTCTACTCGGCCTGCACGCCGGATCCGAGCCTGCGCGGCACGGCTGCGCGGCTGGCCGCGGCCCTGGCCGGCGGCGACCTCCAGGGCGGGTTGCCCTCGATGACCAACTCGCTCGAGGCGCCCGCGCGATCGCTGTGCCCGGACGTCGACGAGTTGCTCGGCGAAATGTCCCGCTGCGGAGCCTTCGCGCCGCGGCTGACGGGCTCCGGCAGCGCCTGCTTCGCCCTGGCCCGCACCATGAGCGAAGCCCGGGGCATCGCCGCCCGGCTGGCGGCACTGCCGGGATCGGCAGGCCCACGCTGGCCCGCCGTGTTCGTGGTGCGGATGGTCGGCCGGGCCACGGCCGCACGATGCCAGGAGCCGGTGGGGATGGCGGCGACCACGTGACGATTGACGATTGACGATGGGCAGGGGGAACCGAGGGCTGGGGGCCGACCGGGAGAGCCGGAAGGGGACGGTGGCATGCAGATCACCGAGGTTCGCATCAAGCTGGTGGAGAACGCCGCAGAGCGGCTGCTCGCCTTCTGCTCGATCACGATCGACGCGGCATTCGTGGTCCGCGACCTGAAGATCATCGGTGGACCGAACGGGCCGTTCGTGGCCATGCCCAGCCGCAAGCTCTGCAGCCACTGCCACGGCTGCGGTTTCAAGAACCCGCTCCGGGCGGGATACTGCAATCAGTGCGGGGCCCGGCTCCGCGACGGCCAGCCTCCCCGCGACGGCGAGGGCCGCGTGCGGCTCTACGCCGACATCGCCCATCCGATCAACGCCGCCTGCCGGGAGATGCTTCAGTCGCGGATCGTGAGCGAGTACGAGGCGGAACTCGTCCGCGCGCGGGAACCGGGCTACATGTCCCGCTATGACGCCATCGGCGACGAGGATCGGCCCCGACCCTGAAGGCATTCGAGGGCCGCTCCGGCCGCCGTCAGCGCCGCACCAGGTCGTGAAAGTCGTGGATCAGTCGGGCCGTGACGGGGCCTGGGCGTCCCGACCCGATTTTCCGGCCGTCGATCTCGACCACGGGGATCACCTCGGCAGCCGTGCCCGTCAGGAAGCATTCCTCCGCCGTGTATAAATCGTGCCGCACGAGCGTCACCTCGCGGCAGTCGATGCCCGCGGCGTGGGCCAGTTCCATCACCGCGCCGCGGGTGATCCCCTCGAGGATCCCGGCATCGGGTGGGGGCGTGAGCAGCCGGCCGCCGCGCACCACGAACACGTTGTCGCCGGTGCATTCGGCGACCTCGCCCTTGTGGTTCAGCATCAGGGCCTCGACGCAGCCGGCCTGCAGGCCCTCCAGCTTCGCCATGATGTTGTTGAGGTAGTTGAGCGACTTGATGCGCGGCGACAGGGCCGCCGACTGCGTCCGCTGCGTGGCGGCCGTGACGATGCGCAGGCCCTGCTCGTAGTGCTCGCGCGGATAGAGGCTGATCGTGTCGGCGATGACGATGACCTGCGGGTTCTTCGTGCGGTTGGGATCGAGGCCCAGCGATCCGGCGCCGCGGGTCACCACCAGCCGCACGTAACCGTCGGCGAGCTTGTTGGCGGCCAGCGTGTCGTTGACGGCCCGGGCCAGCGCCTCCTTGCCGAGCGGGATCTCCAGGCAGATCGCCCGGGCGCTGGCGGCGAGCCGGTCGAGATGGGCATCGAGGCGGAAGACGCGGCCGGAGTAGCTACGCAGGCCCTCGAAGACACCGTCGCCGTACAGCAGCCCGTGATCGAAGACGCTGACGCGGGCCTCGTCCTCGGGAACGAGGCGGTCGTTCATGAAGATGATCCGCGGCATGGGGGCGACCCTTGAGGAAGGTGCGACGAGTGGACCGCGCCGGTGGAGAGCCTCGCTCAGGCTGTCTCGACACGTCCGGCCGCCAGCCGCACGATCCTGTCTGCCCGCCTTGCAATCGAGGCATCGTGCGTGACGAGCACTATAGAAAGGCCGTCGCTGCGATTCAACTCGCAGAGCGTGTCGAGAATGCCCGCGCCGCTCTCGGCGTCGAGGTTGCCCGTCGGTTCGTCGGCCAACAGCAGCCGCGGCCGCCCCACGAGGGCCCGGGCGATCGCCACCCGCTGCATTTCGCCCCCGGAAAGTTGCCGTGGCCGGTGCTGCAGCCGCCCACCCAGCCCGAAGCGCTCGAGGAGCCCGCGGCCCAGCCGCCGCGCCTCGTGCCTGTGCCGCCACCAGGCCGCCACGCCGTGCCGCACCATCAGCGGCGCCAGCACGTTCTCCAGGGCGTCGAGTTCCGGCAGCAGGTGATAGGCCTGGAACACCATGCCGATCTCCGTGTTCCGCAGCCGGTCGCGCTGCCGAGCCGGCAGGTCGTCGATGCGCGTGCCGGCCAGCCGCACGGCGCCGGCGTCGGGTGCGTCGAGCAGGCCCATGAGGTGCAAAAGCGTGCTCTTGCCCGAGCCGCTCTGCCCCACGATGGCCACGAATTCGCCGGCCGCCACCTCCAGGTCGACGCCGCGCAGCACCTCGAGCGTGCCGCCGCCCGAACGGTAGCGCTTGTGCAGGCCGCGGACCTCGACGACGGGGGCGGGCGCCGGCGCAGTCATGGCGGGAGCCAGGCCGCCTCGCGTGGCGGCGGCGGCCACGCCGGGAGCCTGATCGAGTAGCGAGAGGAATTGGCAGGCCCGGCGCAGGAGGCCGGGCTTTCGCCACACCATGCCGGCGTCACTCATGCCGCAACGCCTCCACGGGATGGAGCCGCGCGGCCCGCAGCGCCGGCAGCACGCTCGACGCCACGGCGATCCCCACGGCGCCCACGATGATCCAGGCCACCGTCGGCGGATCGACGATGGTGGGAATCTTGAAGAAGTAGTAGATCGAGGGATCGAAGACCCGTTCCCCCGTGAACCACTCCACGCAGGCGCGGATGCGATTGATGTTCCAGGCGATCGCCAGCCCCAGGCCCAGGCCGGCCCCGGCGCCCACCAGCCCGAGGAACAGCCCGTAGCCGAGGAAGATGCCGGCGATGCCGGCGGCCCCCGCCCCCAGCGACTTGAGGATGCCGATGTCCCGCGTCTTCTCCACCACGATCATGAAGAAGATCGCCAGGATGCCGAAGCCGGCCACGGCGATGATCAGGAAGAGGAGGATGTTGAGCACCGCCATCTCCATGTCCACGGCCGAGAGCAGGGGGCCCTGCTTGTCGCGCCACGTGGCCACCGCATACATCTCGGCGGGAAAGGCCCGGCGCAGCCGGTCGCGGACCTCGTCCAGGTCGGCCCCCTCGCGGAGCTTGATCTGGATCGAGTTGACGCTCGAGAGCCCGGTCTGCGGGTCGATCATGCCGCGCATGCGCTGCAGGGCGGCGATCGGCACGAACACGAAGTTCGAGTCGTACTCGCTCATTTTGCTCTCGTAGAAATCGACGATCGTGAACGTGTCGCTGATCGCCTTGGGCGGCGTTCCGGCGGTGGGGAACGTGACTTTCACGTCGTCGCCCGGGAGCACGAGGAAGCGGTCGATGCCGCTGGAGTCGCGGAAGCTCGCCAGGCCGATCCCCGGCACGATGCCGGTGAACTGCTCGCGGGCCGGATCCATGCGCCGGCCCTCTTCGGGCCGCGCCTGCCTGAACGGGTCGGCCGGCCGGCCCGCCGGATCGGCGGCGGCTTCGTCGCCCGACGTCGCGGCCAGCACGGCGTCGACCTGCTGGTCGACCGACCGCAGCGGCCGGTGCTCTTCGGCGTCGGCGTGGGCTTCGGCACCGCGGTCCGCCTCGAGCTTCTCCCGCCAGGCACGCTCCCGTTCCACCCGCATCCGGCGGTGCGGCCAGCCCGCCCCTTCGAGCGCCGGCCGGGTCGGCTCGGCGACGTCGCTCTGGCTGTCGACCGTGTCGTAGCCGCCGTCGCGGAGGTCGAATGACAGCTGCCCGCGGTTGGCCGGGTGCTGGAGGTAGCGGCCGAAGTCGCTGACGTCGGCGTGGGTGGCCTCGTCGATGCCGATGAACATGATCTGGCGGGTGACCCACTGGCCGCGCACCTGGAAGTTCAGCATGGCGGGCACGGCCACGGTGGGCGTCATGCCGGCGACGTCGTCCCCGGCCGCCCGGCGGATCTCGGCCATGTGCCACTCGGGATCCTGAAAGCCCGAGAGCGAGAGGCTCTCGAAGACGATGTCGGAGAGGATGCCGTGGATGCGGGTCTGCATCTCGTGCGAGAAGCCCGCCATCACCGCGTTGACGACGATCATCGTGGCCACGCCGAGCGTCACGCTCACGACGCTCGCCAGCGCGATCCAGCGGGTGCGCAGGTAGCGCCAACAGAGGAGGAGTTTGTACATCCGGGGACCTTGCGGGGGGCGGGAAAGGTAGCAGGCCGCGGGGCCGGGGCAAACCCCGAAATCACCGCTCCTGCGCCGCTTTGGCCGTCACTCCGCCCGCGGCCGCTGGATCGGGAACAGGATCACGTCGCGGATGCTCGGCGCCGCCGTGAGGAACATCACGAGGCGGTCGATGCCGATCCCCAGGCCTCCGGCCGGCGGCATGCCGTGCCGCAGGGCGCGGATGAAGTCGGTGTCCATGCGGGCCATCGACTCGTCGGCGGGCAGGCCGGCGAGCTGGGTGCGGAACAGCTCCTCCTGCAGGTCGGGATCGTTGAGCTCCGTGTAGGCGTTGGCCAGTTCCATGCCGGCCACGTAGAGCTCGAACCGTTCGGCCACGTGCGGGGCCCCGGCCTTGCGCTTGGTGAGCGGGCAGATGGCGGCGGGGTAGTCGACGACGAACACGGGGCCGTCGAGCGTCTTCTCCACCGTGGCCTCGAAGAGGTCGCTCTTGACGACGTCGGGGTGGCGGCCGGCCGTGTCGATTCCGGCAGCCGTGGCCGCGGCGGCGACGCTGACCGCATCCGTGGGGTCGCAGCCCACCACCTCGCGGAGCAGGTCGTCGTACTTCGCGCGACGGAAGGGGGGCGTGAGGTCGACGGTGTGCCCCATCCACTCGAAGCGCGTGGGCGTGCCCGCCGCGGCCGCCGCCGCCACCAGGATGGCCTCCGTGAGGTCCATCATCGTGCCGTAGTCACCGTAGGCCTCGTAGGCCTCGAGCATGGTGAACTCGGGATTGTGCCTGGGGCTCACGCCCTCGTTGCGATAGACGCGGCCCAGTTCGAAGACCCGCTCCATGCCGCCCACCAGCAGCCGCTTGAGGTGCAGTTCGAGCGCGATGCGGAGCACGAGCGGCATGTCGAGGGCGTTGTGGTGCGTCTTGAAGGGCCGGGCCGCCGCGCCGCCGGCGCTCTCCTGCAGCGTCGGCCCCTCCACCTCCAGGTAGCCGCGCGAGACGAGCACCCGCCGCACCGCCTCGACGATTCGGCTGCGGGCCACGAAGCGGTCGCGCACCCCCTCGCCGTGGATCAGGTCGAGGTAGCGCATGCGCTGCTTGAGGTCGGCGTCGACGAGGCCGTGATACTTGTCGGGGGGCGTGTCCAGCGACTTGGTGAGAAACCGCAGGTCGGACGCGAACACCGTCATCTCGCCGGTCTTCGACCAGCCCAGCCGGCCGTCGACGCCGATCAGGTCGCCGAGGTCGAGGCAGTCGACGACCTTCCAGGCCTCGGGGCCGACCTGCTTCTTGCCGAGCATGACCTGGATCCGGCCGCCGCGGTCGGCCAGGTCGATGAACACGAGGCTGCCGGCACTGCGCAGGAGCATGATCCGGCCCGCCACGCGCACGACCGGACCAGCGTCGCTCGCCTTGTCGATCCGGTCGCCCTGCGCCCGCACGTCCACGATCGGCGCCACGCCGTCGAGCCGGCTCCCCCAGGGGTCGACGCCGAGGGCGACGAGCCGCTCGAGCTTGTCGCGGCGGGCCTTCTCGAGCTGGACACCGGTGCCGCGCGGCGCGTCGGCCGGGGAATCGCCGGCGGGCGGAACGGCGGGGGGAGGCGTGGGGCGGGGAGTGTCGGGCATGGTCGTGGCGTCCAGGCGGGGCGTGGCGGGGATTGTCGGCTCTGGGGCCGATTTGGAGAAGGGGCCGCGCCGCAGGCGGCCTGCTTCCAGCCGCAGCGACGGCTCCGTTACAACCCACGTCCCGGGCCCGCTTCCGCACACGAGACCGCACGTGACCCAGTCCGCATCGTCGCGCCCGTCGCTGTTCGCCGTGGAACTCCGCACCACGCGCTGGGAGGAACTCGTCGAGTGGTACCGTTCCCGGCTCGCCCTGCCGGTTCTCGTCCGCGTGCTCGACGACCGCTACGCCCTGCTCGCGGCCGGCGACACGCGGCTGGCGATCCTGGGACGGGATGCGGCCGCAGCCGGCGGCAATCGCTGGAGCCTGGCCTTCGAGGTCCACGATCTCGAAGCAGCCCACGCCCGCCTGCTGGCGGCCGACCCGACGGTCGCGGCCCCCGCCGCACACGCCGAGGGCTTCCGTGAACTCCGCGTGGCCGACCCCGACGGCAACCAGATCCGGCTCTTCGCCTGGCCGCTGGACCACGGCCATTGACCAGCGACTGCCGAGGGCGGCACGATCCCCACCCTCCCCGGAGCCAGCCCCCGCCATGAGCCAGCCAGCCCTGATCGGCATCCTCACCGTCTCCGACCGCGCCAGCCGCGGCGCCTACGCCGACGAGAGCGGCCCTGCGATCCGCGACTATCTTTCCGAGGTGTTGGCCTCGCCCTGGGAGCCGCGGATGCGGCTGGTGCCCGACGACCTCGAGGCGATCACGGCCGCGATCCGGGAACTCGCCTCTGCCGGCTGCTGCCTCGTCGTCACCACCGGCGGCACCGGCCCCGCGCCCCGCGACGTCACGCCCGAAGCCACCGCACTGGCCTGCACGAGACTGCTGCCCGGTTTCGGCGAGCTGATGCGGACCGTCTCGCTCGAGCACGTGCCCACGGCGATCCTCTCCAGGCAGACGGCGGGCGTGTGCGGCGGGGCGCTCGTCGTGAATCTGCCCGGCCGGCCGCGCAGCATCCGCCAGTGCCTCGACGCCGTGTTCCCCGCGATCCCCTACTGCGTCGACTTGATCCACACCGACGACCCGGCGCCTCCACGGCTCGACACGAGACCGGAGCGGCTCGTCGCCTTCCGGCCCCAGCAGTCCTGACGGCTCACGCCACGGGGGACGCCGGTCAGCGGCGTCAGCGCAGCGCGAATTCGGTCGGTGGCGGACAGTGTGGGTTCACCCACTGGATCACGGCCGCCCAGCCGGCACTGGCGGGATCGTGCTGCAGGTAACCCTGGATCGGCCGCACCACCTGCCAGCCGTCCTTGAGGTGGGCCGAGAGCACGGGATCGACCCGCCGGCCGGCCACGATGTCGGCGACGTAGTCGTCGATCGGGGTCGTGCCGGCGACGGCGGCGTAGCCCGGCAGCCGGCTGGCCCCCACCATCCTCCAGAGCCGCTCCTCCACCACAAGCGTCCGCGTCGCATCGGTGAGCGCGTGGGCCAGGCCGTGGTGCTGGTGATCGGGCCGCACGAAGACGTCGGCGCCGTAGAGCGTGTGGCCGCGCACCGGGTCGTGGTCGGCGAACGTGCCCCGTGCCGTGAGCACGTCCCAGGGATCGTCGAGGTGGAAGTCGGCCAGCCGCAGCCGGAGCGTGAAGTGCACCCCCACGGCCGCCGCCGTGGGCACGTGCTCGGCCACGAACTGCCCCTGGGGATAACGGGCGTGGTGCTGAGCGAGTTCGGCCGCCGTGTAGGGCGGGTCGTCCGGGTACACCATGCTGCAAATGGCGCCGATCGCGGCATAGTCGCCCGGCTCCATGAGCCGGATCCGGTAGTCCCCGGCGTTCGCTGGACCGCTCATGGCAGAGCCGTCCGGTCGCGGCCGGCGAGGGCCCGGGCGATCGCGGGCGCGAAGTAGCTGAGGATGCCGTCGGCACCGGCCCGCTTGATCACCAGCACGCTCTCCAGCGCCGCCTTCGTGCCGTCGAGCCAGCCGTTGGCCGCCGCGGCCTGGATCATGGCGTACTCGCCGCTCACCTGGTAGGCGAAGGTCGGAACGCCGAACGTCGTCTTCACGCGCCGGATCACGTCGAGCGACGTGCCGGCCGGCTTCACCATCACCATGTCGGCACCCTCGGCGATGTCGAGAGACACCTCGCGGAGCGCCTCGTCGCCATTGGCGACATCCATTTGATAGGTCTGCTTGTCCCCCACGCCCAGCGCCCGGGCCGTGCCCAGTGCGGCCCGGCTGCCCACGGCGTCGCGAAACGGCCCGTAGAAGGCCGAGGCATATTTCGCGGCGTAGGAGAGGATGCACACCTCCTGGCGACCCGCCGCATCGAGCGCCGCACGGATCGCTCCCACCCGGCCATCCATCATGTCGGAGGGCGCGACCACATGGCAGCCCGCCTCGGCCAGCACCACGGCCTGCCGGCAGAGCACCGCCACCGTCTCGTCGTTGAGGATCGTGCCGTCACGGAGCAGGCCGTCGTGGCCGTGCGTCGTGTAGGGGTCGAGGGCCACGTCACAGATCACGCCCACGGCGTCGCCGAGCTCCTGACGCACGGCCGCCACGGTGCGGCAGGCGAGGTTGTCGGGATCCACGGCGTGGCGGCCGTCCTCCGTCTTGCGATCGGCCTCCACCACCGGGAACACGGCGATCGCCGGGATGCCGAGCGCCGCCGCTTCGGCCGCCGCACGGACCACGCCCTCGATCGGCAGCCGCTCCACGCCCGGCATGCTCGCCACCGGGGCCGAGGCCTCGTGCTCGTGCACGAACAGCGGCCACACGAGGTCGGCCGGTCGCAGGCACGTCTCGGCCACGGCACGCCGCAGCCAGTCATGCTGCCGCAGCCGGCGCAGGCGGGTGTGGGGGAAGCGGCCGGTGCAGGACTGCGGCTCCATCAACTGGCCCTCGTATCGACGATCACGACCGACCCCACCGGCATCGGCACGGCGGCCGGGCGACCCGCGAGCGTCGCCACGGCGCAGGCCTCCGCCGTTTCCCAGACGCTGACGCGCCGGGCCACCACGCCCAGGCCGGCGAGCACGTGGGGGGCCACCGCCTCGAGCAGGTAGCGGGCCATGTTTTCCGCCGTCGGGTTCCAGGGCATCACGAAATACTTGGTGGGCTCGGCGGCTCGCACGGCGGCGAGCGTCGTCTCGTCCTTCTCGAAGACGAGAAAGGCATGGTCCCAGTGCTCGTCGAGCCAGCCGTGCATCCGCTTCTTGATCAGCGAGAAATCGACGACCCGGCCCACCTCGTCGACCGACGTTCCGCCCTCCTCCGCCTCGACCTCGATGTCGACACGGTAGTTGTGGCCGTGCAGGAACGCGCAGCGTCCCTCGTGACCGTGGAGCCTGTGCCCCGCGCAGAACGAGAGACGGCGGACGATCGCGAGTTGGGTGGAGGATGTCACGGGACGAGGCTCAGCCGCAGGCCGGCACTTCGACGAGCGGCTCCACGCGGATCGGCTTGATGTCGAACTTGGGGTTCTGCCCCAGGAAGCGGCAGGGGTTGTTGTGGAACACCTCGATCGCCTCCTGCAGCGAATGGCCGCGGCGGCGGTATTCGAGGATGCACTCCTGGAGCGTGAACGGGTCGCTGGGGCCCCAGTCGGCCGAGGAGTTGACGAGGATCCGCTCGCTGCCGTACTTCTCCAGCATGTCCACGGCCCGCTTGGGGGAGCACTTGGTGATCGGGTAGAGCGTGAAGCCCACCCAGTAGCCGGCGTCGAGACAGGGCTTGATGGTCTGCTCCTCGACGTGGTCGATCCAGATCCGCTCGCGGTCGACGTTCATGCCGGCGAGCACCTCCAGCACGCGCTTCGTGCCGTGGGCCTTGTCGGCCAGGTGCGGCGTGTGGATGAGCACGAGCTGCCCGTGCTTCATCGCCATCTCCACGTGGGCCTGGAGCGATTCGCACTCGTTTTTCGTCGACTTGTGCAGGCCCGTCTCTCCCACGCCGAGGACAGTCGGCTTGGCGAAAAATTCGGGGAACTGGCGGAGCACCTCGCGCGTCAGCGTGGGGTTCTCGGCCTCCTTGGGATTCACGGCCACCCAGCAGAAGTGACGGATGCCGTACTGGGCGGCCCGCGTGGGCTCGAATTCCGAGATCTGCCGGAAATAGTCGATGAAGGTCTCCGGGTAGAGCCGGTCGAAGCCCGCCCAGAAGGCCGGCTCGGCCACCGCCACGACGCCGCTCATGGCCATGCGTTCGTAGTCCTGCGCGGTGCGGGCGATGGCGTGGTAGTGGGGCTGGATGATCTGCATGACTGGGCTCCGGTGGGGCGTCAGACCTTGGCGAAGAGCTCGAGCAGTTCGACCGTGCGCTCCCGTCCCGGGGCGGGCTCGGCCAGGAGGCGCAGCGCCTCCCGCAGCACGGCGAGCCGGGCGGCGTCGCTGGTCGCCTTGCCGTTGCCCGCCGCACCACCCCCACGCACCACGGCGGCGTCGTGCCGGTCGAGGAGGGCGGCGATCTCCAGGAGCATGTGCCGGGCTTCGAGGAAATACGTGTCGATGACCTGCTGCGGCGTGAGCATGGGGGTCTTCCCCGGAGGCGGTGGACTGGTGTCGGAGCGATCGCACCCGATGGGGTAGTATATCCTCGAAAACCGGCCCCGGATGGGCCATTCTCGAGAGCCATCATGATCCTCGTCACCGGCGGCGCCGGCTTCATCGGCAGCAGTTTCGTGCTCGACTGGCTGGCCGAGCGGGCCGAGCCCGTCGTCACGCTCGACGC